>Ga0315298_1003031_pt1 | contig 27268 bp, 25 predicted proteins | sample WHS_1_MG_FD_203077 | JGI IMG/M metagenome (GOLD analysis project Ga0315298, IMG submission 203077) | Extremophilic microbial mat communities from Washburn Hot Springs, YNP, Wyoming, USA - WHS_1_MG | ecosystem: Environmental > Aquatic > Thermal springs > Hot (42-90C) | place: USA: Wyoming... | reverse complement strand
TCGGTCGCTCGCTGGTTAGAGTTCAATCTCGCCCGGCATGCCTTTTACGAACGCCGACAAGACCGCAGTAACTACTATGAACTCCTCTCCCAAGCGGGCCGGCCCTTAGCCTGACGCGCATGGGCGCTGCCGCAACCGAACGCTTCGCCCGGGTCAACTGCGTTGGCGACAGCAATCCCACCGTGTTGCGCTGCGCTGCCCGGGGCTCGTTGTCGCTTTCTGGCACCGGCAGCGATTTCATCATGTTTCGGGTTTCTCGATGACGAGCCATGTCCGGCCTTTGGCGGGGACCGTGACTTCGACTGTCACCTGCCGCTGCCAGTCCAGTTGGTGAACTCGAACGTTGCCATCCTCGTGCCGAACCAATGCTTTCTTATCAAGGCCGGTGTAATACAGGGGCAGGACAAGTGTCCGCACGGCGGGTTCTTGCAGCGGGTTGTAAATCATGGCGAGGCCGCACCGTTTGAGCGCAGGGTTTACATGCAAGAAGTAGTCGATGTCGCGCCCATCAGCGCGGCGCAGATGAATGATGTCAGACTCGAGTATATCGCGGTATTCTTTGAACCAGCTCACCCAGCGTTTTAGGACAGCCTTGGTTTCCTCGGAATCATAGAGTCGCGGTCCCCGGTAACAGGCTTGGACGCCTGCGCCAAAGTTGTTGGCAAGATGCGCTTCGTAATCGGGCAGATGTTCCCTGAGCGGTTCGAGGGTGGCGGCAGCGCCGCCGCCGTGGTATTCGGTCAATGGCACGAACATCCAACCCATCGTCGGTGTTTTTTCGAAAGTGCCGTCGTAGATGTTTTGGCGGCCGTGGATCAGTTGCTGTGCGCGGGGCAACGACCAGTTGTCTTCGCGGTAGCCCATGCCGGTTTTGTTCGAGCCGGTGAAGAAGTAATAATCCGGTGCATTCACGTACACACCACGTTCGCGGCACCAGATGTAGAAGTCTGCACTTGACCGCCACTGAGTCCACTGTGAATCAGCCAATCCACGATGGCCCGGATGAACCGTCGAAGCACACACGTCGCCCGGGTACGGGCCGTCGTGCTCGATCAGGTCTAGGCCGGTTTTTTCGATGAATTGCTTGATTTGTCTGAGGTAGTTGGTGCCCCAGCGGCTTCCGAGGCACGGTGCGTTGCCGAAAATTGCTCCGCCCGGTCGCCCGGTTGCAGGGTTTATCACGTCATTCGCATCGTCAATGCGCCGGCTGCTGAACAACGAATAAGCGCCGACTTCGATTCCTTTGCTGTGCGCGTAGTCCACGTCTGCCTTGATCCGGGCGATGTAGGCCGGGTCCTCGTTTTCCATGTTCAGTCCGCTGCCGAAAGTGTAGATGATCATTTCGAACCCGACCTCCGCACACTGATCCACGGCAGCACGAAATGTCTGCGTGTCTGCGCTGCGGACGTGCATCATGATCGGGTTTTCGGTGATCCACGGGGCGAGGGCGCGCTGGGCGCGGCGCAACACCAATCCCTGTCGCTCGCGAGTGTCGCTGTCGTGCACGACCAGCCATGTTCGCCATGATTTCCACGTTTCGCCGGGTGCGAGTGTCACGCCCGGGCCGATCGGAGGGCGAACCAACAACAGGCACGGTGTCTGCCGCTCGTAATGGACCTGGGTCTTGTACTCGGGGTCAGGCACCCATTCGGTGACCTTGCTCGAGGTGACAGGATCCATGCCACCGAAACTGTACTCGCTCATGACTGAAATTGGCGGAAGGCGCCACTTGTTTGTCGGACGTGCATCGACGGCGGATTCGGCTTCGACGGCGGCCAACACTTCCGTGGTCACCCGATCCAGAGTGACAGGTTGGTCAGTGCCGTTGCTGATGGCCAACCATTTGCCGATGACCGGCAAATTGTCGTAGAGTTCGTAATGCACAACCACGGCGAGTCCTTGCGGAGCTTCAGGCGGCGCGGCGTACCGGAAGTCAATCGTGACGCCAGGCGGCGGCCACGGCAGATTTGCGCTGTGTCGCTTCCGATGCCACGCAAACGGTGCGACCGGTTTGCCTGCCGACCATGATTCCAATCGGAAAGCGTTTGTGGTTTCGCGCATCCCATCAATCCACTCTGGCAGCAGGTAAGCGTGATCAGGTTGACCGACCAGACCTCCGATGTTGTACTCGTGGCCGTTCAAGGTCACAATTGCTTCGGGCCTGACTGCGCGCAACAGACTGGCGCCGGTCATCAGGTTGTCCAACGCAACCGTGGCTCCATTCGGGGACAATCGGAATATGCGCCGAATCAGTCCGTTGCCGAGCGCGATTTCGTTTGTCGAAGTTCCCCGCTCGATTTCAGCGCGGTGTTCAGCGGAGCCCAGCAGCCAATCATCCTGCCGTGTTAATGACAAATCAAACCGGTGCAATTGGGCGGCCCCGGACGGCGCCATCATAATGGACAAACCAAGCAACTGCGCTGTCAGGAATCCTCTTATCCGCACCCTGCAAAACCGGCTTTGGGTCTGAATCATGCGGCGAGCGTAAAGCTTCGCATGGCCTGGTCAACCTCAGATCGCCGTCGCATCGCAACCCGCAAGCTTGCTCAGCGCGGCGCAGCCGCAGTTGAATGGCAGCTTGACAAGAGATCAGGGGCAGCCAATTTCACGATGTGAGTTTTGCACGGCGTAAATTTATCGTTGCTGGCGGCATTGTATTGGCCGGGGCGGTCGGAGGCGTCGGATGGCTGAGTTCGTCCTCTTCGAGGCTGGCCCGATTTGCCCGGCAATTGGCTCGTGATGTTCCCCGCTCGCCGACCGGACCGCGGTTCAAACCAACTCCAAGAGCATGGCCTGAAAATGCCATTACAGCGTGTTGGGTCGGCCATGCAACCGTGTTGATTGGGTTTTATGGGGTGAACGTGCTGATCGATCCTGTCTTCAGCACGCGGGTGGGCCTCGGTTTTGGCGTGGGCACAATCGGTCCAAAACGCTATGTCGCGCCCGCACTCGGGCCGCACGAGCTTCCGCAGATCGATCTGCTGCTCATTTCGCATGCTCACATGGACCATCTGGACATCCCGTCCTTGCGCAGACTGCCGCCGGGCACTTTTACCGTGACGGCGCGCGAGACCGCGGACCTCTGCGCAAGCGCACGGCTGAAATCGGTTACTGAAATCGGCTGGGGCGAAACCGTCCGCCATACGACGGCTCGCGGCGAGATTGTCATTGAAGCGTTTGAAGTGAAACACTGGGGCCGCCGTTGGCCGAGCAATCGCGACCGGGGATACAACGGCTACATTCTGAGACGGGAAGGCCGTGCTTTGTTGTTCGCAGGCGATACGGGTTACACCGCTAATTTTGCGGGGGTAAAGAGGAGGGGGCCGTTTGACCTCGCTCTCATGCCGATCGGCGCATACAACCCATGGATTCGCAACCATTGCACGCCCGAAGAAGCCGTCAGAATGGCTGACCTCGCCGGCGCAAAGAAAATTGCCCCGATTCATCACAAGACATTCAAACTGAGCGATGAGCCGATGGACGAGCCATTGGAGAGATTCGAGCAAGCACTTGGCGGCGAGCCTGACCGCATTGCGTTTCGGCACATCGGCGAAAGCTGCATCAGTCTTTGATCAGCGTTTCTTTTACAGTATCGGGCATGGCGGGATCATGGGGCACTGTGTTGAACGTCACCAGGAGCATGGGTTTTGTGCCGATGCTCTTGAACGCGTGCGGTATGCCGGGCGGGATTGTGAACCGCCACGCTTCCCCGTCATGCACGAAATAGTCCTTCACGACGTCATCCTCTTTCAATCGGACCAAAGCCTCGCCTGTAACGACAACTGTTTCGGTTCCGATTCGATGTGCGTGATTGCCGCGAATGCAGCCGGGTTCGGTAAACACGACGTGCACGTTGCGTTGTTGTGGAATGATGTCGCCCGCGATTGGCTCGAACAAAAGTCCGCGCGGATCGATCACGCATCGGACCGGTTCAACGATCAAATGTGTTTTCATTTTATCCTGTCATTGCCGGATCAAGACCGATTTGTTTGCTCAAATGGAAGCAACAGGTTCAAATCTGCCATGTCCAGTCAAAGGCTTCCACGTGGATTTGCGAGCAGTTCACGTCGTTTAGACGGCGTACGGTTACTCGAAGCTTGTTCGCATGGTGCAGAAGCCTCTCAGCGCGGCGCAGCCGGAACCAAAGTTGCCCGACGCGCAAAGACTCCGTTCTTGAGCCCGTTGATCAGAAAGCTCTGCGCCGGCGGGCCGGGAAATATCTGCTGCGACTCCGCCGCCCAAGGGGGAACAGTGGGGTTCGCATGGAGCAGTGAATCCTTGTAAAAGAACAATCACACAGTCTGCGATCGATGGTCAAAGTCTGTGACGTCGCGGCGCGAAACCCGCGAAAGGATTGCCGTAATAGGCCGGGCGTTCAGCCCTTGGATTGCGTAAGGTGATGTGGGGTGCCCGTTTCGTGGGGCATTGCCCCACGCTGGTATGGTTCGCGCCGTTGGCGCTTTGGTCACCGAGCAGTCACAGCAATGGCCAAAGGCCCGCTCCATACAAGCCCGGGGAAACGCCCCGGGCAAAGCGCGGTCAGCGAGTCAGAATAAAGGGCTGAAAGCCCGTGACACGGCGGTCCGCGCAGGTTTTCCAATATGGGACTATTTCAGTCTTTGAATCATCGGATCAGCCAAATAGAATTTCGCGCGATGCGGAACCCAATCATAGTTGCACTGGACGTCCCGAATGCAGAGCGCGCAGTTGACCTTGCGAAGCGCCTCAAACCCTACATCGGCGCTGTCAAAATTGGCTCCGAATTGTTCACCGCCGAGGGGCCGGCAATTGTTCGAGCCCTGCGTGCTGATCGCGTGCCGGTGTTTCTGGACCTCAAATACCACGACATACCCAACACCGTCTCGAGAGCAGTCGAAGCCGCCGTACGCCTCGACGTCCAGATGCTCACTGTCCACACCTCTGGCGGACTTGAAATGATGCGTGCAGCCAAACAAGCGGCAAACCGTGCAGCTTCGGAACTGCATCGCAGTCCGCCGATCATACTCGGGGTGACAGTGCTCACCAGTTTCAATGATACCGGACTGGCGCAGGTGGGAGTCAACTCGAACGTCGCAGATCAGGTACAACGTCTTGGAAGGCTTGCCGTGCAAGCCGAGTTGGGCGGCCTTGTCTGTTCGCCCATTGAAATCGCACTCGTCCGCGCGATTGCGCCACCCGGGTTTCAAATCGTCACGCCGGGCATCCGTCCGCCCGGAGCGCCTCCGGACGACCAAATGCGAACGCGCACACCTGCTGAAGCAATCGCCGCAGGCGCAACATGGCTCGTCATCGGGCGGCCAATCGTTTCCGCTCCCGATCCTTGCGCTGCGGCTCGGGGCATTCTGGAATCTCTGGGGCGTTGACGTTTGGCATTTGCTCTTTTCTTTTCCCTGTTTCGGCATATAGAAATGCGCATGTATGTGCCAACGATTTGGGATCGGCTGACACGCTTGGTGCTCTTGCTGATTTTCGCGGCGGCGGTACTGCTCGTGGTGGTTTCGTACCTTCCCCTCGTCCGTCAAAACAAGGCGATGCGCGAAGAGCTGTTGCGTATCGAGGACGAAATTCAAAGAGCCGAGGAGATGAACCGCCAGAAGAAAGCAGCCATAGAATCATTGCGCAATGATCCCGAGGCGGTGGAGAGGCTGGCTCGTGAACGGCTCGGGCTCGCCAAACCGGGCGAGGTTGTGGTGCACTTCGAACCACCGGCCACAAACAATCCTGTCCCGGTTGAGCAACCTTCAGGGAAATAATTGCTGGCAATTCAATGTAAAATCCTGTAGCAAGGCCGCCCAACAGCGCAATGACAACCGCCAATAATGTTGCTTCAAACAGGTTTCCGCCTCAAATCCGCTATATTATTGGCAATGAAGCCTGCGAGCGTTTCAGCTACTACGGCATCCGGAGCATACTTGCTCTTTATATCAGCACGGTGCTGTACAGGCATCTGCCCGACGGCGAGGCCAAAGACCGGGCAACATCGATAATCCACACGTTTATTTTCGCAAACTACTTCACGCCGTTGATTGGTGCATGGCTCAGTGACAAGCTCTGGGGGCGGTACAACACCATCCTTTACGTCTCGCTCATTTACTGCCTTGGCAACGCAATACTCGCCCTTGGCGTGGGGTCAATCTGGGGACTTTACATCGGTTTGGCCTTCGTCGCACTGGGGTCGGGCGGGATCAAGCCTTGCGTGTCGGCGTTCTGCGGGGATCAGTTCAGACCCGATCAGGCGCCGCTACTTCAAAAGGCTTATGGGTTGTTCTACTGGTCGATAAACTTTGGATCATTCTTTTCGTTCCTTGTGATTCCGTGGGTCAAAGACACTGCCGGCTATCGCTGGGCATTCGGTATCCCGGGGATTCTCATGTTTATCGCCACTCTGATATTCTGGTTGGGGCGGCGTTATTACACCCGGATGCCGCCCTCGAAGGAGACCGGGTCTGCCGGTTTCTTCAAGGTGACATGGTATGCAATCAAGAACCGAAGCCAACGCGAGCCCGGTCAATCGATTTGGGATGTCGCACGCACAAGGTTCACCGAGCACGAGGTGGACGCGGCAAGATCGGTGGGACCGATCCTGCTCGTGTTCGCTCCGATAACGGTTTTCTGGGCGCTGTTCGATCAGACAACTTCCACATGGGTGTTGCAGGGAAATAAGATGATTCCGATCCACATCGTGGGGAGTTTTTCGATTGGTGCCGAGCAAATGCAATCGATGAACCCGGCTCTTGTCATGGTTCTGGTGCCATTGCTCACTTTTGTCGTGTACCCGGCTGTGGGCAAACTTGGGGTTACCGTCACTCCGCTGCGTCGAATGTCTGTTGGAATGTTCCTTGGTGCTTTTTCCTATGTCGTGGTTGCCATGCTTCAAGCGCAAGTCGATTCCGGTGCGCGACTCAGTGTGCTTTGGCAGACCTTGCCATACTTCATTCTGACAACTGCTGAAGTTCTTGTTTCCGCCACGGGCCTCGAGTTCGCATTCACCCAGGCTGCACCTGAAATGAAGAGCACGATAATGAGCTTTTGGCTTCTGACGGTTGCAGTTGGGAATCTCTACGTGCCACTGATAACCAAAGCAAAGGGCGCTCTTTTTCCTGAGCCATTAGGTGTTACAGGCGGCCATGCAGTGAGTTCGTCAACGTTCTATTTCTACGCTGCGCTCACGTTTGTCACCGCGGTCGTTTTTGTAATCATCGCCGCACGTTACAAGGAACGGCGGAATCAATAGAAACGCTCCGCCGCAGACCGGCAACGAATGCGGTGCCCCAACTCGGGGTGGCAATCAAGCGGGGACCGCGGTGTCATCGAGGTTGCGCTTTAAAGCCGCGGGCTTTCTCGGGTCGGTCCGTCAACAGGTCGTTCCACCTCCCGGAAAATTTCGGCAAGAACAGCCCTGCCATCAAGCGATTCTTGTGCAGCTTTACATAATTGGATGGAGCGGACGCTTTCCAATCTGCAACGAGCTCCGGCAACAGCGGGAATTGAGCTTGGGATTGGTCATCTCCAAAGAGAAGTCCATTTTGCTGAGACCTGCGCATTGGATCATTGGTCGGTCCGAGTCAGACCCTCTCGAAAACGACGCACCTTTGATTGACGGAAAAAGCAGGGAAGTCATACACTTGCGGCCTCGAATAGATGAAGATACTTCAATTAACGCTTATGGCGTTGGTCGCCAGCTTGGTGTGTTCCGGGGCGGAAGCGGCTGACATGCCGACCGCTCCCGGCCAGAAAATCCCGGTGATTCTGGACACAGACATTGGAGATGACATCGATGACACATGGGCGCTGGGGTTTCTCCTGCGCAGTCCGGAGCTGGACCTGAAGCTGGTCGTGGGCGACCATGGCAAGACCTTGTACCGGGCAAAATTGCTGGCGAAGTTCCTCGAAACTGCAGGGCGCTCTGATGTGCCTGTCGGCATTGGGCTGGACGTGAACCGACACGGCGACGGTCTTCAGGCGGCCTGGGTTGCCGACTACAACTTGAACAAGTACCCGGGGAAAATACACCCGGACGGCGTGCGGGCGCTGATTGAAACCATCATGCGCTCACCCGGACAGGTCACTGTCATTGCCATCGGCCCGCTGCCCAACATCAAGGCGGCTTTGGCACTTGAACCGCGGATTGCGGAAAAAGCCCGTTTCGTGGGCATGCACGGCAGTGTCCGGCGCGGTTACGGAGGCAGCAAAGATCCCGCTGCCGAGTACAACGTAAAAGAGGACGTGGCCGCCTGCCGCGATGCGTTGAGCGCAAAGTGGCCGGTCGTCATCACCCCTTTGGACACATGCGGGCTGGTCCATTTGAAGGGCGACAACTACCGGCGCGTGCGAGAATCGCGCAGTCCAGTAGCCAAAGCCATCGTCGAGAATTACAAAGTCTGGAGCGATGCAAACGCGCGTTCGGGCCAAAACATGCCTTTCGAAACCCAATCAACGACCTTGTTTGACACTGTGGCAGTGTATCTCGCGTTCAGCGAGCGGTGGCTTCAAATGGAGGAACTGGGAATACGCGTTGACGAGAAAGGGTTTACGATCCCTGATCCATCGGCCAAAAAGATGCGAGCAGCTTTGGATTGGACGGACAGAGAAGCGTTCGAGCGGTTCTTGAGCGACCGGGTGGCCGGCGACTAGGAGCTGAAGAAGTATTTGAAGCCGGATCGCTCATGCACACCGAGCTGGTGATTTCGCCCAACCCGTGGATGGCCACGCCGTTTGGTTTGCTATTGGCGTCGATAGCATTGGCTCCACTGCTCATCCCCGGTTGGTGGAACAAGCACTATCCCAAGGTGGCAATCGCTCTTGGCATGGTGACGATTGCCTATTACCTGTTCGGCTTGAAAGCCCCGGGTCGGCTTCTGCACGTGGCACACGAGTACGTCAGTTTCATTGCGTTGATCGGGTCATTGTTTGTTGTCGCTGGAGGGATTCACGTGACTGTCAAGGGCGAAGGCACGCCGCGGGCCAATGTCCTGTTTCTGCTGGTTGGCGCACTGGTGGCGAACGTCCTTGGCACGACAGGCGCGTCCATGCTTTTGATTCGCCCATGGTTGCGAATGAACAAATACCGTCTGACGGCGCATCACGTGGTGTTCTTCATTTTCGTGGTTTCGAACGTCGGCGGTTGTCTTACGCCAATAGGCGATCCGCCACTGTTCCTTGGCTACTTGAAAGGCGTGCCGTTTTGGTGGGTAGCAAAGCACTGCTGGCCGATGTGGGCTGTGGGCGTTGGTTTTTTGCTGGCGGTTTTTTACTTGATTGACCGGCGGAACTACTTGCGGGCGCCAGTCGAGGTGCGGGAACGGCTGGCCGAACCTCCCGACCGGTGGCGGATAGATGGACTGGGCAATCTGGTTTTGCTGGCTGCGATCCTTGGTTCTGTTTTTCTGAAACGGCCGCCGTTCTTGCGGGAGGCGATCATGATTGCCGCTGCCGTGACTTCATGGGTGCTGACTCCCCCACGGGTTCACGAGGCGAACCGGTTCAACTTCCATCCGCTGAAGGAAGTCGCAATTCTGTTCATGGGCATTTTCGCGACGATGATACCGGCTTTGGACTGGCTGCAATTGCACGCCGCTGATTTCGGCAGGCCTACACCGGGGCGGCTGTACTGGTTAACGGGGTCTCTTTCGAGTGTGCTGGACAACGCGCCAACCTATTTGACCTTCTTGAGCGCGGCTGCGGGAGCGTACGTCTCCCCCGAATTGATCGCGCAAGTGCGGGCCGTGTTGGGCTCGACCGGGTCTGGCGGGCTTGGGACTTCTCCCGGCGCGGATATCGTGCAGCTAGCGGCGATGTTGTTGCGCGATTCGCTGGGCCCGGGCGCTGCTGCTGCATCTGCCGAGTTGATTCGTGTGGCTTGTTTGCTGTCGCATTCCAAGTGGAGTCTTTCTGTGGTGGCAGTGAGCGTTGGCGCCGTGTTTTTCGGAGCGGCAACTTACATCGGGAACGGGCCGAATTTCATGGTCAAGGCCATTGCCGAGGAGGGGCGTGCGCATGTGCCGACGTTTATCGGGTACGTATTCAAATACACCATTCCGCTGTTGGTTCCGATGCTTGCTTTGATATGGCTGGTGTTCTTTCTGACATGATGAAACGTGAACAGATGAACGGTTTTCCGGTTTGACCTTCAGGGCCGGTTTTTAGCAGCATTGTCGGACATGGTATTCTTGCCAGGTTCGAAATGGTTAGGTGCATTGGAAACCGGCGCTTAATTGCGTAACGCAACCGCATTTTTACCGATATGGACAGCCCCAACGTGCATCGCCCGCGCAATGTGGATTGGAAACGGGGCGCAGCGTTGCTTTATGGGGATTGGGGGACAAGCAAGGCTTACGTCATCGGGCTTGCCTTTTTCTACGCCGGTTTTGCGTCGTTGCCCATAATCATCGCCGTTTGCGCGCTCACGGCTCTTGTTGGCTACAATTACACAATTGTATGCAAGCTGTTCCCTGACGGCGGGGGTGTTTACTCGGCGGCACGCAGTCAAAGCCGGTTCCTTGCGGCAATCGGAGCGCTTCTGTTGGTGGCGAACTTCATCGTGACCGCAGCGCTGAGCTGCAACAGTGCGATGCATTACATTGGCGTCCCGGAACGGCAGCTTGCGGCGGCTACGATGACTCTGATCCTCTTGATCGGCATCATCAACGGTTTCGGTCCCAAACATTCCGGCAGCGTGGCCATGTGGCTCGCCGTACCCACAGTCGGCGCTGCGTTGCTCATAATTGCAATGAGCATTCCGCACCTGACCACCGAGCGTTTGCAGCCTCCGCCCAGGGATTTCATTGTGAACTGGAAGAATTTTGTGGCGGTGATTCTGGCTTTGAGCGGCGTTGAGGCCATAGCAAACCTCACCGGCGTCATGAAACTTGACCCGGGCAGCACGATCGACCGCCCAAGCGTTGCAAAAACCGCCCGCAAAGCAATCCTGCCGGTCGCGGCCGAGGTTGTGCTGGGGACTGTGTTGCTTGGTTGGGCCATGCTTTCCTTGCCGCAAGGACACTCTCCGGACCCGCAACTTCATCGCGATTACATGATGCGGTTCATGGCCGAGCAATACGCACTGTTGAACTTTGGAAACCCCATTATCGGTCGCATCATTGGAGCGTTCGTTGGAATAGTCGTGGCCTTGCTCCTGCTCAGTGCGGTGAACACAGCAATCGCAGCTCTGATTGGCTTGATTTACCTGTTGGGTCGGGATGGCGAAATGCCCCGGTCGTTCACACGGCTGAATCATTACGGAGTGCCATGGTGGCCGCTGATTCTGGCGACGGTCCTGCCCATACTCACAGTGGCAGTGACCGGTGCAGACATGGAATCCCTTGCAAGACTTTATGCAATAGGCGTTGTTGGAGCGATTGCCGTCAACCTGGGTTCGTGCTCATTCAACCGACAGCTCAAGATGTCCTGGTTCAACCGAATAATCATGAGCATCACGTTTTTGGTCTTGTCCGCTGTCGAGTTGACGATAGCGCGGTTGAACCATGACGCGCTGTTCTTCGCGGTTTGTGTCCTCGGAATAGGCCTTGGGCTGAGAAGCTATGCACAACGCCGTGCAGGCCTGCGCACCGTCACTGTCAGCGAGGAAATTGCAGCGCGCGTAGCGCCAGAGTCGGCTCCGGCCTTTGACCTGCAGATCGGCCCGGGCCAAACGATAATGGTCGCTGCACGCGGCGTAACACCAGTGCTCAGATTTGCACTCGAGGAGGCGAGATTGCGGCAGGGCACACTCTACGTTCTGTATGTCAAAGAACTGGCCGTGACAATGCCGGCTGCGCCAAGCCAGTCCAGCCCACCCCGATGGCAACATGACCCGCAAGCGGCCGAGATCATGAGCACCGCAATACGTCTTGGCGAACAACATCAGGTGCCAGTTGTGCCGGTCTATGCTGTCAGTGATGATCCAGCGACGACGATCCTCGACCTTGCAGCGACTTTTGGGGTTGACATTTTGATGCTGGGCACGCCACAGCGGCGCCGGCTTGTCCAGCTTCTAAAAGGCAACGTTGTCCAGCAGGTCGCACGCAACCTTCCCGAGAACATTCAGTTGGTCATTCACGGGTAAAGGCATACAACCGTCAGACCTCAGTAAAACCCGGCTTTTGGCGGAATACATCTTTGGCGGAATACATCTGCAACTTCAATGTGCGCTTGATTCCCGAAATGAAACCTTGGCCGGTGCCCTGATCCCTCCGGCTTGATCAATCCAGCGGCATCGAGCCGGGCCAAATATCGTGTCTGTCCCCTTATTTGGGCGCAAAATGCGGCGACTCAGTTCTGCAGCCAAACGCGGCACCCGGGTTTCTGTTCCGATTTTGGAGCGCCCCACTCTTCTCAGAGCGGCACAATCGCGACCGAATGATCGCGGACAGATAAATGCGTTTGTTGTTATTAGCCTTCAACCATCAAACACGTCAGATCGGCGCGCTCGTCCCCGGCAACCCCAAAATCACAATCCCGTTGTCTGAAGTGGACGGCCACATCGTGTTTGCTCGGGCGATCACTTTACTCGGCGGTCCCGGACATAGGCCTTGAGCAAGCCCCGTAAACCGAGGACAGCAACCTGAAAGTTGTTGTACCAACGGCGGGAACGGTGAGCTATTATCAATTGCGAAAGTAACCGGTTTAAGAACTCCGGGCAGAACGCAGCCGAGTGGCTGTGGCGGCAAACCTGGGGGGCTGCGCAGACAATGCCGCCGGCGCCGCGCCCAAAATCAAAATCTGTTAATATGATAAAGACATGAGAATCTCGAGTCGAATAACCGAAGCGAATCCAGGAGTCAGGGCACCGAATCGACGGGCGGGTGCCTTTACGCTGATCGAACTGCTGGTGGTGATCGCGATTATCGCGATTCTTGCGGGGATGCTTTTGCCGGCTCTGTCCAAAGCCAAAACAAAGGCCATCCGGATCAAGTGCAACAGCAACATGCGCCAGTTGGGCGTGGCTGTCATCATGTACGCTCATGACAATCGCGATCAGTTCCCGGATTGCACGGGCGCGGTTTGGCCGTGGGATTTGCCAGCGCCGGCGGCAGACGCCATCGTCAAAAACGGCGGGACACGCCACATCCTCTATTGCCCGGGCTTTTCCAAGCAGGACAATGACGAGCTGTGGGCGTTCACGACCGGGGTCACAAACGAGTTGGCTGGCGACCGCGCGTCCGGCTACCGCGTGATCGGCTACGCCGTCGCTTTCAAAAACTCCGGGCGCGTGGCCCAGACCAACATCACCGAGTCGTTGAACCCGGCGCCGTGGAAAATGCGCGACGGCAGTCTGTATGAGCCCGGCCCCAGCGCGCGAGTGGTCGCTGCCGACGGCACCCTCTCCAACGGAGACAATCAACTCGACCGCACGAAAAACACATACACCAAAATTGACGGTGGTTGGCGCGGGCATCAGGCTGCGCATCTCGAGGGCAGATTGCCGGCCGGCGGCAATCTTCTAATGTTGGACGGGCACGCTGAGTGGCGGAAATTCCAAAATATGGTTGTTCGCACAACCGGCACGCCGGCTTTCTGGTGGTAGAAGTCTTTCGCCATGCGGGAGGGCGATTGCTTGGCCTCGAAAGGTGCGGAAATCCGGAACTCCGGTATTTTCACCTGCCCGAGCAAGTCGTGTTGTTCTTGCCGGCCAATCCCGATAGTATCCCCCTGACCTTGTTTTGACACACACCGAATCACACAAGAAAAACTGGAATTTATGATCGACCTCAAGGAATACCAAGTTTGGTTCGTCACCGGCAGCCAGCACTTGTACGGACCGGAGACCTTGAAACAGGTGGCGGCTCACTCACAACAAATAGCCAAGGAATTGAACGGTTCTCGAGCGATTCCGGTTGGCATCGTTTTCAAGCCGGTTCTGACAACGCCTGATGCGATATCCGCCCTTTGTCAGGAGGCCAATAACGCACAGAGCTGCATCGGACTCATCACATGGTGCCACACGTTCTCCCCATCGAAGATGTGGATCAACGGACTGAAATCATTGCGCAAGCCGGTCTTGCACCTCCACACACAGTTCAATCGCGATATCCCATGGTCCGAAATCGACATGGATTTCATGAACCTCAACCAGGCCGCCCACGGGGATCGCGAGCACGGCTTCATCATGACGCGGCTCCGAATGAACAGGAAGGTGGTTGTCGGATACTGGGAGGAAGCTGCAGTCCGTGAACGAATTGGCGATTGGACCCGTGCCGCAGCGGCATGGCACGACTGGCAGGGGGCGCGTTTTGCACGTTTTGGAGATAACATGCGCGAAGTGGCCGTGACCGAAGGTGACAAGGTTGCAGCCCAAATCCAATTCGGTTACTCCGTCAACGGCTACGGCGTGGGCGAACTCGTCAAATGCGTGAGTGACGTCACAGAGAAGGACATCGATCGACTTGTCTGCGAATACGCGGACTCGTATGAGTTGCCGCCCGAGCTGAAGAAGGGAATTCGCACCAATCGCTCGGTTCGCAACGCCGCAAGGATCGAGCTCGGCCTGCGCGCATTCCTCGAATCCGGCGGATTCAAAGGATTCACCACGACTTTCGAGGATTTGCACGGATTGGAGCAATTGCCGGGTTTGGGCGTGCAGCGGCTCATGGCAGATGGCTACGGGTTCGGAGCTGAAGGCGACTGGAAAACGGCGGCACTCGTGCGCGCGCTAAAGGTTATGGCCAGTGGTCTGAAGGGCGGCAGCTCGTTCATGGAAGATTACACCTACCATCTCGACCCCGCCGGCAAAATGGTCCTCGGAGCGCACATGCTCGAGGTCTGTCCGTCCATCGCAAATGGCCGGCCATCGCTTCAAGTGCATCCTCTGGGCATTGGCGGAAAGGCACCTCCGGCACGGCTTGTCTTCGACACTGCGCCCGGACCTGCACTGAACGCGAGCATGATCGATCTTGGCAACCGATTCCGGCTGTTGGTCAACGAGGTGGATGTCGTCACGCCCGAACAGCCGATGCCCAAGCTGCCCGTTGCCCGGGCGCTCTGGGTTCCAAAACCCAATTTCGAGGACGCCTGTGCATGCTGGATTTACGCCGGCGGCGCGCATCACACGGCGTTCAGCCATGCTGTTACAACCGAGATGCTCGAGGACTTCGCTGAAATTGCCGGCATCGAGCTGGTCGTCATTGACGCCGAAACCAAAGTGCGCGACCTGAAACAACATCTCAGGTGGAACGAGGTTTACTACGCGCTCAACAACGGATTCCTTGCCTGAAAACAAAACCGAAAGTCGTGGTTGGAATGAGCGGGGGTGTCGATTCCTCGGTCGCAGCAGCACTGTTGCTCGGACAGGGATTCGATGTTGTTGGCGTTCACCTCGTCCTCTCCCATGGTGTGCGGGGTACCGACGCCCGTGGGAACCAAACCGAACGCAGCGTTGCCGATGTTCAGGCGGTTTGCAGGCAGCTCGGTATCCGGTTCATCGCTCTCGACCGCACCCGCCAATTCCAGTGCAATGTGATCGAGCCGTTCGCTTCTGAATACCGCGCCGGTCGCACCCCAAACCCGTGCGTTTTGTGCAACCAGCGGATCAAGTTCGCAGCTTTGTTGGACACCGCCAGCGAATTGGGAGCCGAACACATCGCCACGGGACACTATGCACGCGTTGAACACCCGACCAGCGAAGGGCGGCATCTGCTCAAACGCGCGTCTGATACGCAACAAGACCAGAGTTACTTTCTGTTTTCTCTCAGCCAGGAGGCATTACGACGTGCCGTTTTCCCTTTGGGTGCATTTCAGAAAGACAATGTCAGAGCACTCGCTCGAGACCTCAAACTCCCCACCGCAGAAAGAGAGGAGAGCCAGGAAATCTGCTTTGTGCCCGACAACGACTATGGTGGTTTCCTTGTTCGGGCGGGCCTCGTTCAAAAGCACAGGGGCGAAATCGTCACCACAGACGGTCGCGTGCTTGGTTACCACGACGGAGTAGAATTCTTTACCGTGGGACAACGGCGCGGGTTGAGAATCGCAGCGGCTCGCCCACTGTATGTTCTTGAACTGGACCCGGCTCGGAACAGGGTGATTGTAGGCTACGCCGAAGAACTCGAGCGGAGGAATCTCACCGCCACGCACTGCAACTGGGTGGCATTCGAATCGCCGCCTCAGATGTTCGATGCCACTGTCAAAATCCGATATCAACACCCGGGCGCAAATGCGATCGTTAAGTGTCCGTCATCGCAGGAAGCGTCAGTTTGCTTTCACGAACCGCAGCGGGCCGTGACGCCCGGGCAGGCGTGCGTGTTTTATCAGGGCGACCTGCTCCTTGGCGGCGGCTGGATCGCATGAGCATGTGCGCTGGATTACTATATTGAGAAATCGATCATTTTTGCGAAGATTTTCAGACTGCGAGTTTGCTTGGTTTGTCAGTATCCGCTTCTCTGGTTGCGAGCAGTGCGGCCACGACAGCGCGGCGCAGTGGAGTGCCAAGTCTGGAACAAACGCGTTTATCTCGCCACGATCATTCGGTTGCGGCTGCGCCGCGCTGAGCAAACTTCGGCCGTTTGCTCGTAGTGTCGTCTCTGAGCCGGTCCGGAACCGGATGATCCAGCCGGCAGATGCGCATCGGCGAGCTTCGATGCCGATGCATGCAATCTCGCAGATTTTCCTGTTGCGAGCGGCTCCTTTTTGATACGAACCGGCATGGACCATTGCCCGGAGGCACGGGCGAAACCGTCGTGAGTCAGAAAACCTGATCGCAACAAGATGAGAACATCCCCGATATGCCTTGTTACCGGCGCAGCAGGATTCGTCGGCAGTCACCTTGTCGATCGCCTTATTGATCGAGGATGGCGGGTGATTGGCATTGACAACTTTCTGCTCGGGCGCCGGGAAAACTTGGCCGGCGCATTGAAGAATGACCGGTGCACTCTGATCGAAGCGGACGTCAACCAAATCGAGTCTTACGCAGCCGTGCTCCGTGATTTGGCGAAGGACAGTCCCATCGACAATGTCTGGCACATGGCCGCAAACTCCGATATAAAAGCCGGCACAACAAATCCCGACGTTGACCTGAAGCACACGTTTCTCACCACGTACAACACGCTCAAATTAATGCGCAGCGTTGGCTGCCGCAGGCTGGTTTTTGCCTCGAGCTCGGCGATTTATGGGCCCCACGACAACGAACTCACAGAAGATGCCGGGCCGCTCCGTCCAATCTCGAATTACGGCGCGATGAAACTTGCTTCTGAGGCTGTGATAACCGCCGCACTCGAGACGTGGCTCGAACGAGCGTGGGTTTTCCGGTTCCCCAATGTCGTGGGCTCGCGGGCAACTCACGGTGTCATTTTTGATTTTTTCAAGAAACTTGAAAGCAATCCGCACGAACTGGAAGTGTTGGGCGACGGGCGTCAGGCCAAACCTTACTTGCACGTGCGCGAGCTTCTGGATGCAATGCTTCTGGCCTGGGACCGGACCTCCGGCAGGTTCAACTGTTTTAACATTGGCCCGGCCAGCGGCGTTACGACGGTCGAATACATCGCAAAGGCCGTGGTTGCGAAGGTTTCGCCCAACGCCCGTATCCGGTACACCGGCGGGTCGCAAGGCTGGCCCGGCGATGTGCCAAGGTTTGCATATTCGATCGACAGAATCCGAAGTCTGGGTTGGATGCCCAAGCTGACATCGAACCAGGCTGTTGATCTGGCCGTGGACGAATTGGCAGCAGAAATGCACCAATGAAACAGGCTGTCATTCTCGCCGGTGGAAAAGGAACGCGCTTGAAAGAGCGGCTCGGTGAACTGCCGAAACCGTTGATCCGGATCGGCAGCCGGCCATTGCTCGGCCATCACCTTGCTCTCTGCGAGAAATACGGTTTTTCCGACGTTCTGCTACTGCTCGGTCACGGCGCAGAAAAAATCCGGCAGTACATCAACGAAGAACAAAAACCGGGGCTGCAACTCCGCTGCATTGTCGAGCCGCGATCGCTCGGCACCGCAGGCGCCGTGTTCGCAGCACGCCATCTCCTTGCAGAGAGGTTTCTCGTACTTTACGGGGACCTGATGATCAGGATGGACCTCGACCGTCTTTGGCGTGCGCACGAATCCATGCGCGCAGACGCAACGTTGGTCGTTCACCCCAACGATCATCCAGTTGACTCTGACCTGGTCGAGGTTGACAAAAAAGGATGGGTTCGTGCCTTTCACACCAAACCGCATCCACCCGACCTGTTTTATCAGAATCTGGTTAACGCCGCCGTGTACGTCGTTGACAGGAACGCGCTCGAGCCCTTCGCCGCATTGCCGCCGCCGCTGGATTTTGGCAAGGACCTTTTCCCTTTGATGCTGGATAAGGGGCGCCGGTTGCTCGGCTATCGAACACCGGAATACATCAAAGACATCGGGACTCCCGACAGATACGATCGCGTTTGCGCTGAGTTCGAGAAGGGCGTGATCGAGCGAAGTGCGCTTGATCATCCGCAGCCAGCAGTGTTTCTGGACCGCGACGGCACGTTGAACGAGGAAGTTGACGGTGTGACCAGGCCGGACCAGTTGCGTTTGTTGCCCGGCGTGGCTGAGGCAATCCGCATGCTAAACCACCATGGTATTCGAGTGATTGTCGTCACAAATCAGCCTGTCGTGGCAAAAGGATTTTGCACGGAAGCGGACATCGAGATGATACACCGGAAACTCGAGACGTTGCTTGGCCGCGAGCATGCGTTTGTTGACCGCATTTACTATTGCCCCCATCATCCTGACCGTGGGTTCCCCGGCGAGCGGCAGGACCTCAAGGTTGAATGTGAATGTCGCAAACCGAAGCCCGGCTTGATTCGCCGGGCCATGCAAGAACTTAACATTGACCCGAACATGTCGTGGGTGATCGGCGACAGCACGGTCGATATCGCCACTGCAAGAAACAGCGGTTTGCCATCGATCCTGGTGCGAACCGGACATAAGGGGCTCGACGGTCGCCAGCCGGTCGAGGCGGACGTGGCATTCGACAGTTTGGTTGAAGCGGCGTGTTACGTTGTGAAAAAGATCGGGAGGCAACCATGATCATCAGTCGCACTCCTTTGCGAATGAGCTTTGTTGGTGGCGGCAGCGATTTGCCGGCTTTCTATCGCGAACAAGAAGGCGCCGTCGTTTCCACCGCAATAGACAAGTATGTCTATGTCACAATCAATCCAAAGTTCGATCAGCGAATTCGGGTGAGCTACTCCCGAACCGAAGAAGTGGCCTCGGTTGACCGCGTCAAGCATCCACTGGTCCGCGCTTCTCTAAAAGAAGTCGGGATAACCGGCGGAGTTGAAATAACCTCGATCGCAGACATCCCGTCGCGCGGGACAGGCCTCGGGTCGTCAAGCTCGTTCACCGTTGGTTTGCTGCATGTCCTGCACGTGTACAAGGGCGAATACCGCTCGGCAGAACAGCTTGCCCGCGAAAGTTGCGTGATTGAAATCGAACGTTGTGGCGAACCGATAGGCAAACAGGACCAGTACGCCGCCGCTTTCGGCGGATTCAATTTCATGCGTTTCCTCCCCGATGAAACGGTCGTTGTCGAACCCATAGTGTGCCGACGTGAAACCATGGAGCGATTGGAGGGCAATCTACTGACATTCTACACGGGCATAACACGCAGCGCAGGAAACATCCTGCGCGAAAAACAGCGCGCCATAGCCGCCAGCAAACGCAAACAACAGGTCGTCTCGGAAATGGTAAAGCTGGCGCACACCCTCAGGAAAGAACTCCAGAACAATTGCCTCGACGCCTTCGGCGAACTGCTCCACCAAAACTGGTTGCTCAAGAAAAGCGTGTCCGAAGGCATATCCAATCCGCGAGTTGATCACTGGTACGAACTCGCAAGGCGCAACGGCGCCCTGGGCGGAAAACTGCTCGGCGCAGGCGCCGGAGGGTTCATGGTGTTTTATGCCCCACGTGACAAACACGAAGCAATTCGGCGCGCGCTTCATAATCTTCGCGAGGTGCCAATGCGGTTCGAACCTCTTGGCAGCCGGATCATCTTCGTCCACTAATCGGGGTGACTTTGCCGCGCCCGGCAAACGCCAAGGCGAGAACAGTGAACAAGCCTGTTGCAGGTGGGAACTTTGAACGATCGGATGATTTGCCACGAATGCGCGCAACATCCTCGAATGTGACAGTGGACAGCATCGCATGACAGTGGTTTTCTCCAATTACGACGACATTCGAAACCCCTGGTACGGCGGAGGCGGCGCACGGGCAATTCACGAAATCGCCCGCCGGCTTGCAGCTCATCACAAAGTCCATGTGGTCACCGGCAGATACCCGGGTTGCTGCGACTGTGTCGTGAACGGCGTCAGTTACTCGAGAATCGGGACTGCCATTGCCGGGCCGTACGTCGCCCAGCTCTCCTTCGCGTTTTCGCTCCCGCGCAAAGTGCGGACGGTAGAGTTCGACGTCTGGGTCGAAAGTCTGACCCCGCCGTTTTCAACCGCATGCCTCCAAAAGTTCACCAGTAAACCGGTCGTGGTTCTCACACAGGTCCTCGCCGGCGAGGGGATGACCCGGAAGTACCATTTGCCGTTCGACAGAGTCGAGCGCCGCGGGCTGCGATGTTACCGCTACGCTATCGCCGTTTCCACGTCCATCGAACGGCGATTGCATGCCATAAACCCGCAGTTGATCACCACCGTCATCCCAAACGGCACAGACCGCGATGACATCGACCGCGATGTTTATCCTTCACCGGAACATCTGCTGTTCCTCGGGCGGTTGGATGTTGCACAAAAAGGGCTCGATCTGCTCCTTCAAAGCTACTCGTTATTGACGCCGCGAATTCAGGTGCCGCTTGTCATTGCCGGCGGCGGCCCGAAAGGCGATACCGCATTTGTCAAACGCCGTATTGCCGAGCTTGGACTGGAAAACCGCGTGCACCTGATCGGTCGGGTCGGCCAGGACAAAAAAGACGAGCTTCTCCGTCGCAGTGTTTGTTTGCTTTTGCCATCCCGATTTGAAGCATCGCCGTTGGTCATCGTGGAAGCTTTCTGCTGCCGGGTGCCGGTTGTGCTGTTCGACATTCCAGACCTGGAATGGGTGCCGGACGATTGCTGCGTGAAAGTGCCCGCATTCGACACACAAGCTTTCGCCCGTGCAATTGAACAACTCATCAACTCGCCAGAACGCAGAAACGAGATCGCACAAAAAGCAAAGCTGGCGGCTCGCGAGTACGATTGGGACAAGCTGGCCAAACGCTACGAGGAATTCCTTCAACGGGTAGTCCAAGGGAATTGACAGCGCCGGCACCGGCACCGGCGATCGTGTTTGTGCGCGCCGAAGGACTGGCGAGGGTGGATAGTTGTCGTGTGACGCCGCAGGCGAGTCGATTCTCTTGGTGATTGGGGTCAGATCGGCAGTCTCAGAGGCGTTGAACGGGGCTGGACACGCATTGTTGGATCAAATGTGAAGTTACCGATGGTTGTTTAGTGCGGTTGGTGGGTGTTTGGCGCTGGCGGTGCAAATAGAGGGACAGACACGATATTTGGCCCGACGCGATGCTGGTGGGTTGATTGCGCCACGCGGATCGGAGCGCTGGTCAAGGTTTCACCCGGTCAACAAAGCGGGGATTGAAATTGCGAATGTGCCCGAACGAAAAGCCAGGTTTTACTGAGGTCCGGACATAATGGCGCTCCATGCACGGCAAGGCCGAGGAAGAGCCCCGTTAAAGCCTTAGCCCCTTTTTTGCAAAGGAACGACAAGGGCGAAAACCGAACCTTGTGGGCCGGTTGATCTGAGTTCAAGTTTGGCACCAAGGTGATCTGCCAGTTGCTTGCTGATCGCCAGTCCCATGCCGAGACCGTCCGGTTTCGTTGACCGAATCGGCGAGAACAGTCTGGGCTGAATATCCGGTGGAACGCCAGTGCCTTGATCGCTGACTTGAAAATCGAGTTCGCCGCCATTGTGCACCAGAGAAACCGTGACCGTTTTTCCCTTTGGTGTCGCCTGAATCGCGTTCGAGATGAGATTCTCAAGTATCAGCATGATCAAATTCGCCTGGTGATTGGACAGAGTGCAGTTGGGTGCGGGCGAAAATCTGACTGTTACCCCGTGCTCCGCCGCATTGCGGGCTGCTTTTGCAAGCACCATGTCGCTTAACTCACCCAAAGTAACCTCGTACGCGGCAGTCCCGTTTTCCTCGCGCAAAACTCGTGCGACTTCCTGAATCATGGCTTGCATTCGGCGGGTAATATTCGCCGCTTCGGTTCTGAGAGCATCGTTTTCTCCGTCTGCAGTCTGGCCGAGGCCCGACAGGTAGTGCTGCAGTCCGGCCACGGGATTCTTGAGGCCGTGCAGCAGATGGGCTGTTACGGCGCCTACCGCAGCGGCGCGGGCGCTTCGGGCAAGATCGCTGTTGGCTCTCACGAGACTTGCAGTGCGTTCAGCAAGCAATCGATTGACCCTCTCGAGTCTCCTGAACGCCAGGAGCAATGCCGTTGTTATGGCGACCCCGCCGCCCAGAAACACAATGATGCCCTGACGCAGCAGGTGACGGTCCAGCGCTGAGAATTCAGTCGCAATCCCGGTTCCATCGAGAAGAATCTGACTGACCCCGACGAATCTCGTCCCGTCAACGCTCCGGATCGGGATGAGAATTTCCAAGAGCGGGAGAGCGACCGAGGACGACACTTCATTGGCGACAGGGCCGAAGACCTCTCTCGGATGAACAGCCGGTTTGTAAATGCTGATCGGCTCGAACTGCCGAAGTCTCTCCAATTGTTCGGAACCAACGATGGTCTGTGCAGTACCAGGCTCTGGCGGCAGCAACAGGCGGCCTTCCGCATCGTACAACCTTACCGCAAGCAAACCTTTTGCGAGAAGGCCCCTGAGCCGCTGTGCCGTTTCACGCAGACGTTCTGATTGCAAGAGGGCTTCGACGTCACTGTCAGCCGGCCCAAGAGGAATGCCGAGGTCGGGGTCTGGCATACCTCGTTCATCCGGTGTGCCACCGCCCGTTTCACCAAACTCTTCAAAACCATTGGTCCTTGTTGTTTGAAGAGGAAGGCTGGCAGCGAGATTGTTCAGGATTTGCGCGTCGCGGCCTGCGATCTGGTTCCGAATTTTTGCACGCAACTGAAAGGTTACCGCAGACAGGGTAACGCCAAACACCAGCAAGGTGATGGCTGTCACAAGCGCGGCAAGCCGCATTGGACTGGACTGTAATCCGGTCTTCGTCACGGCTATCTAATCCTGAAACGAGGCACAGCCAGATTCGCTCTTATGTTGTCTGTCTCAGGTTACGACTACTGTCAAATTTGGCCAGCCCGCGTTTCGGCGGTCTGGCGGACTGCGTTGCGGGCCGACAGAATGATCTTCCTGTCAGGCCACATGAAATTAGAACTCCGCTTTAGAACTCCGCTTCCAGCCCCGCGGAGATGGTATTGACATCATATTCATCAAAATCAGTGTTTGCGGCTGATTCCTCGTATTCATACTCGGCAAACAAGTTGATCCGTTTTGTGAGTTTCCTGGTGGCGGCAAACGTGAAGGTGAGCAGGGTTTTATGTCGCCGCTCAGAATCGCCAATCGTTGCGGTTTGGATCGGGTATTCATAGTGACTCAGGTTGAGCTGGGCTTTTGCGCCCCATGAACCCGGTTCGTATCCCACCGAAGCGTCGCCAAAGTACCTTTGATAATCAAAGTAACCCGATCCGTTGTCATGCACGGCCTCCATTCCGAGTTTGGCTGTTGTGCGGAAAGTGCGTTGCTTGTTCCAGTTTTGCCGCCACGCAAGTTCGACCCGATGCATCTCGTAGGTCAACTCAGTGTCAGACAAAGGCACACCCTCTGTGGAAACCTGCGTGCGCGTGGCGTAGTCGCGGTAAATCAGTTGGTAGCTGAGACCGACTTGCGACCGGTCCCTGAATTCATGGTTCAGCCCAATCCGCGGTCCGGTCTCGAGATAATCGTCCAATGGGCTTTTAAACCATTGGTAGCCGACAATTCCCTCGAACTCGAGCCGTGTGCGCGAACCAAGATCAATGTCAAATCGCGGCCTGCCGGACAGTGCATGTCCCCTTGCGACAACAACGCCCACGTCAAACTCAGTGGTTGAAGCATCAAAGACCTGATCCATGTAAAAGTACTGAACCGAGAGCGCGCCCGTTCCAATGTTGCCGAGTCGGCGTTTTACCGAGGCGCTTGCAACCAGCAACTGTTCCTTGTCGGTCTCACGCACATCAGCAAACTGCTTGTGTTCGCCGCTGGCGAAGAAGGTCACTTCGGTTCCATCAATCGGCAGGCGATAGGCGAAAAACTCGAGGTTTGCAAGCCCGAACGCGCTCGATTGTGGCTGTGTGGCACTGAGAAGTACATTATCCCGGTAACCGGCACCTGCGCGTGCAGTTGCGGACAAAAGCCACGGCTGCGGCTCGGTGAGATCGGCCTCATTTGTCGGCTGACCACAGGCCGAACCACTGAACAGCAGCGACAGCGCCGCGAGGAAGGCGTACGATCGGCCTCTGCAAACCAATTCAAGCACCTTCCTCAACAGACCCAACAGAACTCCGGCGAGCGTTTCATCGGGCGACCGCTTGGATGCGGTCGCGCTGTGATGTGTGGCCCGGTTCACCCGATAAAAAGTCAACCAGACGATCCCTGTGGAACCGTCTGGTTGATTTTGCTCCCTGAAAGTCCGCGAAGTAAACCCAAATCCACTATGTCCCCCGGGTCACCCACGGACAAATCTGCGGGGTTTTACCTGCCTCGGGCACGGTTCTTTTGTTCCTTGGCCGCTTCCACAAGTTGATTTTGTCCCTCTTTGAACGCCCTGCGCATTTCAGCTATCTGCTGCCTGATCTGCTCCATCAACCGTTTTTGTTCCTGGAGGAACTGTTGACGAGCTTCTCTCATTTGCTGCCGGATTTCCTCGCGGTTTTCAGCTTGCTTCATCTGCTGGGCGAGCTGCTTCTGCTGCTCAATGAATTGCAGCTTTGCCTGCCTTGCAGCTTCAATTTTTTCTTTCAATCCTTCAGGAAGCTCCGGCACGGGCTTGTCAGGTCTGGCGTTACTGTTTTTCAGCCATTGAAGGTAAGATTGAATCTGCCCCCAATTGGGCTGGCCCTGGCCGCCCTGGCCGCCGTTTCCTGACCCGCCGTTGCCGCCGTCGTCACCATCGGCAAAAGCCGAGAGTGAGAAAGTCAAACCCACAGCGCAAACCAACGCCAAAAGTTTAACAAGTTTCATATCTTTCACGCCCTTTCTTTTCTGCTATTCGAGTTTTCTTCGTTTTCCTGCGCTGCTGACCGCAAGCGCCACTGATCCGATAGCGAATTGCGTGCCAAGTGTTTGAACCAGAACGCAAGTTGTTGGTGTTAAATATCTTCTGCTACAGTCCCGCGCCAATTGACAGTGTGCTCGCAAGTGCGGAATGGGTATTATTCCCCGATTTGGCGCCAGTTGACGCCGTTATCCTGAAGATTTCCGCAATCGGCGAGAGAAACCCCATCCCAGGGCAACCAGACCCGCGACCGTTCCAAACACCGACGGTTCAGGCACTGAGTACGCGTTCAAGAAGGATTGAATCTGGCCATCGTAGTTGCCCACGTAGGAAAATCCACTGCCAGTCTCGCTACCCGCCGTGTACTGGAACCAGTTGATTCCCACAAGGGTCAGCTTGCCACCGGCTGACGGCACGAACATCCCTGCGCCAGAATCACCCGATTCCACCCGCGCTTCAGATGACACGAAGTTGGGATCCGATGGACCATCGTAAACCGCGCCCATCGCATCGTCAGTAGTTCCTCCAACCGTAATGCTGTCGAACCATCTATCGAGTTTATTGCACCCGACAGCCATGTCTTGCGAAGTCGACCAGCCTGTCGGGGATCGGCCCATAATAAACGCCACAGCATCTTTGTACGGTGAGCTGTTGAATTGTCCCAAACTGGTTATGTCTTGTGTGGCAAAATCGTAATACACGAAGCTGTTCGGCAATGGTTCGTTTATGGTTCCGATCCACAAATCCGAGGTTCCGATTCGCTGAGCTGTGCTTGTGACAGTGCGGGTAACACTCAATCCGTTGGGGTCATTGGAAGCATAAAACGTTACAGAAGCGCCAGTGCTTGGATGAAAATGGTTGGCGCTCAGAAAAACGTTTGGGCTGATCATCGTGAGCCATTGCCCGTTGTTATCCAAGCCAATTCCAGAAAGATTGTAGGCGTACGCAACGAATGAGGAACTGTTGGCGAACCGGTCGTTGAGCTGGCTGGAAAAATCGTATATCGAGATGGAGGCCTGTCCGCTCCAGACCACCGTGGCAACCCCGAAAAACGCAGCCCGCAAAATTGCCCTCGCGCTTTTCACGCAAACAGCCTATCAACGGTCAAACCAAAGTCAAGCAGATTGGGAACATGGATCGGACGATAACTCCAGAGCCCGCAGATCATGGCTCAAAACGGATCTTTTGCCCATCCCTCCTCCCAGTTACGTTTGACGTTGGTGCGCTCGGAGAAGTTGTGTGAATCCGGGGGTGAAAGTCCCCCCAGGCCGGCGGTGAACCCGTCGGCGTTCGGAACGAAAGAACCGAATGGCAAAGTCTAGCCAACAGCCCAAGACCGACGGTTGCTCGACCCAAGGAGGACCGGTGGACCTGTGGTTCTACCGGTCTGAACGAGGGCCGAGAAGCGTACCCAGGAACAAGCGGGAGCCGCAGGCCGGACCCGCATCTGGCCAAAGCGATTCAGCCTCGAAAGGACGAAACGCAAGCGGGGACGAAGTCAACGTATCAGAACCCAACACGTTGGCGCCCGGAACAGGCGAGAAATATATATTGTGTCTGTCCCTCTATTTGCGCCACCAGCGCCAAACACCCCGCAACCGCACTAAACAACCCTCGGAAGGTTCAGAAATCGAATATCGTGTCTGTCACCCTATTCTGCCGCACCGCGCTGTCCGGGACTACGCCGGCACCCCGCGGCGATGAGCCCGGCCAAATATCGTGTCTGTCCCTCTATTTGCCTCGGTCGCCCCCGGCGCCGATCAGCCAGGCCACATATCGTGTCTGTCCCTCTATTTGCGCCACCGGCACAAAACACCCCCCAACCGCACCAAACAACCATCGGAAAGTTCAGGAATGACGCCAAAATGCCGCCTCAGCCCCGTTCAACGCCACTGAAACCCCGGATTTATCCCCAATCACCACACTGCCGACACGAGCAACGACGTCACACGACAACAATCTCCCATCGCCGAACTCCATCGCCAGTCTTTCGGCCTGCTCAATCTCTGATTCCTGGAAATTTCCCTACCCCCTTGCTCCGACCTCGTGCTTTTCCCCTTACTCGATCGCGTTCACTTTGAGGTCGCGC
>Ga0315298_1003030_pt1 | contig 27280 bp, 23 predicted proteins | sample WHS_1_MG_FD_203077 | JGI IMG/M metagenome (GOLD analysis project Ga0315298, IMG submission 203077) | Extremophilic microbial mat communities from Washburn Hot Springs, YNP, Wyoming, USA - WHS_1_MG | ecosystem: Environmental > Aquatic > Thermal springs > Hot (42-90C) | place: USA: Wyoming... | reverse complement strand
CAAGGCTATTGAGATGAGGGCTGAGCGGGCTGCTGATGGTCATGCCTATATACGGCACGCTCGCTGATGCAGGACACCCCTTCCGACGGATTACGCCTCTGTTACCCGGGCCGACGCCCAGCCACCCTTCGCGCTTCAGATCTCGTATGACCATATGGGCTGTGACAAGCGAAGTGCCGTACCTCGCGGCAAATTGTCTTACGCTCATGAAGGGGGCACCATCGTCGCCATGGTACCCGGCTCGGATTTCTTGAGCGACGCGCGAAACCAGCCCCGACCTCTTGGACAATTCTTCGCCTTCCGACAGAGAATTACAACACCGCACCCGGAGAATCATAACAGCCTTGGTACGCCTGTATCATACCATGCATTCCACCCCTTGTCAAGGGCTATTTCCGCGAAAAACAGGTTGACTTTCAAGTGGGGATTGCTATATAATCGCACAGCGCGGAATTATAACGCTGTTATATTTACGCTTAAAGGCCCTTCCATGCAAGATACGCCCGGACAGACGCGTCATCCTCTGGCGACAGAGGCCTCGCGTCCGGGCGAACCATCGGACGCCGCGGCACGACGCTTCTTGACACATGAGGGCGATTTTCGTCTCGGCTTTCTGCCCACCGAGCAGCCACACCCCCTGACGAACGGTCTGGCTGAGGCAGCCCAGCAGGATGCCTCCGCGGCGGTCCGCATGATTCTGGCCGTGGACGCAAGCCTCATCGCTGCCGCCGAACGTGCGTTTGCGGAGCTCGCTTTCGAGACCTTCCAGAACGGACTGCACCGGGCATTTGCAGGCGGTAGGACGGTTTACCTGAGCGGTTGTGGCGCGAGCGGTCGCGTCAGCCTGCTCCTGGAAGCAGCGTGGCGACGGTTCTGGCGTCGGGCCTTCAGCGAGGCGCCTTTGCTGAAAGCCGCGTTCCCCGACGCACCCGATCAGGTCTGCGGCTTGATCACCGGTGGAGACTATGCGCTGGTGCGTTCGGTCGAGAGTTTCGAGGACTACGATGCCTTCGGGCGACGCCAGATGTCCGAGGCCGGCGTCAGAGAGGGAGACGTGGTGGCGGCCATCAGCGAGGGAGGTGAAACATCGTCGGTTATCGGGTCCGCGTGGCAAGGGGTGGACGCCGGGGCGCAGGTATTCTTTATCTGCAACAACCCGGCCGAGATCCTCATCCGAAACGTGGCGCGATCGCGCAAACTATTGCTGGACTCGCGCGTGACGCATCTGAATCTGTCGAGCGGCCCCATGGCCGTCGCAGGCTCCACACGGATGCAGGCTGCCACGATGGAGATACTCGTCGTCGGCGCCGCGATGGAGGCGGCGCTACAGCAATGGATCGCCCCACGTCTGGATGCGGCAGCACAGAAGCGGCTCGGTTTGCACTGCGATCGCCGGGGATACCTGCGCCGTTTTTCCGGCCTTCTCGAAATACTTCGGTCTCCGGAAGCGGTGGCGGAGATCGCCCAAATGGCTGAACGCGAGGAAAGGGCTTATCGAGAGGGCGGAGCCGTCACATATTTTGCTGATGAATATCTGCTCGATATTTTCACCGATACCACGGAACGCGGCCCGACGTTCATGTTGCCACCTTTCCGCCGTTCCGACGACACGCTCTCGCCACGGTCGTGGGCTTTCGCCAAACACCTCTTCCTGCCTACGGCGCAGGCATGGACGGAGGTCTGCCAGCGCGCGCCGCGTTGTCTCGCGTGGACGGCCGACATCTATGAAACGCTCGGCGCGTCGGAGCAGATTCGGCGAAAGCCACCGCGTATATCCCGGTCGGACCTGTTCCAGTTCGCCATCGGCAACGAGGACGACCCGTCGCGTCGCGCCAGAGGTGCCGATGTCGCCGTTCTAATGCTTGCCGGACCGGAGACAACCTGCCGCAGCGCCGAGCGGGAGCGCATCCTTAAAGCATTCGAGGCCGCTACGCGGCGGTTCCAGGCAAGGTTTGCCGTAATGATCGGGCCGGAACGATTCGAGGTCCCGGGCAGTGAACGCCTCTATCACGTTCCAACACGCACTTCGCGCTCTCCGCTCGATATCTGGAACCATCTGGCCGTCAAACTTGTTCTCAACACGCTATCCACCGTCACGATGGCGCGCATGGGCCGCCTCGTCAGCAACTGGATGGCGCACGTGGAGACGACCAACAAGAAGCTGATCGACCGGGGCACCCGACTGGTCTCCTGCCTGACGGGACTGGGTTACGACGAGGCCTGCCGGGCTCTTCACCGGGCCATGTTCGAGTTGGCCGACTGGCCCCCCGAGCGAGGAGAAAGGCCTTCGCCCGTCGCCATGGCGGTCGAACGTCTGATCGCCTCTGGGGCGCGGTGCCGGTCCTCAGACCAGGTGTCTCGTGTAACTACGACTCGGAATGACCTGCGAACAGAATGACACCGACACAGAGAAAAGCGAAGGTCGGCTTGCTGCTCATTGGATCGCCGCGCTTCCGCAGACTGGGCGAGGGGACCTCTCGGGGCGACTATGAGTGCCGACAACGAGAGGCGGCCGAGCGTTTGAGCGCAAGGGCCGAAACGCTTGGAGAGGTGATCTATCCCGGTATCACGTACAGCCGGGAGCAGATGCAGGCCGCGATGGACGCGTTCCATGTGGCTCGCGTGGACGGCGTCCTCGCGGCGTTCATGTCATGGGCCGAGGACTTCACCTGGGTCCGCTTTCTCCGCGACATGCCGCCCGTGCCGATACTCTTCGCGAGCCTCGTGCGGGAAGAAGTGGGCTTTGAGGACACGGACGCGGAGGACGATTTTATCGAGTTCCTCTCGGCCGGCGGGCTGGTCGGCGCCCAGGAGGCATCCGGTTCCGTCGCACGGTTTGCGCGCCCGATGATGGAGACGGCCGTCGGCACGGTGGATGCGGTGATGGCGCGGGCACGCGTCTTCTTCGCGGCCGCGCGGGCGCGCAACATCCTGCGCCAGACAACCCTGGGGCTTCTGCCTTCCTTCAATGAACTCATGTGGTCCACCTACTTGGACCCATACGACGTATTCGCCCGGCTCGGTCCGGAGATGCGGTTCCTGTCGGTGGCCTCGCTCGTCGAGAAAATCCGGCAGGTCTCCGCGCGGGACGCCGAGGCCGCCCGGGAGAAACTCTCACGGGCGTACGCAGTCTTGCCGCAGGTGGACGGAGGGAAGTTCCTCGCGTCCGTGCGCGCCTCCATCGCCGTCGAGCGACTCGCCGTGGAGGCTGGCGTGGACCTGCTGGCCCTCAACGACATTGATCCAGTCCTGCTCGAACACGTCGGGCTGCGGCCAGGGTTTTTACCCTGCCCCGACGGCGAAGCGGTGACTGTGGTGCCGGAAGGCGACATCGGCGGCGCCCTGGCAACGTACGTTTTGAAGATACTGTCCGGGCGTCCCGTCAATTTCATCGAACCTTTTTACATTGACGCCAAGCGTGACGTCTTCGTGGCGGGGCACGCCGGCCCCAACGACTACACCGACCCCGCCGGCGTGGTGCGAATTGGCCCGGACGTGCGGTTCGCAAAAAGCAACCACAAGTACGCTGGGGCGCCGTTCGCGTGGTATGTTTTCCCGCCTGGGGAGAAGACGATGCTGCACTGCTCGCAGGGGCCCTCGCGCTTCAAACTGCTCGTCGCACGCGTGGTGGCACTGCCCACCGAGCACTTCATCAGCGGCTACACCCATGGACTGCTTCGGCCAGTGTCCGGAGGATGCGAAGAACTCTTCGACCGCTTCATCCGTCTGGGTGTGACGCAGCACTACGCCCTGGCGCCCGGAAACTGGACCCAGGAAATCGCGAGCCTGGCGAACATGCTCGACTGCGACTTTGCCGCGCTCTAGCAGGAAGGGCGTTCCTGACGATGAGCTTCATGTTCAACCCCTATCCGTACAGCGACCCGGCCGCGGTGAATCCGCTGGACGTGGCCGAGATGTACACGAAAGCGATCATTCAGGGCAACGCCCCCGCCGCAAGAGCCCTCCTCGCTCGCGTCAAAGGGCGACAGGGGGCCGTGGTTGCAGTGGACGGATACATCAGCGCGCCGTTCGCCGATCTGGTCGGCGCGATCGAACGCGAGTGCGCGACGGCGGGCCTCCCCATCTGGTCTGTCTCCACCGACCGTCTATACAAGGACTCCGCGACACTTGCCCGCGAACTGGCGGTTCACCTTCCCGAAGACCGCGAGCAAGACCCCGTGCTGCTCTTCGGGTCGCTCTACCAAGGCGGCTACGAGGGCCTGCTGGCGCCGGAGCGCGTCGCCACGCTGGAGAAGGAGATCGCCGAGTTCAAGCAGACAGGAACGGGCCTGATGCTCCTTCACGGAAACGGCGCGCTCGCACCCGCCCTGAGACATTTGGCGGACGTGCGCGTCTTCATGGACGTTACCCCTATGAGGACAACGCTAAACATGAAGGCCGGCCGTTTCAGGAACCTCGGCGACGCGGAACCGCGTCCGTTCAAGAGCGCTATGCGCCGTTGCTACTACGTGGATTTCGAGGTGGCGGCTCATCTGCGCGGGGAACTGCTTCGCAGCCGCGAGATGGATCTCTACATGAATGGGGACGACCCCACGAACATGCAGATCATGCCACTCGAGTCCCTTGAGGCCATCTTTGACGCGCTCGTCAGCAGGCCGCTGCGCTGCAAGCCGGTCTACCTTGAAGGGGTCTGGGGCGGACAGTACGTAAAGAAGATTCGCCGGTTGCCGGACGCAATGAAGAACTGCGCGTGGTCCTTCGAGATGATTCCGCTGGAGGTGTCAGTGGTCACGCAGCAAAATGACATCAGAACAGAATTCCCGTTCTTTACTCTTGTCCAGGCCCGTGGCGACGCGCTCATGGGCCGACGCTGTGTCGAAAAGTTCGGCGGCTACTTCCCCATCCGTTTCAACTACGACGATACCTGGCACTCGAGCGGCAATATGTCCATCCAGGTGCACCCGGACGACAAGTACATCGTATCGCTACACAATGAGAAGGGGCGTCAGGACGAGAGTTACTACGTGGTGCAGACCGGCCAGGGGGCGAAGACCTATCTGGGATTCAAGGAAGATGCCGACGTGGAGGAGTTTGTCCGGGCGGCGCGCCGCGCCGAGAAAGAGGGGGTCCCCGTGGCATACGATCATTACGTGAACTCAATCCCCTCGAACCCCGGAGCGCAGTTCCTCATCCCAGCCGGCACCATTCACGCCTCAGGCCGCAATCAGGTGGTGCTGGAGATCGGAAGCCTGACGATCGGTTCCTACACGTACAAGATGTACGACTACCTCCGCGCGGACCTGGACGGAAATCTCCGTCCCATCCACATCTATCATGGCGAGAAGGTATTGCGACGCGAACGCCGCACCAGTTGGGTGCGCGCCAACCTTGCCCAGTCGCCGCGCGTCCTTCGCGAGGGCGATGGATGGAAAGAACTCGTCGTCGGCGAGCATGACCTCATTTACTTCAGCCTCCGCAACCTCATCTTCGACCGGTCCATCGAGGACAACACTCTCGATCGGTTCCACGTCCTGACCCTCGTGGACGGAGAGCAGGTCTTGATACGATCGGTCGCCGATCATGCGCGATGTTTCGTGCAGCACTACTTGGACGTCGTCATCGTGCCGGCTTGCTTTGGCCGCTACGAAATCATCAATCAGAGCGACGGCCCCGTCGTCGTGCACAAGACACTGCTCAAGGACGGATACGAGAATGACTGACGGGCGACGGTGCGTTGTAGTCGCCGATGTTGGCGGAACGTTCGTCAAGTCCGCTCTCTTCGACACCGAGGGCAATCTTCTGCCCGGCGGAATCGTCGAAACGCGAATTGACTCCGGTGGGACCGCCGAAACCATCGCGCGCGGGTTCCATGCTGTGGCGAGGCGCATGGCCACTCACGCGGATCGAGTGCACGCCGTTGTCCAGGCCATTGGCATAAGTGTGCCGGGACCCTTCGATTACGAACACGGCCGGTTCCTCATGAACCACAAGTATCGAACCATCAAGGGCATCCGCATTCGCCCCTGGTTCACGGACGTGTTCGGTCCCGTGCCCATTCGATTCGTGCACGATGCCGCCGCTGCCATGATGGGGCTGATGACCGAACCAGGCATGGAACGTTATTCCCGCGTTGCCGTCGTAACGCTCGGCACCGGGCTGGGCTTCGCCATGGCAATTGACGGAAAAGTCCAACTGAACGCGCAGGGATGCCCCACCATCAGCCTCTTCGACCGGCCTTATCGCAACGGCATTGCGGAGGACTACGTGTCACGCCGGGGAATCCTGGCGCGGTACCGAGAATACTCCGGGAACCATGAAACTCTCGACGTTGTGGACGTTGCCACGCTGGCTCAGGGCAATGATGCCCACGCGCTCACCGTCTTTCGGGAGACAGGCACGATGCTCGGTGAGATTCTCAGGCCGGTCCTAATCGAGCAGGGGATCGAATGCCTGTTCATCGGAGGCCAGATTGCGCGCTCCGCCAGGCTGTTCGACTGCTCTCTGCGCGCGGCCCTCGGCGTCATCCCATCGCTCCACGCTGTCCAGACGGTCTCCGACTTCACCATACTTCCACTTCGCGGCGCTTTCCTGGCAACCCGATGACCGCCTTCGATTAAACAGGGCGTGTCAAGTGGACGCCCGTGTTTCCCTTTCTTGGCCACCCGGCAAGCGGCGCACCCCGACATCGAGCGAGCCAGGCAGCCGTCCCGAATTCATCTTTCGACCACTCTCGAAGAGCATCAGACTCCTGGCGACCAACCTCCCATTCGGCCCTGTCCCATTCCTGCGTGACGGGACCGGGACCACGTCGGCGACTGCGGCCAGCGACAAGGTGATTTACGGCATGACCGGGCGCGACAGATGGGCGCGGTATCTCACGGCGCTCGGGGCCAGCCTGCGACGGTCCGAACTTCGGAGCCTCACGCGCCGGAGTTTCGACCTGGACGCCACGCCGCCGACCGAGACGGTCCCGGCGGCGTATAGCAAGCGGCGACGCGAGGACACGCTGGCGCACTACTCGCACCCGCTCGCCTAGGATCGGGCCAGGGCGCTGAACGCGTTGCCCGACCTGAGGGTGCCGGAAAGCGTCGCAGCACGCGCGACGGGGACCGACCCTGTCTTGGCGTTTTGCTTGGCGTTTCGGGGGGGAAAATCTGGGACTTCGTGGGACGGATTGGGACAATCGGCGAGGCCTTCTCCGTCGGATGCAGAGACGCGAAAAGGCGCGGAAATAGAGAGTAAAGTCAATGTCCCCGCACCTTGCGAAATTGGTAGCGGTGGCAGGATTCGAACCTGCGACTCGCGGATTATGATTCCGCTGCTCTGACCAACTGAGCTACACCGCCATTCACGCCTCTCGCGATACCCCGGCCGCCCCACGTTTTCGGGCCGACTCGGTCCGGGAACGGCGCCGCGACTTCTGAAATCCTTTATACCGCGCCGGGCTACCACGTGCAAGGATCCGGCCTCGCAGACAGGTACCCGCACGGCAAATCAGCCCGGATACCCCCTCCCTCATGTGGGACCCGCGCCATCGTTGCAGTGGAGCGGTCCACTTCGCCGATGTGTGCGGTCCGCGACGCAGGAGCACAGGGCCCAGATCGCGTCCCTCGCGCTCAGCCCCCCGGCTTCGCCTCGGCCGCAGATTCCTTGCCCGTCGCCTGCCGAATCTTGCTGACGGCGTCCCGCGCGGCGTTGACGACCGCGCGCGACGACTTCGTGGCGCCGGTTATCCCATCTATTCCGGGACCTCCGCGACTCCGGAGGACCAGTTCGTCCTTCGTCCGATTGATCAGGCGCCGCAGGAACCACGGCACGGTCTCGCGCTTTTCCGCCGGTCGGCCCGTCACGATGCCAACGAGCGTCTGGCTCGGCTCGACCTCGGCGACCTGTGTCCCGAGCCCCGGCGTCTCCTGCTGGCTTATGAGCGCTATGCCGACGATCCGCTCCGCATCGGCGTCCATGCCGACCATGACGCGGACTTTGCTGCTGTAGCCCTGCGCGGCGCCGACGGCGGCATAGCCGTGAACCTTGCCGGACCGGTCAACTGCCCTGTACACCTCTCCCTTCAAGGATTCTATGGGCGTCTCCACGGGCTCGAAGTTCAACTCAACGTCGCCCGCCGGGATAACCGCGCGCTGGGCCTCGCTGCGCATCTCCCGCTCTTTCAGCAAGATCCTCGGCTTGGTGAGATAGTAGGTCCCCGAGACGCCAAGGGTCGCGACAACGGATATGCCTGTCAGAACGACAGCGTACCGGATAATCTTTCTCGAGGACTCCGTCACGGCTTCTTTTCCTTTCTCTCGCCCAGGACGCGGGGCCGGGAGATCATGTCAATATACGGCCGCACGGTGTTCATGAGAAGTATGGCGTAGCAGACACCCTCGGGCATTCCGCTGAAGGCGCGGATGAGCGCAGTGAGGAGTCCGCAGCCGATCCCGAAGTACGCCTGGCCGCGGGGCGACAGCGGACTCGTGACCATGTCGGTGGCCATGTAGAGGGCCCCGAGCATGAGGCCACCCGAGAAGAGTTCCCGACCGCAGAAGGTCAGCCAGTGACCGGAAAGTTCGCCGAATCCGATGGCGCCCGTCCTGAAGGCGGAGACCTGCTGCACGTAGAGCCGCACCCACGCCGGCTGCCTGTCGGCGGAGAGAATCGCGAAGAGCGTGGCGAACGCGACAAGACTCACCATGTAGCCCAGCGGGAGACGCCAGTCAACGTAGCCCTTCGCTATGAGGTACACGGCCCCGATGAGGAGGAGGAACGCGGAGACCTCTCCGATGCAGCCGGGACACCAGCCGAAGAAGAGGTCGCGAACGCTGAAGAAGGCGTCGCTGGTCTTCGAGAGGGAAGTCGCTCCGGTGACCGCGTCGGGGGCGCCCATGGGCCACGGCCAGGCGGCGGGACTGACATGACGGAGAAACGAAAGCTGCACGAATGCACGCCCGGCCAGCGCCGGATTCCAGATGTTGTGCCCGAGTCCGCCGAAGCAGTGTTTGACGACCCCTATCGCGAATATCCCGCCGAAGACGGGGACCTTCCAGTCGAGCGGCGCCAGGACAGAAATTGCGGACCCATCGGCCAGGGTGCGCGAGACGACGGTGTGCGACGGCAATACGAACGCGAGGAGAAGACCGGTCACGACGGCGCTGCCGTCGGCGATTGTCGGTGCGCGGCCCCTGATGCGGTTGCACACGTACTCGGTCGCCACACACGTCGCAACCGACATGAACATGACGTATAGCGCCCAGAGCCCGAACACGTACGCTCCCCATATGGCCGCCGGCACCAGACAGGCGACGACCGACCACATTATGCGCGGCGTGGACTCGGCGGCGCGTATGTGCGGTGAGGCGCTGATTACCCAGTTGGATGGCAGTGCGCTCTCGTTCGACATCGCTCGAACCCCGTTCCAGGGGACAATGCTCACCCCTCGACGCTATGACTTTTTCTTGCGCCTGGCGATCTCCGCCTTCGCGAACTTGACCTGATGCACTATCGGTCGCCGGGCCGGACAAACGTAAGTGCAGCACCCGCACTCCTTGCACTCGAGCACGTTCCACTCCATCGCGGCATCGAGGTTTTCGTTCTCGACCGCGCGGCTGATGGAGGCAGGCACGAGACCGTACGGGCAAACTCGCACGCACCTCCCGCAGCGTATGCACGGCCCCGGTTCGTACTCGGAAGGATCGCACAGAACCAGAATGCCGGAGGTCCCCTTCGTTATGGGCATATCCGGGCCCCGCTGCGCTATGCCCATCATGGGCCCGCCGAATATGATCTTCCTGGCGGCTGCTTTGACGCCGGTCTGAGCGAGGAGCGACCCTGCCAGCGTGCCGAGACGCACGCGGAAGTTTCCGGGCCGCTCGACGCCATCCCCCGTGACCGTCGTCACCCGCCTTATCAGCGGCCGGTTCAGATACAGGGCCTCATAGACCGCGTAAGCGGTAGCCACGTTCTGCACGACGCAGCCCACTGCCATGGGCAGGCCACCCCGCCATGGCACCTCGCGTCCGAGGAGGGCCTTTATCAACTGGTGCTCGGCACCCTGGGGATACTTCACGCGGACCATCTCGACCCGTATTGAGCCATCGTGTCCGGCAGCCCGTTCCATCGCCTCGGCGCACTCGGGCTTGTTCGCCTCGATGCCAACTATGCCTCTGCGGCAGTCGAGGGCCCGCATGATGAGCCTGAAGCCCGCGATGACCTTGTCCGGTTCCTCGACCATGAGGCGATGATCGCAGGTGAGGAAAGGCTCGCACTCGGCCCCATTGAGGATGACAGTGTCTATCCGGAACTCGGGAGGCGGGTTGAGTTTCACGTGGGTGGGAAAACCGGCACCGCCCATGCCGACGATGCCGGCATCGAAGATGCGTTTGCGAATCGTCTCGGCATCCAGGTCATCGGGAGACTGCGGAATGTTCGTGCCCTCGGCCCACGTCTCCTCGCCGTCGCGCTCGATGATCACGGCCGCCGTTCGGGCGCCGGTGACCGGGTTCGGCCTGGGCTCGACGGCCGAGACGACACCCGTGATGCTGGCGTGGACAGGGGCGGAGACAAACCCCTGCGGCTGGCCGATCAACTGACCTGTGAGGACCCGGTCGCCCTTCTTGACCGTGGCGGCGCACGGAGCGCCTATGTGCTGACTCATCAGGAGCACCACGCGATCCGGCGGCGCCAGTTCGACTATGGGCATCTCGCGGGTGTGCTTCCGCTCCGGCGGATGCACACCGCCACGGAAAGTCTTCAGCATGAATCCCACTCCATCAGCCGCGCAGGTGCCGCGGGTCGCACACGATGCGGCACACTCCCCGATCACGCCCTGACGGGGAATGCGCGCCTGATCTGACGGACCGCCTGTCTGAGGCGGTGCTCGTTCTCCACCAGCGCGAGACGGAGATATCCCTCCCCGGCCGGACCGAAGCCCCGTCCGGGGGCAACTGCGACATCGGCATCTTCCATCAACTTCATCGCGAACCTCACCGAACCCATCCGTGCGTAAGGTTGGGGGATCCGCGCCCAGACGAACATCGTGGCCTTGGGTGGCTCGACCTCCCAGCCAGCCTGCGCGAGCATCCGGCAGAGGACATCGCGCCTCCGCTGATAACGCAGCGCCTGTTCCTGCCCTTCCTTCAGACATTGTCTCAACGCGATTATCGAGGCTATCTGGACGGGCTGGAAAAGGCCATAATCGTAATACGCCTTCACCCGACCCAGCGCGTCAACGGCCTGACGGTTGCCGACGCAATAGCCCACGCGCCACCCGGCCATGTTGAACTCTTTCGACATGGTGGTGAACTCGACGCCCACCTCCTTCCCGTATCGCGCCTGGAGAAAACTCGGGGGCTTGTACCCGTCGAACGCGATGGCGCCGTATGCAAGGTCGCTCACCACGACGAATCGCCGCCGCCGCGCGAGACGCGCGACGTCCTGGAAGAAGTCGAGCGACACGCACCGTGTCGTGGGATTGTGCGGAAAGTTGAGGACAACCATCTTCGGTCGCGGCTGGAGCGTGCGCGTCAGACGGTCTATCTCCTCCACCATCTCCTCCTCGCTGCCGAGTGGAATGCCTATGACATGCCCGCCCGCGAGGAGGATCGAGTACGTGTGGATGGGAAACGACGGTTGCGGCACTATGGCCAGGTCACCCGGGCTGAGGAGGGCGAGACACAGGTGGGAAAACCCCTCCTTGGAACCGATCGTGCAGATGATCTCGGAGGTCGGGTCAACCTCCACTCCGTAACGGTTGGCGTACAGGATCGCGACTTCGCGCTTGAGTTGGAAGATGCCCGTGGCGGTGGAGTAACGATGGTTACGGGGATCCTGAACGGCCTCGATGAGTTTCCTCACGACCGGCTCGGGCGTCGGGTCGAGCGGGTTACCCATGCCGAGGTCTATCACGTCGTGGCCCTTGCGGCGCTTCTCGTACTTCATGGCGTTCAATTTGCCGAAGAGGTACGGAGGCAGAAGGGAGACGCGATGCGATACCCGTATCTTCATGCAATTCCCCGCGTGGGATGGGTGCGGCTCCGGGGCCGCGTGCGGCGCCGGACGTCGCGCCCAGAGCCCGGAAAGTCAACAAATCGGCGAGATTATATCCCGCCCCCGAAGGGCAGTCAAACACCGTTTGACACGCCTGCGCCGGCGGAATATAGTGCCGTCGAAACCCCTGCTGGAACGAGCCTTCGGAGGTGCTCGACGATGACCGCGTGGGAATACAAGGTGATCACACGCAAGGAAGACTCGCTGCTCACGGAAGAGGCGCTCAACGCGCTCGGCGAGCACGGTTTCGAACTCGTGAGCGTCGTGGCCACGCAGGAGGAACGCACGGTCGTTGGCCGGCACGAAACCTACAACGTCGTCAGGTATTTCTTCAAGCGCCCCAGGGCCGCGAAGTGATCGCCCCGCCGCCCACCCGTGTCATCCGCTGCGGACCTCGCTGCCAGCGAGAATCTTACCGGTCCATCGTCCTGCGTCACGTGGCCGAGCAGCGCCGCCTCCTGGGTGAGTCGCTCAGCGACTGCCCCCTTCGCCTCGGGCAACGCCCCCTGCCCTGTGCAGGCACCAGTCCAGCGCGCACCGGAGCGCCATGAACCCCTCCCGCTTCATGGCACGGAGATGGCTCGCGACCTCCGAATTCTTGTAGGCCGACCACAGTGCGCACAGAGGGCATGTGGTCCGGACATCCTCGGCCTTCTGTCGTTCCTCTTCCATCCGCAACCCTCCTGAAATTGTTCCTTCCTCTTGATTAGACTGTACCCCCATTCCCGCGCCTTCGTCAATCCCCGGTCCGCGGTAACGGGGCCCTGTAGATCGAAGGCCAGGGTGCACGAAACGCGAAGAGGGCCGTGCCGGACGACTGCGGATCGCACCGGGGCGAGTTGCCCTCGGGCTCCAGGTGTGGTAACTTTCCCGAGCGTATTTGTCGTGAATGGACAGGCCGGGGCATATCCTGACTGCACGACGCTGAGCGTGGGCCGACGGGAGGTCTCTGAATACCTTGCGCGCATCGCGAACCGTTCATGTGCCTCGGTGTCGCAACATGGTGGGAGCGTTCTCTCTCACAGAGGCTCTGACAGTCTCGGTCATTCTGGGGCTGATGGCAGCGCTGCTCCTGCCCGCGTTGGGACGCGCGCGGTTATCCGCGGGTCGCACCGCGTGTGCAAGCAATTTGCGGCAGATCGGCATCGGCCTTGCCGCTTACCTCGACGATCACGGTGAAATATTCCCGATCGCAGAGGACCCCGTCCACCGGAACCCCGCCTACTGGCTCTGGATGGGACGCGGGTGGCGACCCGCGCTCGCTCCCTATCTCGGCCGGGAAAACAGGACCTTCTGGTGTCCCCAGGACACGACCGGAGTCTTCAGGTACGAGGGCACGTCCTACGCCTACTCGATGAGTTTCTACCATTCACCGGAGCAGATAGACGGGATGAGGGACATAACAGACACATACCTGACGCCGGTCCCGTCGGTGCCTCAGTATCTTTCCCGTGTTCGCTACCCGGGGCGGAAAATCCTGGTGGGAGAGTGGCTCAGCAACCATCGCCACGTGGTGCCGGACAACGGGTGGTGGCGCTGGGATGGAAGCCGCAACTTCCTGTTCGCGGATCTCCACGTCGAGTTCCTCGACGCGCCGTCGCTTCTTCCGGCCAACGACGGATTCCCGGATCCGAATCTGACGAGGAACGGCATCCGGGGGGCGGATATACCGTGAGTCCGGGCACAGGGCGCAGCCGAGTCCGCAACGGGGCGTCATGCAAAGGCCGGGCCGGGGGACCGCATGAGTTCGAGCACGTATTCCCGCAGGGCGTCGCGCCAGGGACGCATTGCGTGGCCCGTGACCTTCGCGAGTCTGGAGCAGTCGAGGGCGGAGTTCGGCGGGATCGCGGCGGGACGGGGAAAGGCCGCGGAGTCAACGGGACGCACCTCCACCGGGATGTCGGCACACCGGAGCATGTGGCATATCTGCTCGTACCTCGAACAGGCGCCCGCATTTGCAGCGTGAAAGAGGCCCGTTGCGCCGCGCTCGATGATCGCGATCAGCGCCAGCGACAGGTCGCGCGTCCACGTGGGCGAGCCCACCTGATCGGTGACGCCGAGGATCTCCCGCTTCTCACGGGCGCGCGCCAGTATGCGGTGAACGAAGTTATCGCCATGACGCCCGTAGAGCCAGGCCGTGCGGACGATGGTCCACCGGCTGACCGCAGCGACCCGATGCTCGCCCTCGAGTTTCGATTTCCCATAGACCGACAGCGGCGCCGGCGGGTCTTCCTCGACGTAGGGCGCCCCCTTGCGTCCGTCGAAGACATAGTCCGTGCTGATGTGGACGATGTGCGCTCCGACCGCCTCCGCGGCCGTCGCTGCATTGCCGGCGCCGACGGCGTTGACCGCGAAGGCGTGTTCGGGCCTCCCCTCGCAGCCGTCGACATCGGTGAACGCGGCACAGTTCACCACCACATCTGGCCTGGATCGCCGGAGCAGTGCCAGCAGCGGATCGAGCCGTGTCACGTCAACCTCGGGCAGGTCCGCGACCTCCACCCTGTCGAACGCTGGGTGGCGGCGGAGCGCACCGACGAGATCCGTACCCAGCATCCCGCGTCCGCCCAGGACCACCACGTCCAGCGCATCCGCCGACAAGCCACTACTCCTTCAGCCCGTGGAACTCTCCGTAATGGCTCCGGTAGTATTCCCGGTACGTTCCGGAACGCACCCGGTCGAGCCAGTCGCGATGCTCCAGGTACCATCGCACGGTCAGCGGTATGCCCTCGGCGAGCGAGACGAGCGGGCGCCACCCGAGTTCATCCCGGATCTTGGACGAGTCGAGCGAATACCGCCTGTCATGGCCGGGGCGATCCCTCACGTGCTGGATGAGCGATTCAGGCTTGCCGAGTTCGCGGAGTATCAACCGCGCGAGTTCTATGTTGGGCAGTTCGTTGCCTCCGCCTATGTTATAGACCTCGCCGGCCCGCCCGCGCTCGATGACGGCGACAATCGCGCGGCAGTGATCCTCCACGAAGAGCCAGTCGCGGACGTGGAGACCATCCCCATAGACGGGGATCGGTCTGTCCTCCAGCGCGTTCGAGATGAACACCGGTATCGCCTTCTCCGGGAACTGATAGGGGCCGTAATTGTTGGTGCACCTGGTGACTATGGCCTTCATACCGTATGTCCTGTGAAACGCGCGCACGAGGAGGTCTGCCGCCGCCTTGGTCGCCGCATAGGGATTGTTAGGTCGCAGCGGCGACTCCTCGGTGAAGGTGCCCGTCGGACCGAGAGACCCATACACCTCGTCCGTCCCGATCTGGACGAAGCACTCAACGCCCTGCTCGCGTGCCGCAGCGAGGAGCACATGCGTGCCCGAAACGTTCGTCTGCACAAACGGGTCAGCGTCCTTTATGCTGCGGTCAACGTGCGTCTCCGCGGCGAAGTTGACGACCGTGTCCACGCTCCGCGCGAGGAGTTCCCGGACGAGGCGGCCGTCGCAGATATCGCCCTGGACGAACGTGTGGCGTGGGTCGGCTTTCACCTCCGCCAGATTCTCCAGGTTCCCCGCGTATGTGAGTTTGTCCAGCGTGACGACCTCGACGTCGCGTCTGGTGCGGAGGAGATGGAGGACGAAGTTGGATCCGATGAATCCGCACCCGCCCGTGACGAGAACGCGTTTCACCGCTGTGTCTCCCGGTAGCCGGAAAAATCTGGTCGTTCGCGATTATAGTGGCAGCCCGGCCAAGTCACAAGGATGACGACTGAAGCCCTGCGGCGGTTTTGCTAGAATAGCGTCCGGGGTCCCGACGACCACGGAGCGATAGAGATGGATAAGGTCGTGGCGGCGAAAATGGGACGGCTGAGGGCGATCGTCCGGGCGATGAAGTCGGTGCTCGTGGCCTTCAGCGGCGGAGTTGACAGTACCCTCGTCGCACAGGTCGCGCACGACGAACTCGGCGACAGGGCCTGTGCCGTGACTGCAGAATCCTGGGCGCACCCACGGCGCGAGATAAGCGACGCGCGGGCGCTGGCCCAGAGGATAGGCATTCGACACCTCGTGATAACCGTTGACGACGACATCCGGGAACTCTTCGGCCGCAACCCACCGGACCGCTGCTACCATTGCAAGAAGGCGATCTTCGGAAGGCTCTGCGCGATCGCCGCAGGTATGGGCCTCGAGCACGTGGCCGACGGCCAGAACGTGGACGATGCCGCCGACTACCGCCCCGGTGCCACCGCGGCGAAGGAGATGGGCGTACGCAGCCCCCTTCTCGAAGCCGGCTTCGCCAAGGACGATATTCGCGCCGCATCGCGCGCCCTCGGCCTCCCCACCTGGAACAGGCCCTCGCTCGCATGCCTCGCATCGCGATTTCCGTACGGCACCGCCGTCACCCCCGAGCGCGCCAGGCGCGTGGACGAGGCAGAGGAATTCCTGCGACAGCGCGGCTTCGCTACCGTCCGCGTGCGTTACGACGGCACGACGGCCCGAATCGAGGTCGCGCGAGAGGACGTGGCCACCCTGGCCCGCCTTCCCCTGCGCGATGAGGTCGTGACTCGGTTCCGGGACTTGGGCTTCCGGTTGATAGCCCTCGACCTCCAGGGGTATCGCACGGGCAGCGCGAACGAGCTTCTCGCGCGAGAAGGAAACGCCGGTCACGAGGAGCAGCAACACCAATGAACGGTCTCGACGAACCCGATGTGCGCATCGGCGCGGAGTTCCAGCGCCGGACGAGTTACGCAGCACGTGCCGCGGTGAAACGCGCCCTCGAGCATTCCGCTCCGCAACGTCCCCGCGCGCATGCAGAGAGGGTGTCGCTGCCGTCGCCCCGTACCGGGGATGGCACTGGCATATGGGATGCGATGCGCACGCGTCGTTCCCTGCGCGAATACGCTTCATCACCCCTCCCGCTGTCCACCCTGTCACAACTTCTGTGGGCTGCCCAGGGCGTGACGGCGCGTCACGGCCCTTATGCGCTGAGGACCGCACCTTCGGCCGGTGCCCTGTACCCGGTCGAGACCTATCTCGCCGTCAACAGCGTCGAGGAGGTCCCTCCAGGAATCTATCGCTACCTGGTCGGGGAACACGCGCTCCTGCTCGAACGCGAGGGGAACCCCGGCGCAGCGCTCTCGGCTGCGGCACTGGACCAGACGATGTGCGACACGGCTGCGGCATGCTTCATCTGGAGCGCTGTCATCGCCCGCTCCGCCCGCAAGTATGCACAGCGCGCCTACCGCTACATCTACCTCGACGCCGGCCACATCGCCCAGAATGTGGCGCTGGCCGCCTCCGCGCTCGGGCTCGGCGCCTGCGCGGTGGGAGCATTTTACGATGATGCCGTGAACTCGCTCATCGGCGCCGATGGCGACTCGGAGTTCGCGCTCTATATGATGTGCGTGGGGACGCTCCGATGAGCGAGCCGGACGCGCGCCGCCACCTCCTCGGGCGAGTGTACAGAACCCTCCGGTCCGCTTACGGAACCCCTCCGCCCCGGAAGCGAACCGCGGCGACGGATGTCCTCGTCGAGACCATCCTTTCCCAGAACACGAACGACAGGAACTCTCAGGAGGGTTTCCGGCGGCTGAAGGCAGCCTTCGCAAACTGGGCGGACGTCGAGCGAGCGCCGTGGCGGGAAGTCGCGAACGCCATAAGGGTCAGCGGACTCGCGAACATCAAGGCTCGCAGGATACAGGACATCCTCCGGCGCATCCGCGACGAAAGAGGCGATCATTCGCTGGAGTTCCTCGGTGACTGGGCCACCGAGCGGGCGCGGGAGTACCTCGAGAGGCTTCCGGGCGTGGGACCGAAGACGGCGGCCTGCGTGCTCCTGTTCGCTTTCGGCAAGCCGGCCTTTCCGGTTGACACTCATATACTACGCGTGGGTCGGCGGCTCGGCCTCCTTGCCCCCGACGCCACCAGCGAACGAGCGCACGAGGAGATGCAACGTCTCGTGCCCCCACGCTGGGTGTATCCGCTCCATCTCCTCATGATAAGGCACGGGCGAGAGACCTGCCACGCGCGGGCGCCCCGATGCCCACAATGCCCCCTCCTGCCCCTGTGCCCCACCGGCCGGTCATTGCGCAAGACCCTGCCCAAGCCGCCACAGGGCCTGCACGCACGCCACAGCAAGACGTCACGAAACCGGTAGTTGCGCCTCTGCGCCGAAGAAGGTGCTGACCACGGTGGTCAGTTCCTTCAGCATGGCCGAGATGGAAGGGTAACGGTCCTCCGGGTTCTTTGCCATCGCCTTGAGGAGGACATGCTCCAGCGCGACCGGAATGTTGCGATTGTAATGCCGGGGGCTGACGGGCTGGATGTTCAGGTGCACCGCCATCTTGCGGAAACGGTCCCTGTCATCCGGGAAGGGCCGCCGACCGGTCAATATCTCGTACAGGCTGACCCCGTATGCGTAAACGTCGGTGCGCTGATCAACCTTCTGGCCCCGCACCTGCTCCGGTGCCATGTAGGCAGCCGTGCCGGACCGGTCCCAACGCCACTTCTGCTTGAGATGCGCCGGAATGGCGAGACCGAAGTCAATGATCTTCGCGGTACCCTCGTGGTCCAGGAGCACGTTTTTCGGACAGAAGTCGCGGTGTACCAGATTGTTCTTGTGGATGTATTCGAGCCCGCGGCCAACCTGCAATCCGATGCCCAATCTGTCCCTCGACCAGCGCTCATGACCCTGATCAATGAGTTGCTTGAGATTGGGCCCATCGACGAACTCCATGACGATGTAGTATTCTCGGCCCGAGTGGCCAAACTCGTACGTTCTGACCACGTTGCGATGGCGCAGGCTCAGCGCGATCTCGCCCTCCGAACCCTTGTCGAATATCTCCTCGAGTTTCTCCGCGAGTTGCGTGAACTCCGGCGTGATGACCTTTATCGCGACCTCGGCCCCATCCGACTTGCGAATCGCATGATAGACGACGGACATGCCCCCCTTCGCCACCTGCCGGTCTATCTCGTATTTCTTGGATAAGCCACTTGCGAAAAGTGCCAATCAGGATCTCCTGGCCGGGTTGACAAGGAGCCTCATGACTCCTCGATAGCGGCCGCTATGAGGTCCCATCCCTCGGGACTGTACTCGACAAAATGCGCGCCCACCACGTGCGTATAGTCCTCTATTCCGACCTTCTTCTCTTCCCTGCACCACCGGACCTCGGCCTTCACCTTCACCGGCTTCGGCATTGTGGGGAAGCGAAGCGTCATGAACAGCGTCTCGCCCACGTCCAGCGCTTCCGTGGTGCGGAACTGAACCCCGTTCTTGCTGATGTCGAGCATGGGCCCACGCCGGACCTCGGGCTGGAAAAGCCTCGACAATCGCGAGCCGCTCCGCGCATACTCGACGTAAGCCCGCCGCGTGGCCTTCCGCGGCTCCCGCCGCTCCGCACGCTCACGTCCCATCCTGCCGACACCCGCAAAAAGTCGCTCCGACCTTCCATGGAGCGCATTATAATCGTGCCTCTCGCGCGGCACAAGGAGCCCAGCCCGTGGAGCGCGGCGCGGGTACGGTCCGGGTCATCGCGCACCTCTGGATTTCCACCATGTTCGTGGTCATAGGCGGAGACCAACGGGGCTTCCGGCGCCTTCGGCCCGGAGCCAAACTCGCTGAGCGGTTCCGCGGCGACGCCGGATGAAGCCTGTTGACATGTTTAGTGACCTTGCCTATAATTCAGCTGGGTTGACAGGCAGTCAATCATGCACTGCCCTAGCGCTCGGGGACTGCGGGGAACACCGATATGCCGAGCGGCAGAGGCAAGGGCGTTGCGGGGGACAGGCGTCTGGGGCGTATAGATTCGCTCGCCCGGCGGATCATGGCGGATATCGAGACGGGCAAGTTCTCCCCCGGCCAGAAACTCCCCAGAAGAGAAGACCTCGCCCGCGAGTCCGGCCTCTCCCAGAGCGCCGTCAGTTGCGCCCTCAAACGGGTCGCACGCAAACACCCCCTGAGGTTCGTCCCGGGCGAAGGGGTCTTCCTCGACGAACCTAACAAGCGCAAGGAGGCCGTCAGGATAGGCCTCATCGGCAAATACGCCAGGGAGTTCACCTCCCCGCCCCCAACGGGCCTGGCCGCGTTCAGTTACTACCGCCCCATCCTCCAGAACATCATCACTCAGGCAAACCGCCGCCACTGCGCCCTCGTCGCCATACCGAGAACCGACCAGGAACCCCTCGACATTGACGAGATCGCCTCCTACGGCGTCAACTGCGTCATCTCCCACGGCCTCTACCCGAAGTGGGAGACCTGCCGCGCCCTCAGGAACCGCGGGATACAGATCGTCCTCGGACACCGGGGCGACGATTCGCTCGCGCGCCGCGGCATATCCTACGTGGATTACGACTGGACCGGCGGCTTCCGCCAGGCGGTACGCCTCTGCCACGAGCGCGGCCACAGGAGGATAGGTTTCTGCGCCGGCGTCCAGGCCACCGGCGGCGGGCACGTACTCTGGCGCAACGCCTTCCTCCTCGAGTGCGCCGAACTCGGACTCGACGATGCCGCGGCCCTCTGCCGCATCGGCTCCTACGCCGACTACCCGGAGGTCGTCGCAAGGGAGGCCAGGCATCTCCTCACCCTCCCGGATCCACCGACAGCGCTCATACTCAAGTGCCCCTGGTACCACATGGACCGGTTCTTCGAGGTGCTCGACGAACTCGGCCTGAAGGTGGGGACCGACGTGAGCGTGATAGGTCTCGCGATACGCGGCAGCGAGGTCCAGGCGCCGGTGAGTTGCCTACTCGAGCCGGCGGAACTCGTCGGAGAGAGGCTCGTCGACGCCGCCCTTGCGCTGGTCGAGAACCCACACGAGGTCGTACAGGTTGACGTGCCCTTCGAGTATCTCGAGAAGGGCTCCGTCTCATCCAGGGTTCAGGAGAGAGAGGAGGTGATGTCCAGGGCCGAATAGCCGTATCCATCAGGCCGGGGCGAAGGCCCCATGTCATTGGAGGGAGAAGCATCATGACGCAGAGATTATGGGATGCGATCTGCCGTGCGTTCACGCTGATAGAGCTGTTGGTAGTTATCGCCATTATTGCCATACTGGCGGGGCTTCTACTGCCGGCTCTCTCGGCGGCCCGCGAAAAGGCCCGACGCACGGCGTGCATGAGCAACCTGACGCAGTTCGCACGCGCCCTCGAGAGTTACTGTGGAGATTACGGCCAGTACTACCCCTGCCAGCCGGCATATGGTCCGGATGCCTCGATAGGCTACCAGAACTACCCGACCTGGCTCATGAACTTCCACACTTCGTGGTTCGACGACGGCTTCTACGACGATCCGAAACTCAAGGCGCAGGGGATGAGTTCCAATCAGTATCGCGTCCGCACATTTGCCCAATACTACATCTACAGCGGGGCGATTCGGTGCGAGATCATCAACAACCCCGCCACGCGCTTCCGTTGCATATTCATGGGGGACAAGGCAGACAGCGGGTGGTGGAGCGACACCGATGCGAATCGCCGCACGACTGCTCCGAAGGGTGAACTGAACATGGCACCCATCGGCCTGGGATATCTGGTCGTGGGCGGATACCTGGGCGATGCGCGCTCCCTGTTCTGCCCCTCCGTGAATGGCTCCATGAAGATCCCGGCGTCCAGCTGGTCGTTCAACTCGTGGACCATGCCTTACGGAAGCGTGTTCGGTGTGGCCGCGGCAACGAGCCTGAAGGACCTCCAGCGCGCGGGCGGGTATGACGCGCAATCCATCCTCTATGGCGACTGGAGTTGGCTCGGCTACTATTCCAACAACTACAGCAAGACTCGCGTCGTGTTCTCGGACTACGCTTACCGCGGCGTGCCGCTCATGATCCCCGCCTACTCCGGCGACGAGGCGGACCACGGTCATTCGTACTACGACAACCCCATCCGCAGCTGGCGAAGGCTGAAGAACTTCCGCGTCTATGCCACGAAGCCGGCGGTCCTGACCGGACTGGGATGCCCCGTCCTCAAGACCCAGAAGTTCGCTGGAGGCAGGGCGCTGGTCGCGGATTCCTTCGCTAGAAGCCACGACGGACAGGGCCCCTCGTGGGGCGTTCCGGAAGAGGTACCGGTCGGAGATGGGTATTACGCCCACAAGGACGGCTACAACGTTCTCTACGCCGACTGGCACGTCAAGTGGTACGGCGACCCGCAGCAGCGGTACATGTGGTGGCCGGAGTTCGGCCCGCCGGGTAGCGACCCGGGGAACGTGCCACACTTCAACTACTGCTATCACGTGTGGAACGTCTGTGCCAACACCGGCTCGAATGGGCTCAACTGGTTCAAGAACGACGACGGAACCGATTGGGACTTCTGGTATCTCCCCGACGGGTGGATCTCCCAGAAAGGCAGCGGCTATGCCTGGCACCTCCTGGATAAGGACGCCGGCATAGACCTGGATGCCAAGGAGAGCGACGCGAACTCGAACTAGGTCCCACATGTCGGGCAGAGCTCCAGGAAAAGTCGGGTCAGGTCGTTGGCGTGTGGCCGACGGCCTGACCCGTCGCATATCCGGGGGATACATCATGCGAACGATCGCCCTGGCGCTCGCTGCGTCAACCGTTGCGCTCGCCCGTGTCTCGGCAGCGCCCGAAAGGCACTATTACACACGAGAGGTCATCCAGACGGCGAGGGACAACATCGCACGGTACGAATGGGCCAGGAAGGAGCAGGAGCGGATCGTCGGCGAGGCCGACAAGTGGGTGAAGTACGACGACTCGACACTCCGGCTCCTCGTCACGCCACCCGAGGTCCCACGCGCGATCGTCGCGCACGAGCAAGGGGCACCGGTGAATGGCGAGGAACTCAACCGCCTCGGACGCTACTCCTGGATAATCTCGTTCGACAGGCCTTACAAGGTGCAGTCCCCCGTGGATGGTTCCATCTATCCCTCGAACGATTTTCTGGCCTACTACCGGAGCGGCCTGGACGAGCGCGGTATCTTCGACGAGAAGAGGGCGGACCGTTCGCTATTGACCGGACCCTACCCCGATGACGGCTGGGGCTGCAAGGTGCCGGGCTTCGAGAAGCCGTTCTGGTTCGTCGGGGTCTATGCCCACTGGTCGGTCATTCGCCTCCTCCTGCCGGCCATCGAGAACTTGAGCAAGGCATACCTTCTCACAGATGACCCGAGGTACGCGCACGCCTGCGCCGTCCTTCTCTGGCAACTCGCTGACTATTACCCCCGTTACGCCTACGAGAGGCAGTCGCGGTACGGAAAGGAGGTCCAGCCCGATTACGTGGGACGGCTTCTCTATCATACGTGGGAGAGCCTGTACACATGCCACGTCGTCCCGCCCGCATACGACGCCATCAGGACGGCCATCGAGGGAGACCGTGCGCTCATGGAGATGACCGGCCAGACAGCCGGGGAGATACGGCGGCACATAGAGGAACGCCTCCTGCGGACCATGGCGCGGGATATCACGGATGGTTCGGGCCGCATCCAGGGCAACTACGGCATGCACCAGGTGTCGCTCCTGCGAATTGCGACGGTCCTTTCGGGCTGCGAGGGAACCCCATCTAGCGAGGAGATGGTGGCGTGGGTCCTGAGGAATCCGGACGCGAGCAGCTACACTCAAATCGGATTGTTGGACGCGCTGAACAATCTGATTCATCGCGACGGATACCCCTTCGAGTCGCCGAGCTACAACTGTGCCTGGATGCGCGAGATCGGCGAGATAGTCGCCTCGCTCGGAGACGCAGGCGAACCGATCCGGCGTTCCCCGCGCTTCCGGAAACTCTACACGTGGCCGATGCGAATGACTGTGGCCGGTGAGTTCGTGCCGTCCTACGGAGACTCGAATCACCTCTTCCATGGCCTCCTGGGGTGGTCGCCTGAATACCTCGAGACGGCTTTCCGGCTCCTCGGCGACCCGGTCATGGCGAAGGCCATCGTCTCGAGCGGATCCAGCCCCACGCGCGACCTTTTCCAGCGGCCGCTGGACGAGGAGATCGAGCGCGCCGCGACTGCACACCCTGCGCCGCTCGGGTTGACGAGCGACTGCTTGCCGGCAGTCGGCTTCGCGAGCCTCCAGACCGGCTCCGACGCGAACCGGACCGGACTGGCGCTGTTCTATGGGTATTACAGCGGCCACCTCCACTACGACCGTCTCCAACTCGACGTCTATTCGTGGCGCAACGCGCTCACACCCGACTTCGGATACCCGGAGACCGCTGATTCGTACGACCCACGCCGCTTCGGTTTTCTCAGCCATACAGTGGCCCACAACACCGTCATGCTCGACGCAAGGCGCCAGGAGGCCATGGCTGGACGCCTCCATCTGTTCGACCCCGGCGAGTTCGCGCAGATCGTCGAGGCCTCCGCCGAGGATTGCTACGCAGGCTTGGCCAAGTTGTACAGAAGGACGCTCATCCTGGTCGAGGTGTCCGACGATAAGGCTTTCGCAGTCGACATCTTCCGCGTCAGGGGCGGTACACAGCACGACTGGCTGATCCACGGAACGCAGGCCGAATTCCTGAGCGATTTGCCATTCACCGCGCCACGGACCGAAGGAACGCTCGCGGGAGCCGACGTGCCATACGGATACTTCTATGACGACCGGCGCTATGACGACAATAACAGGGCGCACGTGCCCTATTACGAGTATCGCGGCAGTGGCTATCAGTGGCTTTTCAACGTTCAGAGTGCACCTCTCGAGGGTGTGGGTACAGCGACGTGGCGACTGAATCGCCCGAAGGAACTCTTCCCTCCGCAACCGCGCGAGGGAGTGGCGCTCAGGGCGCATCTCATCGGCCGGGCTGAAACCGTGTTTGCATGCGATGGAATCCCTCAGAGGCGCAAGGATTGGCCCGAGAGGATCAAGTTCCTCGTCCGCCGAAGGACGGGCCAGGACCTCGAGAGCGTGTTCGTGACCGTCCTCGAGCCATACAGGAACCAACCGTTCATCGAATCGGTGAAGGCGCTTCCGATAGAAGGCAGCGACATGCCCGTGGCGCTCGAGGTCGCCTGCGACGGCGCGAGATATGCGATCTTCGACAGGCTCGATGCGGCCGAAGGGCAGCGTTCGGTCCTCCGTCTGCCCGGCGACATCCTGCTGGATGCCCGCGCTGCGGTCCTTCGCATGCGCAACGATAACGTGACCCGCGGATACGTTCTCGACGACGTGGGCAGCCGGATACCTTATGCCCCCGCTCTGGCAGCCGCGACCGGCGCTTCGGTGCTATCCGTGGATTACGCCACCGGTGAGGTAGTCCTGGACTCGCCGATCGTCTCCGAGATTCCACCAGCCGGAGGCCTGGCAATCGTCGAGGGTCACGGACATGCCAGCGCCGTGCCGGTGGCAAGAAGGATCGCGGCAGATCGCTTCTCGGTGGGCGACGATGATTTGACCGCAGCGATGGTGCACGTCTCGGCCGTGGAGGGAGACCGCGTGATCTTCAAGCCGCCGTTCGCGGAGTTCGCAGCCCCGGGCATGACGGCCGTCAACGCACGTGGCGAGGCTGTCGGCCGCGTGCGCTCCCTGAGCCGCGGCGTCGCCATCCTCGACCGCGCCACCGCGCTCGACAGATTCCCCGAACACGAAGGCAGCCGCATCTGTCGCTTCGTGGTCGTTGGTCCGGGGGACCGCGTCACCTTCCATGCCGGCGTACGGTGGCACACGAAAAGACCGTGACCGGCGTCCCCGTTCCGCACACTTCACACCAAAGAGCGCGCACTTGTGCGGTTCGCTTTCGCCGACCGATGCGTCGGACATGAATGTCGCTCACGGGGCGACTCGTCTTACGTGCAGGCATTCACGACGCCAGCGTGTGGGGAAAACCTGCACGCGAGCCGTGCCCCACTCACGTATCTCCCGGCCAGACCTGGAGTTGAGTTTGATGAGACCGTCGGAACACGAGTTGCAATCGCGTTATGACGGCGGGGGGATCCGCTGACCGTGAACGAGGTTCGAGGCGCCGATGCGAAGGTGGCTCTTGCGTGGTTCGGCGTGCGCGCTGGCATTGACGACGGCTCTCGTCGTGCTGAGCGGCATACACCGTGCGGCGCAGCCCGCGGAGGTCAAGGCAGGGGCAGTCGCGCATCTCTTCGAGGACCCCTCTTACAGCGTCGTCGTCTCACCCGGCCACTTTGCCTGGACGGACGGCACGCTTCGTGCATATCCGATCTCACCGGACGGCGTGGATATTTACGTTTACGATCGCGCGGCCTGCATCAAGAACGGCCCTGCCGCTGTGCGATTGCCCTCTTACTCGCCGCGTCAGGTAATACATGTCGCACCGGACGAAGCGACGGCGATGACGTGGAACGCGAAGCTTCAACAACTCGTGCTCCAGAAAGACGGTTACTCGATCGTGCGATGCTATGGGTCTGTCCGGGCAGCGGGTGTGGGCTACGGGGATTGTGTCGCAGCCCAGGCCGACCTCTACAGCGTCGGGTTCGAGGGATGCACCGCGGTCGTGGCGAGCAACGGCGACTGGGTGATCTTCGCGCATGCACTCAGTAGCATGGACCAGGATGACGCCGGGGCCCTTCCGGGGATCATGCGGCGGATGTTGCCGATAATCGCGGAACTCGGAGGTTCATGGGGGGCCTGGGTCGCGGGCCCGCCCGAGTCCCTGAATTACGTTCAGGAAAGATTCGCTGAGGCCGGAGTCCCGATCGTCCAGGCCATCGAGATGGACGAAAGCGGGCACTCGGTCTTCTTCTGCCGGCGGTCGCAATCGCTCACGGTGGTGCCGGTGGCGCTGTTCGAATAGTCCGCATCCGGCACGCCCGGCGCAGCGATTCGGAGACTCGACGGCCCCCGCGTCAAACCCGCTGCGTGTCACTCTCCGCGCCGTCGCTGACCGAGGATTATGATGTCCCGCAAAGCCTGTTCGTTGCGGGCTGCCATCCATCGCTTTTCGAAGGCCGGGTCCTGGACTATCTGCGCGATTGCAGCGAGAGCGCGAAGGTGGAAATTCCGCTCGTCCCGCGTCCCCACGAGGACGAAAACCGCGTGCACCTTCGGCCCACCGCTGGAAAACGTTATGCCGCCCCTCGACCGGGCCAGGAGCATGTCGAAGATCTTCTCTCCCTCTATCACGACGTGCGGTATGGCAAGCCCGGGCGCGATGACAGTGCCGCTTTCCTGCTCGCGCGCCATGAGGAGCGCCGCGAGCCGGGCCGGACTCATTCCCACCCGCTCGGCCATCTTCTCAGCGGCGAGTTTGAAGAAACTCTCGAGGTCCATCGCCTCTTCGATGTCGAGCACCGCCGCCCTCTCCACCATCTCGTCGAAGCGGTCCGCCACGATCTGATCGCGCTCACGGATGATCTCCCTCAGTTCGCGCTCCAGCGTACCGGTCACCAGAACGCGGTCGGTGACGCGGGCCACGAGGTGAAGGAGCGCCGAT
>Ga0315298_1003028_pt1 | contig 27291 bp, 27 predicted proteins | sample WHS_1_MG_FD_203077 | JGI IMG/M metagenome (GOLD analysis project Ga0315298, IMG submission 203077) | Extremophilic microbial mat communities from Washburn Hot Springs, YNP, Wyoming, USA - WHS_1_MG | ecosystem: Environmental > Aquatic > Thermal springs > Hot (42-90C) | place: USA: Wyoming... | reverse complement strand
TCGTGTTCATGATCGTGTAAGTGCACATCAACGTAAGTACCACCTATGTGAGATCTTGAAACTTTTTCGATCTTTATTTCATACTCATTTTGAAGGCCTAATTTATTTAATTCAGACTCAAGTGATTTGGGATCGAGGCCAAGATCTATCAAAGCACCTAAGACCATATTTCCGCTTATGCCCGAAAACATTTCAAAATAAGCGTCCATTTGAATCACTCCTCTCCTATTTTGTTTATCATACTGGCCAGATAAGCGGCTCCAAAACCGTTATCTATGTTAACAACTCCTACTCCTCCCGAGCAGTTGTTCAACATCGTTAAAAGCGGTGCGAGTCCTTTGAAGTTTGCGCCATAACCCACGCTTGTTGGCACTGCTATAACCGGTTTTTTAACAAGGCCTGCGATAACGCTTGGAAGCGCACCATCCATGCCAGCAATTACAACTATAACTTTAGCCTTGTCAAGTAAATCAACGTTGTAAAGGATCCTGTGAATACCCGCAACTCCGACATCCAAAAGTTTTGATACCGAATTTCCCATTATTCTTGCACTTTCATAGGCTTCTTCAACTACCGGTAGATCTGAGGTACCCGCACTGACTATGAGAATTGAACCTTTGGCTTTAGGTTTTTGCTTTTCTATCGTTATCGTTCTTCCAACTTTACTGTAAACGGCTTCAGGAAAAACATTTTTAACCTTCTCGAAGATCGATTCATTTGCTCTTGTTCCCAACACGTTAAGATTTTTATCTGTTAATCTTTTGAAGATATCGACAACTTGATCTTCAGTTTTACCTTCACAGAAAATAACTTCTGGGAAACCACGCCTTTCAGTTCTATCAAGATCAACGCGTGCAAAATCAAGATCTTCGTATCCTGGATCGATTATCATATCAATGGCCTCATCAATTTCGATCTTTCCTAACTTTACAGATTCAAGAATTGATTTCAGATTTTTACCTACCATTTTTAAGCACCTCGTTAAGACTTCCACTTCTGTAACCTTCAAGATCAAGGGTGACGTAATTAAATCCGAGAGATTTTGCAAGTTTCACGATCTCGAATTTTTTTTCAATGATTATCTGAAATTCAGCGGGCATTACCTCTATTCTTAAAGTTTTTTCATCATGATACCGTGCCCTGTGGACCTTCAATCCGGTTGAACTTAGATAAAATTCAATCTTTCTTATCTTCTCAAGTTTATCGGTTGTTATTCTTGTGCCATAAGGAAAGCGAGTCGCAAGACATGTCTCGGGTTGCTTGTCCCACGTGGGTAATCCCATTTCTTTTGAAAAATTCCTTATCTCAGATTTTGTCAATTCGGCATCTTTTAATGGACTTGATATTCCAAGTTCTGTAAGTGCTTTCAAACCAGGCCTGTAATCATTCAAAAAATCATCGTAATTAGTTCCGTCTGCGACAAACTTAACGCCATTTTCTTTGGCAATTTTGATAAGATCTTTGAATATGGAATATTTGCAATAATAGCAACGTAAAGCATCATTTTTGGCGAAATTTTCATCTTCCAGTTCATTTGAGTCAACGATGATCTGTCTTATACCTAAGTCTTTGGCAATTTGAGTGGACTTTTTTATTTCATCTTCAAATCTTATTGGAGAAATAACGGTTACAGCCAAAACCTTGTCTTTTCCCAAAATGTCTTTGGCAACTTTCAAAAGGAAAGTGCTATCTGTTCCTCCTGAAAATGCCACTGCAATTTTTTCCGTTTTTCGGATTATCGATTTAAGATTTTCCAATTTTTCCGCAGAATTCATGATTGCACTTCCTTATTAGGAAATTATATCACAAGCCCCGCAATTGTGCGGGGCTTATTTAATTTTAAATTTGTATACCTTTATTTTCCTGCCGCTACATCGGCCTTTTCTAATTTCTTAGCCTCTTTTATCGCTGCTTGCAAGAAATCGTAATCAAGTATGAATGGATATTTTTTCGCCCATTCAAAGATCTTATCCGGATTATTCTGGAACCATAATCTATCCAGTCCTTCACCGTGGGAAGCACCTTTTTGTTTTATTTCTTCGATGTTTTTGGTGAATTCAGTTTCCCACACGGGATCAAGTTCTTTGTGAATATTTTTGGAATATTCATCCAAAGATGGCGCAAGTTTTGTCACAACTAAGTTCGATGCACCTTTGTCCGTTGATATCGCGTGATGTTTTGCGACAACTTCCCTGAGCACCCATGGATTGTCTATTATCATGCATGGAGTTAAAAGATTATCTGAATGTGGCTGATGGAACCTTATATCCGTCAAAAAAGGCGATTTGAGTATATCGACAAGAGATTTCTCTTTTATGTTATCAGTTGCAAAATGTGTGAATATGCATGGTTCCACATATCCTTCGCTGTTTATATGAAGATATCTTCTTCCTCCGGCTATACATCCGCCAACAGATGGTGCGTCATTCCAGAAATCCATCAAGAAATATGGCTTTCTCGCCCTCAATGACCTTACAAAGTCTCCCATAGCTTTTCTCTGAGATGGAAGCGGCATTAGATCAACTTCCGGATCTCTTCCCACTGGCATGAAAAGGAATAGCCATGAAAAGAAAGCACCTTTTTCTATCCAGAAGTCGTAAAGTTCATCCGAGGTAAGTTGATCAAAATTCGTTCTCATGAAAACGAAAGAATTACCAAATATGATCCCTCTTTCTTTTAGTCTATCGGCCGCTTGAATGACTTTAGCGTATATACCTTTTCCCCTTATGTAATTGGTCTCATCTTCCCATCCGTTTACACTAAGAACGGGATAAACGTTTCCAAGTTCTTGAATTTGATCGGCAACTTTATCAGTTATGAATGTCGCATTAGTGAAGATCATGAAGAGTGAATCGTTATGTTTCTTTATCAGTGGATAAAGTTCTGCCCATCTAACAAATGGTTCTCCACCAAGAATGGTGTAGAAGTAAGTACCTATTTCTTTTCCCTGCGTGATTATGCTGTCGACGAGTTCGATTGGCATATCATCCTGCCTTGAATATTCACTCGCGTAACAGCCGATGCAATTTAGATTACATCTCATAGTTGGGCTTATAAGAATGGTGTAAGGAGCGGCAAAACCATTTTTGCTTATGGTTTCTTCTTTGTTGTACTTGATCCATCCAAGATTGACATTTACAAGGAAATTTGTGAAGAAAGTTTTCACAACGTGTTTGTCTTTCTTGAAAAGATTTATAAGCCACTGCCTTGAGCCAGGGTTCTTTTGAACCCAATCTGCGAATTTAGAAAGGTTATCGGTCCCTCCTATGGTATGTTCCAGTTTTTTGAGGGATTCAATGGCTTTATCGAAATTTTGTTCTGGATCTTTGACTATGAAATCTATATATCTTCCAAGAACTGCATTTATCGCCATTTTTGTAGCCTTATCTTTGATTTCGTTTCCTATTCCCATTCAGATCAGACTCCTCTCCTAAAATTTTACCGAACGGTCAAATTGAAATCAAAACCATTTTACACAAAAAAAAATCTTTTGTCAATACGTCTTGATTTTTTATGTTCAAATGTATTAGAATATAAAACGTTGCGGGGTCGTGGCGCAGCTGGGAGCGCGCTTGCATGGCATGCAAGAGGTCGTGGGTTCAAATCCCATCGGCTCCACAAAAAAAGGCGAATCTTTGAGATTCGCCTTTATTCTATTTTCATAAGAGATTGATCGATCTCAACCTGTTGCCCTTCTTTGACAAGAATTTCTGTTATTTTGCAATCTCGAGGAGCAAGAATTTCATTTTCCATTTTCATGGCCTCAAGTGTAAGCAATGTTTGACCATCTTTGACGTTTTCACCAACTTTTGCTTTTATCTTTACTATCGTCCCTGACATGGGTGCGTGAATTATTTCCTCTTCATTTCTTTCATCTTCAGAAGAAACAGGTTGAATGATTTTTGGGGGTTGTGGCTCACTTTTTGGGAATTGCTTTGTTTGATCCGTTTTGATCGAAAGTGGTGAAGTCATATTTGTATCTTCATTGCCACTTTCTTCAACTTCAACCTCGTAGACTTTTCCATTAACTTTTACCATGTATTTTTTTAACATTGCATTTACCCCTTTCTTGTCTTCCAGAAGATCTGAGGAGTGTGAATTGTCCATCTGTTGATGTAACTGCAATTTTGGTCAATTTTTTTGACTTTTTTTATCAACACCTCTTTAGATGAATAAGCCTTTATTGCCGCGAAAATGACGGCAACAATTTCTTCGTTGTCTTCCATGTTAGGCCTCATAAAGGAATATTGCCATGTTTTTTGGAAGGTTTGCCTTCCACCTTTGATCCAAGTATTTCAAGTCCTCGAATCAAAACACTTCGCGTCTCGGAGGGTAAAATAACCGTGTCAACGTAACCACGAGAAGCGGCAACGTAAGGATTAGAAAAGGTATCGGCATATTCTTTTATCTTTTCTGATCTTGTCTTTTCAGGATCAACCGCATTTTTTATCTCATTTCTGAAAATCACATTTGCGGCTCCGTCGGCACCCATAACGGCTATTTCCGCCGTTGGCCATGCTAAAACGATATCCGCACCAAGATGTTTGCTTCCCATCGCTATGTAAGCACCACCGTAATCTCTACGCGTTATAACGGTTATTTTGGGTACAGAGGCTTCGCTGTAAGCGAAAAGCAATTTTGCTCCATGCCTTATTATGCCACCATATTCTTGAGATGTGCCGGGTAAGAAACCTGGCGTGTCGGCGAAAGTTATGATGGGAATGTTGAACGCATCGAGAAAACGTATAAAGCGTGCCGCTTTGTCTGAAGAATCTATATCAAGTACACCTGCCAATACTTTTGGTTGGTTTGCAACAATCCCAACTGTTCTTCCGTTTATTCTTGCAAAGCCGGTGATCATGGATCTCGCAAATTTGGCCTGCACCTCAAAAAAAGTATCTGGATCGACTATTTTTTTTAAAACATCTATCATATCGTAGGGCTTATTTGAAGATTGAGGTACTATCGAATTTATCGACTCATCTAATTCTATTTCGATTTCCGATCCCATTTTGGGATTTTCCATGTTATTTGAAGGAATGTAAGAAAGTATCTTTTTGACGATTTGCATCGCATCCATATCATTTTTTGCGATGAAATGCGCAACGCCACTTTTAGAGTTATGAACTTCTGCACCGCCGAGGCTTTCCTGAGTTACGTCTTCACCTGTAACGGCCCTTATAACTTCAGGGCCCGTTATGAACATTTTCGATGTTTTATCCACCATAATGACAAAATCTGTTATAGCCGGTGAATAAACAGCACCTCCCGCGCAAGGTCCGGCTATAACGGTTATTTGTGGTATCACTCCAGATGCAAGGGTATTTCTGTAAAAGATTTCCCCATAGCCGTAAAGTGAGTCAACACCTTCTTGAATTCTTGCACCACCGGAATCATTTATTCCAACAAGAGGTATTCCCATTTTCATCGCCATATCTTGAATTTTGGTTATCTTTTTGGCATGCATTTCTCCAACGGAACCACCCTGAACGGTGAAATCCTGTGAAAATATGGCAATTTCTCTGCCATCCACCCTTCCTATGCCCGTAACAACTCCGTCTGCCGGAAAATACTTTTGATCAAGGCCAAAATAAGTTGATCTGTGCCTTATATGATCGTCAACTTCAAAAAAACTTCCTTCATCGACAAGGACCGCTATTCTTTCGCGAGCCGTCAATTTTCCCTCTTCATGTTGCTTTTTTATTCTTTCCTCTCCGCCACCGAGACGTATTGTTTCGCGTCTCTTTAAAAGATCATCGTTTTTGTCCAATTTAATCCTTCCTCCTTTCAACGAGTTCTATCATAACACCATTTGCATCTTTTGGATGTATGAATGTTACAATCGTGTTGTTTGCCCCTTGAGAAGGATCTGATGTTACCCTGTATCCTTCGTTTTTAAGTTGCTTAACGGTTTCATAAATGTCATCTACTTCAAAAGCAACGTGGTTAAGCCCTTCTCCTCTTTTTTCGATGAATTTGGATATTGTACCCTCAGGATCGAGATCTTCAAGAAGTTCTATACGAGTTCCTCCGGCTTCGATAATGACAACCTTTAATTTTTTACCTTCAAGTATTTCTTCGTCAGCATGCAAACCAAGAGATTTTGTGTATATTTTGGATGCATCTAAAGCAGATTTAACTGCGATTCCGATGTGATCGATTTTTATAACTTTCACCGTTGCATTCCTCCCTTCATTATCCAGCATTGACCGTTAGAGATATTCTTTTCTTATTATACTAAATCTCTTTTAAAAGTGAAATGAATGAACAGCAAGTAGCACGTGGCTCATGGCAGGTGGCGCATAGAAAACGCAGTGAATAGTGAGAAGTAAGCGGTAAATGACAAATACTTATTTGTTGTCACGAAAGGCGAATGCCAAAGCCAAAGATATTTCATATTTAAAGTTGATCAAGTATATACTAAATCTTTTTCATACTTGATCAGTTTTATCTTACCAAATACAGTAGACTTAGAATATCTTTTTTTGTCATACACCATATGCTGTATGTTATACTTTATGAGAAGTTTGGAAAGGAGGAAGTTTTTATGCCAAAATCAGTCAGATCTCCAAGAGGCACAGAAATAACATGTAAAAGTTGGCAGACGGAAGCACCAATGCGTATGATAATGAATAACCTTGATCCTGAAGTTGCAAGAGATCCAGACCACCTTATAGTTTATGGAGGAACAGGAAAGGCAGCAAGGAACTGGGAATCATTTGATGCAATAGTTAAAACACTCAAAAGACTCAACAACGATGAAACTCTCCTTGTTCAATCTGGGAAACCAGTTGCCGTTTTCAGAACAAATGAGTGGGCGCCTAGGGTTTTGATTTCAAACGCGATGTTGGTTCCAAAATGGGCAGATTGGGATTATTTTCGAGAACTTGAGTTACGTGGACTTACGATGTTCGGACAGATGACGGCAGGAAGTTGGATATACATAGGTACTCAAGGTATTTTACAGGGCACATATGAAGTTTTTTATTCTATCGCTCAGAAATATTTTGGTGGGACTTTAGCAGGAAAAATAGTCGTTACGGCAGGCCTTGGCGAAATGGGTGGAGCGCAACCTTTATCCGTAACTTTCAACGGAGGAGTTATGATAGCCGTTGAAGTTGATAAAAGGATGATCGACAGAAGGCTTGAAAAACATTATTTGGACACATGGACCGATTCTTACGATGAAGCGATAAAGATGGCAAAGGATGCCGCGACAAAAAAACAACCACTTTCAATAGGATTACTTGGTAATGCAGCTGAAGTACTTCCAAGAATGGTAAAGGAGGGATTTATTCCTGATATAGTCACAGATCAAACTTCGGCCCATGATCCACTTAACGGTTACATTCCCATTGGATTAAACGTTGAAGAAGCGGCAAAGATGAGAGAGAAAAACAAAGATGAGTATATGAAAAAAGTTTTTAATTCCATGGTGGAACATGTTGTGGCAATCGTTGAAATGCAAAAAAGAGGAGCAAAGGCTTTTGAATATGGAAACAACATAAGACGTATGGCTTACGATCACGGCGCAAATGATGCCTTTCAAATCGTTGGATATGTGCCGGAATACATAAGACCCCTATTTTCCGAAGGTAAAGGTCCTTTCAGATGGGTAGCACTTTCCGGTGATCCACAGGATATATACAAGACGGACGAAGTCGTGCTCAAACTTTTTCCATACGATGATCACCTCAAAAAATGGATCCATATGGCACACGAAAAGGTAAACTGGCAAGGTTTACCGGCAAGAATATGCTGGCTTGGTCAGGGTGAAAGGGAGCAATTTGGCCTTGAGATAAACAAAATGGTAAGAGACGGGAAACTAAAAGCCCCGATAGTGATCGGACGCGATCATCACGATACGGGATCCGTAGCCTCTCCTTACAGGGAAACAGAGGCGATGAAAGATGGATCGGATGCGATAGCGGATTGGCCAATTTTAAATGCGCTTTTAAACACTTCTTCTGGGGCCACGTGGGTGTCGGTTCACCATGGTGGTGGAGTCGGAATAGGATATTCGATTCATGCAGGTTTTGTCTGTGTTGCAGATGGAACGAAAATTGAGGATGAGAAGTTGTCAAGGGTGTTAAACAACGATCCGGGCATCGGCGTTGTACGCCACGCAGATGCAGGTTATGAAATAGCAAAAGAGACGGCTAAGAAACACAAAATAGACATGCCGATGGAAAAATGAAACGGCACATAATCATGGCACCATCTTTGGATCTAAAAATTATTCGGGATCCAAAAATTGCGATGTGAGGATATAAAATGTGCGGAATTTTTGGAGTTATCGGGAAGACAAATGCAGATGAATTACTTGAAATATCCCAAATTTTGAAGCACCGAGGTCCTGATGATGAAGGATTTTGTTCCATTCCTAATGTGAAACACTTCTCTGGACCTGATACGGTGGGATCACTTTCATTTCCGAAAATAAATGGAAGTTTGGATGGTGCTTTTGGTTACAGAAGACTAAGCATAATAGATCTATCTGTGAAAAGTCATCAACCGATGGAAAAAGATGGTTATGTTGTTGTGTTCAACGGCGAAATTTACAACTTTGCCTCAATACGTGAAGAGCTTGAAGAATTAGGTCACCAATTCAACTCTTCGGGGGACACCGAAGTACTTTTGACCTCTTACATTCAATGGGGAGAAAGGTGTGTGGATCATTTCAATGGAATGTGGGCTTTTTCAATATGGGATCCAAAAAGGCGTATTGTCTTTTCATCAAGGGACAGATTCGGAATAAAACCTTTTCTTTACTTTCATGATGACAGATATTTTGCTTTTGCTTCAGAGCAAAAAGCACTTTTGAAATTTTCTAAAGTTTCGAATGAACCTGATTTGGAAGATGCGAAAAGATATCTTATTTGGGGAATGCAAAATTTTTCCGAGAATTGCATGTTCAAAGAAATAAAAAGGTTGCTTCCTTCTCATAACCTTGTTTTCAACGTTGATACGGGTGAATTAAAAACTTACGAATACTGGAATATACATCCAAACACGGAAAAATCCATCTACGATGAAAAACAAGGTCAGATTTACTTCCAAAAATTTCGTGAAATTTTCACAGATGCTGTTAGATTAAGGCTCATAAGTGATGTCAAAGTCGGAACCGCTTTAAGCGGCGGGATAGATTCTTCTTCCATAGTTTATACCGTTAGAGAACTCATGAAAAAGCAAAGCGTACCTTCAATTGGGGATATCCAATACACTTTTTCAGCCGTTTACGGAAATTACGTTGCGGATGAATCGAAATGGATTGATATAGTTGCAAAAGAAACAGCGGTCAAATCTTTGAAAGTTGTCCCAGATCACGAAGATCTTGCCCGTCATCTTGAGACACTTGCATACGTCCACGATGAACCATTTGATTCTACGTCGACGTACGCGCAATATCGTGTCATGAATTTGGTCAGAGAAAGCGGCGTTACGGTTACACTTGATGGTCAGGGTGGCGATGAAATAGCTGGTGGATATCCGCTTTACATGCCCATCATGATCCTTGAGAACTTTCCGAATAAAACATTTTTTTCGGAAATCAAAAATCTTAGAAAAGCAAATTCATCATTTGGGCTGTTTTTGAGAACAATCGGTACACGTTACGTAAACGATGCGGCTCAAAGAAGATACTTCAAAGAAATTTCAAAAGTGCTTTTTAACCATACAAACCGATTCATACCTTACGGTGGGAGATCAAAGGCTGAATTTTCTCACATGAACTTGCGCGCATGGTCTGACATGAGAGAAGAATTAGTAGATCTTTTAAAAACGGCAGATAGAAATTCCATGGCTTTTTCAATAGAGTCGAGATTTCCTTACCTTGATTACAGACTTGTAGAATTTGCAATGTCCGTACCATCTGCATACAAGATTCATCAAGGATGGACAAAATATCTGTCACGCAGAAGTTTTGAAGGGTTGATAAACGATAAAGTGCTTTGGAGAAAAGACAAATTAGGTTTCCCAACACCTCAAAAAGCGTGGTTTGAAATGGGCTTTTCTGATTTTGCGATGAATTACATTTCAAATTCAAAACTTTTAAAATATCTTGATGTGAATGTGAATGGAACTTTTTCGCACAAGTTACTTTGGCGCCTTGTGAATCTTGCTGCATGGGCAAAGACATTTGAAATGGATTAAGTTATGAATCGGTTTCAGAAGTAGAATGTCATTTATACTAAATCTCTTTTAAAAGTGAAATGAATGAACAGCAAGTAGCACGTGGCTCATGGCAGGTGGCGCATAGAAAACGCAGTGAATAGTGAGAAGTAAGCGGTAAATGACAAATACTTATTTGTTGTCACGAAAGGCGAATGCCGGAGTCAACGATATTTCATATTTAAAGTTGATCAAGTATATGTTTACAAAAGCCAGGATGACAGAAAAAACATTTGTGGAACATTTTGTTTGTCATATTCACCGATAACGTGCTATAACCGTCACTTTTTATTGAAGGAGATGGTATCTTGGAAAGAACATTGGTGCTTGTAAAGCCAGATGGTGTTAAAAGAGGATTGATAGGTGAAATCATATCACGTTTTGAAAGAAAAGGGTTTAACATCGTGGATATGAAAATGTTGCGGATGACAAAGGAACTGGCGGCAGATCATTATGCTGAGCACAAAGGAAGGCCTTACTATGATCGACTCATAGAGTACATAACAAGCGGTCCGGTGGTCGCAATGATTTTGGAAGGAGAAGATGCTGTGAACATTGTCAGGATGATGATAGGTAAAACATCTCCTTCGGAGTCTCTTCCAGGGACTATAAGAGGAGATTTTTCCCTCAATATCACCATTAACGTCGTACACGCGTCTGATTCCTTAGAAAATGCGGAAAGAGAAATGAAAAGGTTCTTTTCATGACTTTTGCCATAGATTAAGTGAATACAAAATTGATTCAGCATAGATTTTAAGGGGGATAAAATGAAAAATGGCGCAATTTTGCTTGAATCTTTGATCTTTTTGATACTCTCTTTCATATTGTTTTCAATCGTGATCTCGGTTACTTCAACTTTAACCCGCAATCAGCAATTCATAGAAAGGGGATCTAAAGAACTTTCAGAAATAATTTCGATATCCAACATCGATCCAGACGATATTCCCCAATCTAAAATTGACAATTTTAAAATCATCGATGAAACAGGGGGGAAAATTGTGTATGAATACAAATCTTCGGTCACAGGTGAAACTTTCAGGATCGGTGATAATTGAGATAATAGTAGCTCTTTCAATCTATGGAATAAGCCTTGCCATCATTTACGATTCTATAAACATCATGATGAAAACGATGATCAAAATTTCGGCATCAGAAAAATACGTTGAAGATTTCGAAGATGCAATAACTTACATGTACAAAACGGACTTCGAAAGGGGAAGAGAACTCGAACTCATCTCATATAAAACCTGGTCTGTACTTTTAATCGATTTCGATCCTAAAGATACTGATTCACATGTTGTCGGATACCAACTTTTTAAATCGAATGACGGATCGAAATTAAGAAGGATAGTTGCAAGAGGGGAGGAAGATATACATAAGTTGAAAATTCAAAGGCCAGGTCAAGGATATTTTAATTCTAATTTTTCGGGATTCAACGCGGTTTACACGGGAAAAGAGATGTTATCTTTTGACGTTGAAGGTAAGTACATAACGTTTACGTTTGGAAAGATAAAAACTTACATCGGCCGTATATCCCAAGTATACTAAACCTCTTTTAAAATTGAAATGCAAATTTGAGTTTGACGAAAGACATGATACCTCGGGGTGGTCGGTACTAAAAATTATTCGGAATCTAAAAAGTCATTTTTTGGCTTTTTACCGTTTGCGATTTTTCTCACACGCTATATCCCATATGCAATTTGCCAATCGTACATTTAACTTTTAAAAGAGATTTAGCATAAATCATTGAATTGATCGGTTACGTTATGGTATACTTTAGAGACATGATTTTGTATTTTCAAGAAGGAGGAAATTTTTAAATGGCAAAAATAAGATCCGCCATAAAGAACATGAGAAAGTCTGAAAAGAGACATCTTCAAAATCAAATCAAAAAGTCTCAATTCAAGACGTCCGTTAAAAAGGCTATCGTTTCAGCCCAAAAGGGAGAAGACTCGACTAAACTCTTAAGTGAGGCATTTTCTAAAATTGACAAGGCTGCTAAGACCGGATCAATCCATAAAAATCAAGCGGCAAGAAGAAAGTCAAGACTTGTAAAAAAGATCAAATCGCTTCAAAACATTGAGGCTCAAACTGTTCAGGGCAAGTGAACTATTTTAAAATTCACAGGATCTCCGAAAAACGGAGATCTTTTTGATTTTTGAACATCATGTTTTTTTTAATGTCTAAATAATGGGAGTGGGATTTCAAAGTTGGAAGAGAAAAAACTTATAGAAGGTTTAAAGCGTTCAGATTCACTTGCTTACAATGAATTGTACAGTGAGTATGTAGAAAAAATAGGTGGAATAGCAAGATCTTATCTCGGCGTTGATGATGTTGAAGACGTTATTCAAGAGGTTTTTATAAAGGTCTATAAAAACATAAAGAAATTTCGTGGAGAATCTTCATTATCGACGTGGATTTACAGGATAACAATCAATGTATGCAAAGATATGCTTGGAAAAAAGCACAGACGTAAGGAGATATTGACCAGTTTTGGAGAAGAAGATGATGATGAGAAAAACATCATCAGAGAACCAGCAGATGAATTACAGCCTTCAGATGAACTCATGAAAATGCTTTCTGCTGAAGAAATTTCAAAAGCAATAGATTCTCTTTCGAAAGAAGATAGGTTGCTTATAAATTTGAGGGAAATAGAAGGCATGAGTTATGATCAAATATCTGAAATAATGGACAAACCGGTAGGCACCGTTAAAAGCAGGCTTCATTATGCTCGTGAAAGGCTTAAGGGAATACTGGAGGAGAGTTTGGGCATTGAAGGAGAGGTTAACGATGAGGTGTGAGGAGTTTAGAGAAAAGTACATAAATGGCGAAATGACAGATCAAGAGAAATTACAATTTGAGGATCACCTGAAAGTATGCGAAAGTTGTAAAATCTTTGTTCAAAATTATCAAAAGGTAAAAGATGGTCTTAAATTGCTTTACACCTTCAAACCATCAAAAGCGTTGGAAGAAAGCGTTATTTCCAAAATTCGCAGAAAAGTGGTAATGAAAAAAGGGTTGATCTTCGGATTGCCAGGTGCTGCGACCATTGCTGTGTCTATGATAATGGCTTTTTACGTTTTCAATCCATCTGCTAATTCCAACTTTGCTTACGAAAAAGCTGTTTCAGCCGGTATCTCTTTGCTTAAATCGGAGCCAGGAACAACTCTTACTTATGCTCAAAGTGGAAATTCAAATCTTGATTACCTTTTAAAGATAAAATATGTGAGTGATCAATTTTGAGATTTTTTCTTTATCCAATTATATTTTTGATGGTGGCGCAATATGCCTTCGGTGCGTCTTTTATAAATACATTTCTAACCTCATATGCTTCTCAATCAATACAGGCTCAAAGAATAGTCGTTGAAGAAGGTCAAAACGCAAAGGTAAGATATGAAAGTATCTTAAGAAATGGCAGAAATGAGATTGTAAATGTGCTGGCACCGATGCCGTTTGAGTGGGCTTTGATCGATGGAAAGACTTACGTTATAGAAGATGGAGAAATGAGGTTGTCTCCTGTTTCAATAGTCGATATTGAACAAAGATTCATAGAATTGCTTTCTTCGGCAACGGCAACAACTGCTATTGCAACTCAAAATGTCATTTATCAAGGTGAACCTTCAATTCAAATAAATTTGATAACTCGAAATTCCACTTACGTTGGAATTCTTTCAGAAGGCTCGATGATCTTGAAATTCATAAAAGTTCAAAGAAATGATGGTTCTATTTCCATGATTTACACCCAAATTGCGCCTATATCGGTGAATTATTTCAATAAAATATTGAACAGTTTCAAAGTCTACAATGCTACTCCAGACACAGTGGAAATGGTCGTATGGCAACTTATATCTAATCTTAGCAACGTTAATGTCATGTCGATGAAGATCAACGATGTGATCTTTACAGTTGTAAGTGGAATGATGTCTCCCCAAAACAACGCCGTGTGTTATATCTTCAAGATGGATTCAAAAGTTTCCCCTGAATCTCTTGTGAACCAATTCAAAGCCCAGGGTTATAATTCAATTGCCGTTAAATATAACAATCTTTACGTTGTAGTTGCCACAAATGGGAAAACAGATGAATTGAAAGCGTGGATTTCAAAGGTATTCACAAATAAATGATTCAATGAATTAAGATCACCAGAAAATCTATAAAAGGAGCAACGATGAGGGCTGGCAAGAAGTTGCCAACTTTTATTTCTTTTACGTTTAAAATTCTTAGTCCGATCATTATCATCATGGCTCCGCCTGTTCCTGTAAAATCGTTAAGGTAAGCAGGTAAAGTAAGAAATTGAAAAGTAGACGCAAGTAAAGCAATGCCACCTTCTATAACGAATACACTGCCAGCGGATAAAAGTACGCTTATGCCGTAAACGGAAGCGAAGGCTATTGAACTTATTCCATCCATTATGGACTTTAAATAAAGTATTTCGTTGTTGCCATTTAAACCGGAATTAACGCATCCAAGAATTGTCATGGGGCCAACGACAAAAAGTATAGTAGTTGAAACAAATCCCGTGGCAAAATTAGAATCATCCTTTTTCGAGATTTTTTTCGTAAGTCCCGAGATTTTATCTTCTATTTCGAAGATCTCTCCGATAAGTCCACCTATGACAAGACTTCCAAGAACCACCAGAAAATTCTGACTTTTCAATCCCATGTTGACACCTATCAGGATCGTCAGAATTCCTATTGAGATGAAAAAAACAGCTTTATGCTTTTCTTTGAGTTTGTTTCCAAGCGGAATACCGACTAAGGTACCACCGATGACAGTCAGTGTGTTGACAATAACTCCAAGGCTAAACATTTCCCCTCCTGTAACTTTCAAAGAAGCCTTCCATATCGGTATCATCGCGTATACCAAGTCTGGTAAGACAAAAATCATATTTCACAGGATCTTCGGGTGAAATCAATTTAAAGTTTTTCGTAATTTCGAGTGCTGCCTTCATGTCTGCTTGCTTTCTTGTCGTAAATCCAAGCACAAGTGATATATGGTGCATGTGTGTGTCAAGAGGTATTACAAGTTTAGAGGCTGAAATATCATTCCAGCCATCCGGATCGACTTCATCGGATCTGACCATCCATCTTAAAAAGAGGTTCAGCCTTTTACATGGACTTTTGCAGTTGGAAGATGGAAGAAGGCTATTTTTTCTTTCTTCAGGTGTAAGCAATTTTATGAAGTTCGATAAAGCCGGTACAACATTTTGATCTTCATCTTTCAATCCACTTTTGAAGGCATCATGAAGGGATCCAAATTGTTCAATGACTTTTTTTAAATTTAAAAGAAATTCAATTAAATCATTTTCATCTGTGTATCTATGCACAAAACCTTTAAAATTTTGTTTTAAACTTTCGAAATTTGAATTCAAAATAAATTCGTAAGGATGTTCCATTTTTTCAAGCACAATAGAAACGTCTTTTAGTATCTGTGAAACTCTTCCATAAGCAAGAGATGCCCCTATGATACCGACTATTTCACGATCTTTGATGTCTTCGTAATTGTACAAAAATTCGAGAGGATCGGGATGGATGTATGCTTTTTTGTTGTACTTAGAATAAAGTAATTCAAGAATTTCTGCTTTTACGATCATAAGACCTCCGTGCTTTTACCGATCAGGCATTGTCTTTTTAATTTTCATGCTTTCACCAAGTATATCAAAAGAGATGGACTTATGTCCATCTCTTCGTCTAAACTTTTAGAAATGTTTATTCTAATTTAAGTTCTACCTGATTCGACCAAAGGCCATGGATATTGCAATGTGAATAGGCTATAACGGTACCAGACTTTTCTGTTCTGAAGGTAACCGTTACTTCTGGATCGGAATATATGGTACTTGTATTTGGCCCTTGAGTTGATGCACCATGGGCCTGAAATTCATACTTGCCTATCACGTAAGGGTACTTTTCACCTGTTGGCAGGAAATAAACTTCTATCCATGCAATGTGATGTTCTGTTGTGTTTGGATGTGGAATTTCTTTTCCAACACTGACCGTAACCTTTATCTTTTCGCCTTTTTTAACGTGCGCAGGTAATTCAATAACCGGCACATGTTTTTCCTTTTTAAAATCATCTGACAATATAACTTCTTTTAAACTTGCCATTTGAACCACCTCTTTCAGAAATTTTTTTTAACCCCTTTTACCAAGTTCAGCATCTAACATCAAAAGACCCTGATTTGAATCTTTTATCATTCTCAACCTTTCAAGGATCTGCAAAACAGAATATTCCTCTTCTACCTGTTCATCGACAAACCATTGCAAAAATGAAGATGTGGCATAATCTTTTTCACCATCGGAAAGATTTGTAAGCCTTTCTATCGATTTTGTTACCTCTTGTTCGTGAACGTAAGTGGCTTCAAAAACATCCGTAGGTGATTTCCACTCAAATGGCGGTTCTTTTATCAATTTTAGAGTAACCCTGCCACTTCTTTTGTTAACGTAGTCATATATCTTTTTTGCATGTGCTTCTTCTTCTTTTGCCTGATTTTCCATCCATGCGGCAAACCCGTTCAACTTTACCGATCTGAAGTACGCACCCATCGAAACGTAAAGATAGGCTGAATAAAGTTCGGCGTTTATCTGCTCATTCAAAACATCTTCGATTTTTTTACTCAGCATCAAAATTCCTCCTCTCAAACTATGCCTGCTTTTTTGTGTTTCATGAAAATTTTTTCAGAAAGTTCATCTATAACATTTAAATCCTGATCTTTCGGGTATCCATTTATCGAAACCGGATCGATGATTTCTGCCTTAACGGAAGAAAGTATCCCTTTTAACTGATCAATTGCCTGTCCTCCCCAACTGTATGAATTGATTATAGATATGAATTTTGTTTTTGGCCTTAAAGCGTTAAAAAGATATGCAGCGTAAGCAACATCGGGGTGAATGCCGACAAGCATCGTTGGAGTTGCTATCACAACCGTCGCCGAATCGACAAGTGAAATTGCCAATTTTCCTACATCCATTTTAACAACGTTAAATGGCTCAACCACGATGTCAACCTTGACAAGATCATCTATCAGCCTTTCAACCATTTTTAACGTACTGCCATGCATTGAAAGATAAACAATTGTAACTTTGTTTTGCACAGCATCAGATGTCCATCTGCGGTAAGCTTCAACTATTAATTCTGGCTTATCGTAAATCTGACCATGACTTGGGGCTATAAATTCTACCTCAAGTCCTTCGATTTTTTTTAAATTTGATTTTATTGGTGCACGAAATGGCATCATTATCTCGGCGTAATATCTCTTTGCCCCTTCAAGTGCTCTCGCCGTGTTGTCTCCCACAAAAAGTTCGCTTGAAGCAACGTGAGAACCAAAAAAGTCACAAGTGAAAAGTATCTTATCTTCTTCAAGATAAGTTGACATAGTCTCGGGCCAATGCACCCATGGTGTTAAAATGAATTTCAACGTTTTATCACCGAGGGAAAGTTCTGTACCATCATCTACCGTGATAAATTTGGATTCATCTATCAAAAGCAAAGATTTCAGAAATTCCTTGCATTTTAAATTTGTGACGACTTTTGCTTGAGGATAAAGTTCAAGAATTTTGGGAATGGATCCTGAATGATCCTGCTCGGCATGCTGAGACACTATGTAATCTATTCTATCGACACCTAAACTTTTCAAATTTTCAACAAGTACCTCCGTTTTAGTAGGATCAACGGTGTCTATCAGAAGATTTTTTTCTTTTCCCTTTACAAAATACGAATTGTAAGATGTACCTTCTGCAAGGGGAATAAGTTCATCAAAGAGTTCTCTATCCCAGTCTTGTGCCCCAACGTAAAAGACATCTTTTTTTATCTCTCTTGCAGCCATATTCATCTATCCTCCGATCATTTTTTTTCACAATTCTTACATGTTCCAAAAAATTCGAGCGTATATCCATTGACTTTGTAACCGTTACTTTCAATGATCTTTTCAATCGCGCCTATTTCTTTTTCCAGTTTCTCGACCATTTCAGGTTTAAGAGGTGCATCTTTCATTTTTTCACAATTTTTGCAATAAAAATGATAATGTGTGCTTATATTGTCATCAAATCTTTTTTGAGTGTCAACGGGCTCCAATTTCTTTATAAAACCATTTTTCGAGAGTACTTCAAGACTCCTATAAACCGTGCTCATACTTATCTTTGGAAGCCTTTTCTTCACCACCATGTAAACCTCATCCACGGTAGGATGATTTCCAAGATTTTTAAGTTCTTCAAGAATTATCTTTCTTTGGTACGTGATCCTCATTGGACTTTTTTCCAATTTCGATATCTCCTCTCACGAAAACAATAATCGTTTTCAATTTAATGATACCACTTAAAAACATAAATGTCAAGTACAAAATGGGGATTGGAAATCTCCAATCCCCAAATTAAAACATCATAAGTATTTGGTATGTTAAAAATTCGCTTCCCCGGCCTTTGTTCTTTTGAATCCCCCGTTCACTGAATACATTACAGCCACAACTATCGCGACTATACAAGCTACGCCAACAATTATGGCAATAGGATTTGAAGTAGAAACACGGATTATGATTGGAGCGATTATCAAGGCTATCATGTTTATAACCTTTATCATCGGGTTCAAAGCAGGACCTGCCGTATCTTTGAGCGGATCACCAACAGTGTCGCCCACGACAGAAGCCTTATGGGCATCCGAGCCCTTTCCGCCGTAGATTCCATCTTCAATGGTTTTTTTGGAATTATCCCAAGCGCCACCGGATGTTGCCATGAAGACAGCCAGTAATTGGCTTGAAAGTATAGCACCAACGAGGAAGCCTCCAAGCGCTCCCTCACCGAGAACCAATCCTGCAACAACCGGTGTTAATATGACGAAGGTTGCAAGCGTGATGAGCTCTCTTTGGGCCGCTATCGTGCTTATCGCAACAGGTTTTTCGTAATCCGGCTTGACTTTTCCTTCCATCAATCCGGGTATTTTGAACTGGCGTCTTACTTCTTCAACCATGAGACCGGCGGCTCTCGCAACGGCATTTATCATCAAAGCGGAAAAGAGCCACGGGATCGCACCGCCTATCAAAAGACCTACAAAGATTACTGGAGTTGCTATGTTTATGCCTGTTGCAAGGATCGTGCCTGACGCCGGTACTCCCATTTGTTCCTGAACGAGTGTGATGCTTGTCAGGAAAGATCCAAATAACGCAACCGCCGCTATGACTGCCGAACCTATTGCAACACCCTTGGTTATGGCTTTTGTAGTGTTTCCAACTGCATCAAGATCTGCAAGAGACTGCCTTGATGCTTTATCCATGTTCGACATTTCGCCAAGACCATTTGCGTTGTCAGATATAGGTCCAAAAGAATCCATTCCGAGGTAGTTTCCCGTCAAGGTTAGCATGCCTATGCCTGTCAACGCCACACCGTAAAGTGTGAAGGTGAAGCCCTGACCCCAATATATCAAAACGGCCGCTAATATGGCACCTGCTATTGCCAATATTTGCCATACAGTTGCCTCATATCCCACGACAAGACCTCTGAGTATCAACGTTGCAGCACCTGTTTTTGATGCCGATGCTATATCTTTGACAGGCCTGTAACGCGTATCAGTGAAATATTTCGTTATTTCGTTTATCGCAAGTGCTAACAGAATACCTGCGCTGACGGAGAAGAAAGCTCTCCATTCCTGCATGTAGAAAAGCGCAACAAGCGCGAATCCGATAACCGAGATCACGGCTGACACGTAAAAGCCTCTGTTTATTGAATTCATGGCATTCTTTTCTTTACCAACTCCGACAAGATAAGTTCCTATTATCGAGGAGATGACACCTATACCTCTTACAAGAAGAGGAAAGATAACCCATTCTATCTGATGCGTTGTGAAATAAAGGGCGACTCCAAGTATTAAAGCTGCGACGATCGTAACTTCGTATGATTCAAAGATATCGGCTGCCATCCCGGCACAATCTCCAACGTTATCGCCGACGAGATCTGCAACGACTGCGGCATTTCGTGGATCGTCTTCCGGGACACCAACTTCAACTTTACCGACAAGGTCTGCACCCACATCGGCAGCTTTGGTGTATATGCCCCCACCAACTCTCATGAAGAGGGCAAGAAGCGTTCCGCCAAGCCCAAATCCGAGCAATACATCCGGTGAGTCTATACCGAAGACCATGAAGATCACCATACATCCTAAAAGGCCAAGACCGTTTGTGAGCATTCCTGTGATAGTTCCATCACGGTAGGCGAGTTTCAACGCATAATTCAGGCCTTTCTTTGAGGCAGCGGCAACGCGGACACTTCCTTGAACGGCCATACGCATGCCCAATTGACCAACCAACAGAGAAAAAACAGCTCCCATGATAAATGCAAGCGCACGACCAATACCAACGATCAAGCTGATCTCCCCTGCGGTCATGCCCTTAAAACGTAATAGAGCTGCAGCACTGGGAGGAATGAAGTAGATTGAGAGGAAAAGTACGACGGCAAGGATGACGATCAATGGAAGAATCGATCTGAGTTGTTTTCTTAGATACGTATTCGCCCCAACCCTGATTCCTTCCCAAACATTTTGCATCTCTTTTGCCCCCTTGTCTTCTCTCATTATCTGATTTCTGAGTAAAAGGGCATAGAGTAAGGCTACAACGGCAATGGCAAGAATTACCCATAATGCAACCACTTCAAAACTGGTGATGTTAGGAATCCCGAACAATAAAATCATCTCCCTTTTAAATTTCAGCAGATCTTTCCCTATCTTCTACCTTTATCTTGTGAAGATTATATCATGTTTTTGTCAAGAAGATCGATCTCGTAGAATCTCTGCTTCAAATCATCATACAATTTTTTATACTCTAAGAACCATTCATCATAAAAGTTCATCCACTCACTTACGGGATCAACGGTTTCTTTCACTTTGATCCATTTTGAAACCTCTTCGATTTTCTTCCCGTTGCCCACCGCCGCAAGCATCGCGGCACCGTAAGCACCGCCCTCGTTTATTTCGGGTATCTCTACCGGAATTTTGAAATTGGACGCTATGATCTTGACCCACTCAAGATTGTTCGATCCGCCTCCGGTTATCTTCGCACTTTTCACATCAACACGCTTTTTCACAAGTTCAAAGGAATCTCTTAATCCGAATGTAACGCCTTCTATTACCGACCTTATGATGTCTGCTTTCTCGGATAGCGAAGATATGCCAAAGATAACTCCCCTTGCATGAGGATCTCTGTGCGGTGTCCTTTCTCCATTTAGATAGGGCAAAAAGATAAGCCCTTTCGATCCTGGTGTGGTATTCTTTGCCATTTCTTCTATCTTTTCCAGACTATCGTTGGTTGCAACCATCTTTCTTGCCCAATCAAATGAACTCGTTGCCGAAAGCATGACTCCCATGTAATACGAAGTCCCATCCACAACATGGTTAAAGTAATGCAACTTGCCTTCAAGATCAGGTTCTGTGGATGACGTAACTCCAAGTACCGTCCCCGACGTCCCGACGCTGACCATGCAATCGCCATGATTGAAGACTCCTATTCCAAGTGCAGAGACCGCGTTGTCCGCTCCCCCGCATATGATCTTCACATCTTTCCATCTAAATGTTTTCTCCAGCGATGTCTTTAACATGCTTCTCGGAGAGTAAGATTTCGAAATGGGCGGGAAAAGTTCCTCGTCTATTTCGAGCGATTTAAGAACTTTCAAATCCCATTTTCTTGATTTTACATCGTAGCATGCTGTCCCAGATGCGTCAGACCATTCAGTGCCAATCTCTCCCGTCAGCATGTAGGCTATGTAATCTTTTGGCATCATGATGTGCTTTATTTTTTTGAAATTGTCTGGTTCGTTTTTTCTCACCCATAATATCTTTCCAAGCGTGAATCCCTCAAGGATTGGATTTCCAACTTCGGATATGACTTTGCGTTCTCCGCCAAGGATCTGCGTTGCCTCTTGGCATTCTTTTGTGGTTCTTTGATCATTCCAAAGTATCGCAGGCCTTACGACATTTCCGTCTTTGTCCAAAGCTACAAGACTGTGCATCTGGCCGGATAATCCTATCGAGTCTATTTTGTACTTGTTAGATATGAATCTAAGAATATCATTTACACCTTCCCACCAATCTTGGGGGTCTTGTTCTGACCATGCGGGCCTTGGATTGTAGACTTTCAGCGGATGATCAAAGCGATCCAAGATCTTTCCGCTCTCTTCAACAACGAGGGCTTTTATGCCGGTCGTTCCAATGTCTATGCCAGCGTATTTCACAAGATTGCCTCCTTCGAAAATTCATCCATTGCCATAAGCGTACATCCTTCAAGCGTCGATTGAATCATATCCATAGAAGAAGTCATGATTAGCAAATCTTTTGTCGCACTTTCAAGTGCTCTTTCTTTTACCTCTGCTTTGATAATCTGAATGAATTTGTTTGGTATTTTCTCTCCCATACCTCCTATCATCACAAACTGGGGGTTTATTATGTTGGTAAGATTTGTGATCCCGACCGCAAGGTAGTGCATCATCTCGATTAAAATATCTTTGGCCATCTTATCTTTTTCACTCTTCAAAATAAGATTTTCGAATTTCTCTTTGAAGTTTTTACCTTCAAGTACTCTGCCTTTAACTTCATATTTCTTGACTATCGTGTCTATAGAAATGTATTCCTCCCAGCATCCTTTGTTTCCACAATGGCAAACAGGGCCATCTGCGTAAATGCTCATATGCCCCACTTCTCCCGCTGTAAAGGAAGTCCCCAAAAAGATATGACCGTTTACAAGTAATGCCCCTCCGACTCCTTGGGAGACGTAAACGTAAACGCCATCTTTGAATTTGTCTATCTCTTCGTTGAAATACATCTCGGCCATCAAAGATAGTTTGGCTTCATTGTCCAAATAAATTGGTATATTAATATCTTCAAATCTTTCTTTTATGCGCTTTCCTATTTCTACTTTAGACCATTCAAGATGTGGCACTATTTCCATTGAAATGGCGTCTTTGTTTACAATGCCTGGTACAGAAATAGCCAAAGACATGACTTTGCTTCTCAAACTTTCTTTTTTGTAGAGGATATGAATTTTCTCACCGAAAGCATCGAAAAAATCTTCAAAAAGCGGAGGTGTGTTTATTTCATATACCTTTTCAAAGGAGTTATCAAGGTAGCCCAGGCCAATTTGTGTGTTTTCAATGCCTATTTTTACGATTATGGTCGTTGCCGCTTCTTTAGATGGAAGTAAACTCACCCTCTTTTTACCGGGTTTACCAGAAAATCCTTTTTCTCCTTCCTGGACAAATTTCTTTTCGATGAGATCAAAGACTATGTTTGTAACCGTACTTGGGTTAAGACCGGTCATCTCAACGATCTCTCTTCTACTTATACCTGGATATCTTCTTATCAGATTCAAAATCGTCAGCCTGTTGGACCGGCCCATGTTTTCTGAATTCATGGTTTTTATTTCCAAATTCTTTCCTCCGATTTTTTGCTTTTCACTGTTTACTTTTTTTCCGATCACACATTACTTTCTTTGAACATGTATCTGTTCAGGATATTTTCTAACATCTCCTGTCTTGATGAAACGTTACCTACGTCTTTCATGTCAAGTACGTATTCTTCAAGGTCTTTAAGCGTTACTTTTTGTGAAACTATTTTCATGCCTATGCCTGTATTATAACTCGAATATCTTTCTTCTATGAAGTTTTCAAAGACTTTATCGTCCGTCAAATGTTTTGCTATTCTTAGTCCAAGCGCAAAGGCATCCATTCCGGCTATGTGTGCATAGAAGAGATCTTTCTCTTCAAATGATCCGCGCCTCACATGTGCATCGAAGTTAAGTCCTCCTGGCGCTATGCCTCCATTCTTTAGCACTTCGTACATCGCAAGCGTCGTATCGTAGACATTCGTTGGAAATTGATCTGTGTCCCATCCAAGCAGCATGTCTCCCATGTTGGCATCTATGCTTCCAAGTTTTCCACTTATCCTTGCGACTCTCAATTCGTGCTGAAATGTATGCGTTGCAAGTGTTGCGTGATTCGCCTCTATGTTGAATTTGAAATGATCCTGCAGATCATATGCTCTCAAAAATTCAAGTGCCGTTGAAACATCAAAATCATACTGATGCTTTGTCGGCTCTTTTGGCTTTGGCTCTATCAAAAATTGTCCCGTAAATCCTATTGATTTTGCATAATCTTTTGCCATTCTGTAAAACCTTGCCATGTTGTCTCTTTCCAGTTTCATGTCTGTATTCAAAAGCGTATCATACCCTTCACGCCCTCCCCAGAAGACGTAATTCTGCCCTCCAAGTTCTTTCGTTACCTCAAGCATCTTTTTTACCTGTGCGCCTGCAAAGGCAAATGCATTTGCATTACAAGATGATGCCGCACCGTGAACGTACCTCGGATGTGAGAAAAGATTTGCAGTTCCCCACAACATCTTTATTCCTGTGTCTTTCATCAGTACTTTTATGTGTGAAACTACTTTGTCAAGTCCTTCATTCGTCTTCCTCAAAGTGTCTAATTCAGGGAAAAGATCCCTGTCATGGGCACAGAAATACTTCACCCCTAACTTTGACATGAATTCAAAGGCTGCATCGGCCTTTGCCAAGGATGCATCAAGAGGATCGGGGTATTCAAACCATGGCCTTTTGTTGACAGCCGATCCAAACATGTCCGCACCGGTATGACCGAATGTGTGCCAGTATGCGACTGCAAATCTAAGGTGTTCCTCCATCGTTTTGTCGCCTATCTTTTCAGATGGATTGTAATAACGAAAGGTCATCGGATCTTTCGAGCCTTTCTCGTATTTAATCTTATTTATTCCCGCAAAATATTCTTTCATGATAAACCTCCTCATTCAATCTTAACAGTTGAGAAAAATTTCTTTTGTTTCTTACTTGCTCGTACATTTTCGGTTAATTGAACCGTTCCCCTGAGTTTTATGTCTTCGGATGAACTTCCGATCATGATTTCAAACTCTCCTGCTTCTACAAACAATCGCATCTTAGAATCATAAAATGCCAGCAAATCCGTTGGTATTTCAAATATTACATTTTTTTGTTCATTCGGATCAAGATGAATTTTGACAAATCCCTTTAATTCTTTAACTGGCCTCGTAACGCTTGAAACTTTGTCGTTTATGTAAAACTGGACTGTTTCTTCTCCCGACACTTTGCCTGTATTTTTTACCTTGCAACTCACTGTGATAACGTTACCAAGATCTACTTTTAATGGGGTAATCTCAAGGTTAGAATATTCAAATTTTGTGTAACTTAATCCAAATCCAAATGGGAAAAGTGGCTTTGTACTTTCTTCAACGTAATCTCCATGCCAGTTAGATCTGCCGCCGGTTGGTTTGTGCGAATAATAGATCGGAACCTGTCCTACAGATCTTGGGATTGAAATGGGCAATTTTCCGGATGGATTGTAATCACCAAAAAGCACATCCGTAACGGCATGCCCGCCTTCTTCGCCCGGCAACCATGCTTCAATCACGGCATTCACGTGATCTGCGATCCATTTTATCGACATCGGTCTCCCGTTTACAAGCACAACGACGATGGGCTTCCCAACTTTGTACAGTTCTTCAACAAGCGCTTCCTGAACGCCGGGCAAATCAAGGGTATCTCTATCCCTGCTCTCACCTGTCGTTGCGGACAACGAAAGGCCGGATCTGTCTCCAACGACAACGATGACAAGGTCAGATTCTCTGGCAATTTTCACGGCCTCATCGAAGCCATCTCTTGATGGTTCAAGATTATCGCATCCTTTTGCGTATTTAACCTTTATATTATCGGAAACCTTTTCTTTTATACCATCTAAAATGGATACAATCTTAACGTTTCCTTCCAGTGATTTCAAGTATTTGGATGTCGGTATCACATCCGGAACTTCGTTATTCACAAAGGCCTCTATGTGAGACGGATATGAATAGTCGCTTAACATATTCCTACCATTTGCGGCATTTGGCCCTATAACGGCTATAGAAGTTAAATTTTTAAGTGGTAATATACCATCATTTTTAAGCAAAACTATCGATTCTCTCGCGGCTTCAAGGGCTATTTTTCTTTGTGAAGAGGTGTCAAAGACCATCATGACCTTTTTTTCATCTACATCATGTTTTTTGAAAAGTCCGAGTTTGGATTTTGATTTGAGTACCCTTATAACCGCTCTATCAAGGATGTTTACAGGAATCGTACCATTTTCAATACCCGCTTTAAGTTCATCTGCGTAATATTTTTTTGTCGGTAATTCCACATCTATACCTGCATTTAATGCTAAATACGCAGCTGCTTTTTTGTCATTTGCCATCTTGTGATAATTCTCAATCATGTCTATCGCTGAATAATCGGAAACGACTATGCCATCGAATTTCCATTCTTTTCTTAAAATGTCGGTTAAAAGATATTTAGATGCCGCACATGGAATGCCGTCTATTTCATGGTAAGCATTCATTATGGCGCCTACTTTACCGGCTTTGACCGCTATTTCAAAAGGTTTCAAAAAGACTTCTCTTAGTTCCCTTTCTCCTGCATGAACAGGTGCACAATTCAGCCCACCTTCTGAAGCAGCATACCCGACAAAATGTTTTGCCGTCGCCATAATCCCGTTTTGCAAATTTCCCTGCAAAGATTTTATGTAATTGTACGCCATAACCGATACCAAATAGACGTCTTCACCGAATGTCTCTTCTACCCTTCCCCACCTGGGATCTCTTGAAACATCCAAAAGCGGTGCAAGCCCTTCGTGTGCGCCAACGGCCCTCATCTGAGTTCTTATCACGTGCGCAATTTCAGAAACGACGTCTGGATTCCATGAACTTGCAACGCCTATCATTTGGGGAAAAATCGTTGCCCCTTTTGCCATATAACCATTCAAACATTCTTCATGCACAATTGCAGGAATGCCGAGATGCGTTTTTTCAACGAGAAATTTTTGGATCTCATTTGCCACTTTTGCACTTTTATCTGGCGGCAGCCCTGAAGCACCACCTATTCTTGTTATCTGGCCTATGCCATTAGATAAAAGTTTCTCCATCTTTCTTTGAGATAGTTCACCTGATTCATCGAAAAGTTCATGAACCCAGACTGATCCCACTTGGGCTATCTTTTCGTCTAAAGACATTTTTGACAGGATTTCTTTGATCTTTTCATCTACCATTTAATTCACCTTCCAGTTCTAATTTATTCTAAATCTA
>Ga0315298_1003025_pt1 | contig 27307 bp, 34 predicted proteins | sample WHS_1_MG_FD_203077 | JGI IMG/M metagenome (GOLD analysis project Ga0315298, IMG submission 203077) | Extremophilic microbial mat communities from Washburn Hot Springs, YNP, Wyoming, USA - WHS_1_MG | ecosystem: Environmental > Aquatic > Thermal springs > Hot (42-90C) | place: USA: Wyoming... | reverse complement strand
TGACCATGTGGCGAAGAAAGGCGTCTGCTTCAATCTCCAGAAAAAACAGGTCCTTACCCAGTCGCCGCCAGCGACAACGGTAGATAGATCGCTCGAAAAACACGTGTTCGGTGTCAGGAGGAGTGAAGGCAGTAAGCTTATGCCTGCCTATAACCAGGGAGGCGGCAGTCTGCATGCGCTCCAGGTCAAGACCAGGGGCCACCCGCCAGCAGTATCGGCCCCAAAAAGGCGATACCACCTCCTGGGTAGAGAGAAAATACCGGTACGTTCGACTGACAGCGTCCTTCCGCGCGTCAAATCCTCGGGGAGCACGCGTGAGGCTGAGTACGGCGATGTTCGGTGGAGTAAGAGCGTTGAGGGAAGCCCTCAGGCGATGAAGTTCCACGCTCTTGGGCAGCTTCAGGCTGACCACTTGCTTCCGCGCATGCACTCCCGCATCCGTTCGCCCAGCTACCCGCAGAGGGGGGGCGCTGCCCAGCACCGTCCGAAAGGCCTCCTCCAGCAGGCCCTCCACGGTGGGAAGACCGCTTTGCTTGGCCCAGCCGTGTAGGCCGGTCCCGTCATATTGGAGCTCCATCCGACAGTATCGTTCCTCGCCCGCTTCCATGCCCTCTTCCAGTGGTCGCCCACCGCCCCGGGAAAGGGAGGTGCCGGGACCCTAGAAGGGTCCCGGCACCTTCTCCAGCCCTCACGTCACTCTCTGTGCCGCCGACCGCGCCTAGACTAGCTCCAGATAGACCATCTCGGCGGCGTCCCCCAAGCGAGGTCCTACCCGGGTGATCCGGGTGTATCCGCCTTGGCGGTCAGCGTACTTGGGCGCGATCTCATTGAACAACTTGTAGGTTATTTTCTTGTTGCGAAGCTCACTAATGGCCATGCGCCTTGAATGAAGATCCCCGGCCTTGCCCATGGTGATAACCTTCTCGACCAAGGGCCGCACTTCTTTGGCGCGCGCCTCTGTCGTCCGTATGCGCCCATGTTCAAGCACAGAGCAGGCAAGGTTGGCCAGCATGTGCCGGCGATGGTCCGGCTGTACGCCGAGCCGTCTTCCTTTTCTCTGGTGCCTCACGCTACTCTCCTCTAAGCTTCAGATTGTTCTTCTCCAGACGCTCACGTACCTCTTCCAGGCTCTTGCGGCCGAAATTGGGTATGCAGAGCAGCTCCTGCTCCGACTTAGCCAGGAGGTCGCCCACCGTCATGATGCCTTCCCGCTTAAGGCAATTCAGCGAACGCACCCCTAGATCCAGTTCGTCGATCAACATGTCATAGGTGGGTGGCTGAGAGGGCTCTGCCGCTGCCGGCCGCGGAGCTCGCACTTCCTCTTCAACCTCCGCCAAGAAGATGCTCTCCAGCCCATCGCGAAGTATGGTGGCCGCTTTCACAATTGCGGTCTTGGGGTCAATGGCCCCATTGGTCTCTACTTCCAGGATGAGCTTGTCAAAGTCAGTACGCTGCCCCACCCGAGCCGCCTCGACCGCGTATGCCACCCGCTTGACCGGCGAGAAGATAGAGTCCACCGGTATGACCCCGATCGGCATACCAGGACGCTTGTTCTCGTCCGCCGAAACGTATCCTCTGCCCCGCCGCACCGTCAGCCGCATCTCCAGGCGGCCGCCTTCTTCCAGGCTGCCTATGTAAGCATCGGGGTTCATGACCTCCACAGTGGCCGGGAGAGCAATGTCCGCTGCTGTGACCACACCCGGTCCTTCCTTGACCAGGGTGACCTCATGTTCGTCCGGCTCTCCGTGGATAACGAACACTATCTTCTTCAGATTCAAGATGACGTCGGTGACATCTTCTTTGAGATGCGGAACAGTAGAGAACTCGTGCTCCACGCCCGAGATCCTAACCGCGCAAATGGCTGCCCCCTCTAGCGAAGAAAGCAGCACTCGACGTAAGGAGTTACCAAACGTGTAGCCGTAGCCTCGAGCCAGAGGCTCAACCACCAGTCGGCCCACGTTCTCGCCGATGACGTCGTAGACGGTATGAGGGTTAGCAAAATGTAGCAATCGGCCCTCCTATCAGACTACTTGGAGTAGAGCTCGACTATGAGCGACTCCTGGATGGGGATGTCGATGTCGGCCCGCTCAGGCAAGCGGAGGACCTTGCCCACCATGTTGTCATGGTCGGCTTGCAGCCACGCCGGCACCGAGGCGGTGAGATCCGTGGCGTCCTGTATGACGGCTCTCAGACCTTCCTTGTCGATGACAGCAGCAATGACGTCGTCGGGCTTCACCCGGTAGGACGGGATGTTCACCTTGCGCCCGTTGACGGTGAAATGGCCGTGCCGCACCAGCTGCCTGGCCTGCCGTCGAGAAGCGCCGAAGCCAAGCCGGTATACAACGTTGTCCAAACGAAGCTCAAGCAGACGCAAGAGGTTCTCACCGGTGATCCCCGGCTGACGGGCGGCTAGCTCGTAGTAGTTGCGGAACTGCTTCTCAAGCACTCCGTAATACCGGCGGGCTTTCTGCTTCTCGCGCAGCTGCAGCAAATACTCGGACTGCTTGCGGCGCCGACCACGACCATGTTCTCCCGGCGGGTAGGCCCGGCGTTCGAGCGCACACTTGTCGGTGAGGCAGCGCTCGCCTTTGAGCAAGAGCTTCTCGCCCTCACGACGGCACTGCTTGCACTGTGGCGATCTATCTCTGGCCATTGAGCTCTCCCCCTAGACCCGACGCCGCTTCTTAGGCCGACAACCGTTGTGCGGGACAGGCGTGACGTCCTTGACGCTAGTCACATCAAGTCCAGCAGCTTGCAGCGAGCGGATTGCCGTCTCCCGGCCGCTACCCGGCCCTTTGACAAAGCAGTCCACCTTCTGCAGTCCGTGCTCCATGGCCGCACGTGCCGCCTTCTCGGCCGTCACCTGGGCGGCAAAGGGGGTGGATTTGCGGGAGCCTTTAAAGCCAGCAGTCCCCGCGCTTGCCCAGGCTATGACGTTGCCCTCCTTGTCGGTGAGGGTCACGATCGTGTTGTTAAAGGACGTCTTAATATAAGCGTTGCCTACGGCAATGCTCTTACGTACCTTGCGCCGCCTCCCGGCGGTAGTGCGTCTAGGTTTCGGCATCTCTCCTTGACTCCGTCCTTGGGTATCGTTCTCGGGCGATCAACGGCTAGACTCGCGCCTTCTTCTTCACGCCGACGGTCGGCTTATGCCCCTTGCGCACCCGGGCATTGGTCTTGGTGCGCTGGCCGCGGACGGGCAAGCCACGCCGGTGTCGTATGCCTCGATAGCAGCCGATCTCCATCAGCCGCTTGATGTTCTGGCTCCGCTCCCTCCGGAGATCCCCTTCGACCACCACATTCTCCTCGATGTAGTTGCGCAAGCGGACCTCTTCGTCCTCGGTGAGATCCTTCACGTAAGTGTTGGGATCTATGTTCACTGCCTTGAGGATCTTATTGGAGAGAGAACGACCGATCCCATATACATAAGTGAGACCGATCTCTATCCGCTTCTCCCGAGGAAGTGTGACACCAGCGATGCGAGCCATACGCTACTCCTGCCTAGCCTTGGCGCTGCTTATGGCGCGGGTTCTGGCATATGACCAGAACGACCCCGCGGCGCCTGACCACCTTGCACTTATCACAAATCGGCTTGACCGATGCTCTTACCTTCATCCCAAACCTTTCCTTCACTTGAAGCGATAGACAATCCGTCCGCGAGTCAGGTCGTAAGGCGACACCTCGACCTTGACCCTGTCACCCGGCAAAATCCGTATGTAGTTCATACGCATCTTGCCCGATATGTGCGCAAGTATCTGCAGGTCGTTATCCAGCCGCACGCGAAACATGGTGTTGGGCAAAGCCTCCACCACCTCGCCTTCCAGCTCTATTGCTTCTTCCTTGGGTGACACTGCAGAACTCTCTCCTACCGAACAACCTGAAACGTGGGCCGACTATCTTACCACAAGCCTGTCCGCTCCTAGCCCCTCACCCCCTATCCCAGCGTCAGGATGCGGGGCCCCTCACTGGTTATGGCCACCGTATGCTCGAAGTGGGCAGACAGACTCCCATCCTTCGTGTATACAGCCCAATGGTCCTCACCTATCTCTACCTCATATCCCCCCATGTTCACCATCGGTTCAATGGCCAACACCATCCCCTCACGCAGCTCCGGCCCTTGACCGGGAGAACCGAAGTTGGGGACCTGCGGGTCCTCATGCATATGTCGACCCACACCGTGTCCGACCATGCTCCTCACCACCGAGTAACCATGAGCTTCAGCGTGACTCTGGACAGCGTGCGAGATGTCGCCCACGCGGTTGCCGACCCGGCATTGTGCGATTCCTAACATCAGCGCCTCTTCGGTGACCCGGAGGAGACGCTTTGCCTCTTCCGATATCTCGCCCACCGGAAAGGTCATAGCTGCGTCGGCGATATATCCATTGAGAGTGACCCCCACGTCTATCCCTACGATATCGCCCTCCCGCAAACGCACCCTCCCCGGGATCCCATGGACCACTATGTCGTTCGGAGAGGCGCAGATCGAGGCAGGAAAGCCCCGGTAGCCTTTGAAAGTAGGGATGCCTCCCCGGCTCCTTATGTACTCTTCCGCCAGTCTGTCAAGTTCTTTGGTCGTTATGCCTGGCCTTATCTCCTGCCCAATGAGCTCCAAACATCCCCGGACGATCGCGCCGGCCCGGGCCATCTTCTCTATCTCCGCCTGTGACTTCCTTATAATCACAAAAATGATTCCTACCTGGCCACCGTCTGCACTCTGGGCAAGTCAGTCCTCACGCTTCCGCCGGTCCTAAGACCGCTCGGATGTCCTCGTAAACCTCGTCTGGCTCCCTGGCTCCATCGATACGAGCGACCACGCCTGCTCTGTCGTAGTAATCAATCAGAGGCTCAGTCTGACGACGATAGACTTCCAGTCGGTTTCGCACCGTCTCCTCAGTGTCGTCGTCCCGCTGGTAAAGCTCCCCGCCGCACTTGTCACAGACACCTTCGACCTTAGGTGGGTTGAAATACACGTGGAACGGCGTCTGACAGGACCGGCAGATGCGCCGTCCGGTGAGTCTCCGTACCAGCAGCTCCTCATCGACCAGTAGGACAAGCACCTTGGTGACCGTCCGGCCAAGCGCCTCCAAGGCCTCGTCAAGCGCCTCCGCCTGAGGAATGGTTCGCGGGAACCCGTCCATCAGGAAGCCTCTGGCCGTGTCTGGCTCTTGAAGACGATCCTTCACGATGCCGATGACCACAGCGTCCGGCACCAGCTCACCTGCGTCCATGTACTTCTTGGCCTCGAGACCCAGAGAAGTCTGATTCTTGACAGCAGCGCGCAGTATGTCTCCGGTGGAGATGTGCGGGATCCGGTAGTCAGCCACGATGCGTGAGGCCTGCGTGCCTTTGCCGGCCCCTGGAGGTCCGAGAAGAATAAGATTAAACTGGCTCATGCTAAACAAATTCCTTTCCGGTTCACTTGCACGTTCTACTTGAGGAACCCCTCGTAATGGCGCATGAGCAGTTGCGCCTCCATCTGTTGCATGGTATCCAGGGCCACACCAATGACAATCAGGAGCGAGGTGCCGCCAAAGTAGAAGGGCACCTTCATGGTGGCGTAAAGAATACTAGGCAGAAGCACGATCGCTGCCAGGAACAAGGCTCCCGGGAAAGTTATGCGAGTGAGCACCCGGTCCAAGTAAGCCGCAGTCGGGCGGCCAGGCCTTATTCCAGGCACAAAACCGCCATACTTCTTGAGATTGTCAGCCTGATCAAGCGGGTTGAACTGGACGGCCGTGTAGAAGTAGGTGAAAAGTACGATCAAAACGACCTCAGCGCCGATATACCACCAAGAACTGGGGCGAAACACTTGAGCCAGCTTTTGTGTCCACGACCAAGGAGTCATCTGAGCCAGGGTCACAGGGAAAAGAAGCACCGAGGAAGCGAAGATCACAGGGATGACTCCCGCCATGTTCACACGTAGAGGCAGATAGGTGCTTTGCCCCCCATAGACTCGACGGCCGACCACTCTTTTTGCGTACTGCACCTGGATCCGTCTTTGTCCCTGGGTGACATAGATGATAAAGACCACGACCAGCACCGCAATGACCGCCATGGCCACCCAGATACCCGGGTTCATGGTGAACAATTTTTGCAAACCGCTCGGAAGACGCGACACGATGCTGGCAAAGATCATGAGCGAGATGCCGTTGCCAATGCCCCGCTGGGTGATCAGCTCTCCCAACCACATCACCAAGGCCGTCCCCACGGTAAGCGTGAGCACGATCAGATAGAAGCGAAGCGGGGTCAACGGCGACTCGGGCGGGAAAGCCCCGTAGCTTCGGAATAGAAAAACAAAGCCCACTGCCTGGATGAAAGACAGCCCTACCGCAAGGTACCGGGTATACTGGTTGACTTTCTTTTGACCAGTAGGGCCTTCTTTCATCAAGGCTTCCAACCGCGGGATGACCAGCGTCAGAAGCTGCATGATAATCGAGGCCGTGATGTAGGGCATGATGCCCATGGCGAATATGGACACCCGCTGCAGACCCCCGCCGGTGAAGAGATTATAGAAATCAAACACACCCCCGGCGCCGAACATTTCCTGCACTGCCTTGACATCGACACCCGGCACGGGGATGTAGCAGCCAAGACGATAGATGGCAATGATAAGAGCTGTGAAGAGAAGCTTCTTCCGCAGATCGGGAAGCTTCCACGCGTTCACCAGAGATTGGAACATCAGGCCTTTACCCCTTGGTCCGCAGACGGCTTCACAGAACGGCTACTCGATGACCTCAGCCTTGCCACCGACTGCTTCGATCTTAGCTAACGCGGCAGCGCTGAAGCCATGAGCCCTGATGGTAAGAGGATGGGCAAGCTCGCCCGTTGCCAGGATCTTCACCCTCTCATCAACCTTCTTGATGATGCCCTTAGCCGCCAACGTCTCCGGCGATACCACCTCACCAGGGGCAAAGACCTTCAGTCGAGCCAGGTTGACAGGGGTCATGTAGGTACGGAAGGGCCCCAACGGCATGGCGGTCTTGGCATAAGGGCCCCTTTGCTTCGGCAGCCGCATATGAAGCGGCATTTGTCCGCCCTCATAGCGAGGAGAAACCCGGCCACCGGCTCGTTGGTTTGAGCCCTTGGTGCCCCGGCCCGCCGACTTGCCCAAACCCGAGCCTTCGCCCCGCCCCACGCGCTTCCGCTCCTTCTTTGCCCCGGGGGCAGGTCGCAAGTTATGTAGGAAGATGTCTGCCATCTTCTATCCTTTGTCCTCGATATCGACTTTCTCCACCTTGAGCAGGTACGAGATCTTCTGCACCATGCCCCGGATGGCTGGAGTGTCTTCGTGGTAGACGGTATGTCCCAGCCGAGTGAGGCCCAGGGCATCAAGCGTAGCCTTGTGATCTTTCTTACGGTCGATCCGGCTTTTCACCTGCGTTATCTTGAGCATCGCTCACTCCCCATCCTTTGCCGTGCTCTTGCCCAAGATCTCAGCCACCGTCTTCCCTCTCTGCATGGCGATGTCTTCCGGACGTCGCAAAGAGCGCAGACCCTGCTCGGCCGCCCGCACCATGTTGATGGGATTGGTCGAGCCCAGGCTCTTGGCAAGCACGTCGTGGATGCCGCCCAGCTCCAGCAGAGCCCGTACCCCGCCGCCCGCGATCACGCCCGTACCGGGAGAGGCTGGGCGCAGAACCACTTTGCCTACCCCGTGGTGACCAATCACTTCGTGGGTGATGGTCGTCCCGTGTTTCGGCACTTGGAACAAGTTCTTGCGGGCGTCCTCGATAGCCTTTTGAATGGCTAGAGGCACCTCCTTGGCCTTGCCGTAGCCCACTCCGACCATGCTCTCTCCGTCACCCACCGCCACAAGAGCAGTGAAAGAGAAGCGCCGACCGCCCTTGACCACTTTTGCCACGCGGTTGATGTGAATCACGCTCTCCTGGAGATTGAGCGCATCTGCCTTAATGTGTGCCAAAGTGCTCCCCTCTCCTTCAGAACTCCAAGCCGCCCTGGCGAGCACCATCCGCCAGAGCTTTGACCCGGCCGTGGTACAGGTAAGGGCCCCTGTCAAACACCACGCGCACAATCCCGACGGCCTTAGCTCGCTCTGCCAGTATCTCTCCTACCTTAGCTGCTTGTTCCGTCTTAGACAGCCCCTTCTCGGCCACGTGGACGCTCCCGGCGCTGGCCAAGGTACGCCCACTGGTGTCGTCAATGATCTGCGCCCAGATGGCCCGATTCGAGCGGAAGACAGACAGTCGGGGCCGCTCGGGCGTGCCGCGCACCTTGCTGCGCACGCGCAGAGCTCGCCGCGCGCGGGCTCGGTTCAGCTTGCTTTGTACGCTCATACCATCCTCTTCCTAGGCCCGCTTCCCGACCTTGCGTCGGACCACTTCACCCTCATAACGGATGCCTTTGCCCTTGTACGGCTCGGGCTTCCGGATGGCGCGTATCTCCGCGGCCACCTGTCCCACTCGCTGCTTGTCGATTCCCTTGACCACAATCTGAGTGGGAGCGGGCACCTCGAACTCTATGTTCTCTGGCGGAGACACCACCACGGGGTGGGAATAGCCCACGAGAATCTCCAGGTCGGCTCCCTTCTTGGAAGCCCTATAGCCCACCCCTTGAATCTCAAGCTTTTTCTCAAAACCCTTGGTGACACCCGTCACCATGTTGTTAAGCAGGGTGCGGGTCAGCCCGTGCAGAGAACGGTTCAAGCTTGTGTCATCGGGCCGGGTGACCCTCATCACCCCGTCCTCCACCTTGACCTGCATATTGGGGTGGACCTTGAGAGAAAGCTCCCCTTTGGGCCCTTTGACCGAGACGATGTTCCCGTCAACGGCGACTTGCACGCCGTCCGGGATGATTATGGGTGCTCTTCCTATCCTTGACATAGCCTTACCAGACGAAGCAGATGACTTCGCCGCCAACACCTAATCTCTGCGCCTCTTTAGCGGTCATTAGACCGCGAGAGGTGGAGATGATAGCCGTACCTAGGCCTCCCAAGACCTTGGGAAGGTTGTCCTTCTTGGCATAGATGCGGCGGCCCGGCTTACTGACCCTCTTGATCTGCGAGATGACCCGGCGTCGACCGTCGGTGTACTTAAGGTCGATGATCAACTTGTCGAAGCTGCCTGCCTTCACTACAGAATAACCGGCAATGTAGCCCTCTTCCTTGAGCAGGCGGGCAAGCTCCACCTTCATCGAGGAGGCCGGCATCTCCACCTGGGCGTGCAACGCCTTGTTGGCGTTCCGCAAGCGGGTCAACATATCAGCGATGGGATCGCTTTGCGACATGACCCCTCCTACCAACTTGACTTCGTGACCCCAGGAATGATCCCCTGATGGGCCAGCTCACGGAGACAGATACGACACAGGCCAAAGCGACGCAAGTATCCACGGGGCCGTCCGCAGCGATAGCAGCGGTTGCGCACCCGGACCGCGTACTTCTGCGGGCGCCGTGCCTTGGCGATCATTGATTTCTTTGCCATGCGCGCTAGCTCCTATCCTTCAGCTCTCACGGAAAGGCATGCCCAGCAATGCAAGCAGTGCCCGTCCCTCTTCGTCGGTTTCGGCCGTCGTGGTGATGGCAATGTCCAGGCCGCGGATCCGATCGATCTTGTCGTAGTCAATCTCGGGAAAGATGATCTGCTCACGGATGCCCAGGTTGTAATTGCCGCGCCCGTCAAAGCCGCTGGGAGACACACCGCGAAAGTCGCGAATACGGGGAAGGGCTACGCTGAACAGCCGGTCAAGCAGCTCATACATGCGGTCCCCTCGCAAGGTAACCCGCAAGCCTACCGGCATGCCCGCACGCAGCTTGAAGTTGGCCACAGATTTGCGCGCCCGCCGCACTTGCGGTTTCTGCCCGGTGATACGCGCCAACTGCTGGGAGGCCTCCTCGATCACCTTCGCATCACGGGCCCCTTCACCTACGCCCATGTTCAGGGTCACTTTGGTGACCTTAGGGACCTGCATGACGTTCTTGTAACCGAACCTCTCGCGCAGGGCCGGCACCACTTGCGACCGATATTTCTCTTTCAATCTGGGAACCGCCATCGTCAACCCTTATCCACCGAGACATTGCACTTCTTGCAGTACCGGACCTTTTCGTCACCCTCAAAACGAACGCCCGTCCGTACCGCCTTGTTGCAGCTGGGACAGACCAACATCACGTTGCTGATGTGCATGCTGGCCTCGCGCTCAATCACTCCGCCCTGCGGGACCTTCTTGGAGGGCCGCACATGCCGCTTGATGAAGTTCACTCGCTCGACCACTACCCGCTCTTCCTGGGCTAGAACCCGCAGGACCTTGCCTCTCTTCCCTGCCTCCTTGCCCTGGATGACCTCGACAGTGTCGCCTTTTCTAATGCGGAACTTCTTTCTGGTCTTGGTCGCTGTCGCCATCACAGCACCTCCGGAGCCAGCGAGATGATCTTGGCAAAATTCTTGTCGCGCAGCTCACGGCCCACGGGACCGAAGATGCGTGTTCCGCGTGGGTTCATCTGCCGGTCAATAAGCACAGCAGCGTTCTCGTCAAAGGCAATGTAGGTACCGTCCGGCCTAGCGTAGGGCTTCTTGACCCGCACAACAACGGCATGGACCACGTCGCCCTTCTTGACGGAGCCATTAGGCGTGGCCTCCTTCACGGCGGCCACTATAATGTCGCCCACGCCAGCATAGCGCCGCTGCGAACCGCCCTTCACGCGGATACAGAGCAACTCGCGAGCGCCCGTATTGTCGGCGACCTTCAGTCTAGACTCCTGCTGTATCATCGCATTTCACCCATCCGTCACTTGAAAGCCTACTCCGGCCGCTCCAGCACCTTGATGAGGCGCCAGGTCTTCTCCTTAGAAAGCGGCCGGCATTCCCGAACCAGGACCGTGTCTCCCACCCGGGCCTCGTTCCTCTCGTCATGCGCCTTCAAGCGGCTCGTTCTGCGGACCACCTTCTTGTACCGGCGGTGTGGCCTCACTATCGTCACTTCGACCACGATGGTCTTGTCCATCTTGTCCGAGACCACTACGCCGCGACGCTCTCTTTGCCTTGCTTTCCGCTCCTCGGTCATCGCTGCCCCCTCGCCCGTCTCCTCGCCGACTGCACGGTTAAGATCCTGGCGATGTCACGGCGGACCTCACGTAGCCGGCTGGTGTTTTCCAGCTGGCCGGCTGCGTGCTGGAAACGCAAGTTGAACAGCTCCTCTCGCGACTGCTTCAGCCGCTGAGCCAGTTCGTCATCACCTAGTTCCACAAGATCCTTAGCTTTCAAGGCTCCCGTCCTCCCTGGTTAGGAATCTACACTTGACGGGAAGTTTGTGCGCCGCCAGACGGATGGCCTCTCTAGCCAGCTCCTCGGACACACCCGCCAGTTCGAACATCACTCTGCCCGGCTTGACCACGGCCACCCACTGATCAGGAGAACCCTTGCCGGATCCCATCCTGGTCTCGGCCGGCTTCTTGGTTATGGGCTTGTCGGGGAAGATGTTGATCCAAACCTTCCCACCCCGCTTAATCTTGCGGGTCATGGCGATTCGCGCAGCCTCGATCTGCCGACTGGTTATCCACCCGGGCTCAAGTGCCTGCAGACCGTACTCACCGAAGTGCACCTTCGTTTGGCCTTTGGCCTTGCCAGTCATCCGGCCCCGCTGCTGTTTACGATGTTTGACCCGTTTTGGTAGTAGCATCTTTCGTCCTTACCTTGACAAGCGCCGTACCCAGGCTTTATGCGAGTCGCGCTTCCGCCTGCCCGGAGCCACCTTGGCCGTAGCCCTCGGGCATGATTTCACCCTTGTTTATCCAGACCTTCACGCCGATTTTTCCAAACGTGGTGTCTGCTTCACAAAAGCCGTAGTCAATGTCGGCCCGCAGAGTGTGTAGCGGCACCCGGCCCTCGCTGTATCCCTCGGCACGAGCCATTTCCGCCCCGCCCAGTCGACCTCCCGAGCGCACTTTGATACCGACCGCGCCCGAGCGCATGGCCGAGGTAATGGCCCGTTTCATGGCCCGCCGAAAACTAACCCGGTTGGACAACTGCTCGGCAATGGACTGAGCCACCAGGCTGGCATCCAGCTCCGGTCGCTTGATCTCCACTATGTTGACGTGGACGTTCTTGCCCGTCATCTCGTGCAGCTCGCGGCGCAGCGCGTCCACCTCCGACCCGGACTTGCCAATGACAATCCCCGGGCGGGCGGTATGAATGTCCACCACCAACTTGTTCGTGTCCTTGCGAATCACAATGGTGGAGAGCCCCGCGTGGCCCATGCGCCGCTTTATGTGCTCGCGAATGTCCAGGTCCTCACGGAGGAAGTTAGCGAACTGCCGCTCGGTGAACCAATGCGCCTTCCAGTCATGGATGATGCCGAGCCGCAAGCCTCCAGGATGTACTTTCTGACCCACCTGACTACGACTCCTTCTTCTCGTCGACGCACACGGTGATGTGGCTCGTCCTCTTGCGAATGCGGCTCGCGCGCCCCATGGCCCGCGGCCGGAACCGCTTGAGCGTCGGGCCGCAGTTCACATACGCCTGGACCACATAGAGGTCCTCGGCGTTCAAGTCGTGGTTGTTCTCTGCATTGGCCACGGCTGAGTCAAGCACCTTGGCCACCACCCGCGCAGCCGCTCGAGGGCACAGAGACAGGATAGCTTTGGCCTCAGCGACCTTCTTGCCTCGAATGAGGCGCGCCATGTCCCCCGCCTTGCGCGGAGACACCCGCACGTATCTGGCAGTAGCGTTCACCATGGAATCACTTCCTCCTCATCCGCCGCTCTTTGCTGCCACCGTGGCCGCGGAACGTACGGGTGAGAGCAAACTCGCCCAGCCGATGGCCAACCATGCTCTCCGTGATATAGACCGGCACGTGTTTACGCCCATCGTGGACCGCTATGGTATGCCCAATCATCTCCGGGTAGATGACGGAAGCCCTGGACCAGGTCTTGAGCATGCGCTTCTCGCCGGTCTCGTTCATGGCCAGGATCCGTTTCATAAGCTTCTCGTCGACGTAGGGAGCTTTCTTGCTAGACCGTGTCACAGTGTCCTCCTACCTCCCCTGCCCGCGTCGCCTGACGATGTACTTAGAGGACGTCTTGTTGGCCTTCCGCGTCTTATGCCCCAGAGTGGGCACGCCCCAAGGCGTCACTGGATGACGGCCCGGAGGAGTCGAGCCCTCCCCGCCGCCATGGGGATGGTCCACGGGGTTCATGGTGGTGCCCCGTACGCCTGGTCGTACTCCTAGCCAGCGCTTACGTCCAGCCTTGCCTACCACCAGGTTCTCGTGGTCGGCGTTGCCGATCTCGCCCACGGTCGCCCGGCACTCGAGATGAATCATGCGCATCTCGCCCGAGGGCAGCCGCAGAACAGCATAGTTGCCTTCCTTGGCCATGACCTGGGCTGAGGTCCCCGCCGCCCGGGCAATCTGACCGCCGCGACCCTTGTAGAGCTCCACGTTGTGCACCGTGGTCCCCACCGGGATATTACGCAAGGGAAGCGCACAGCCAACGCGGATGTCGGCGTCGGGCCCAGACTCTACCACCGCCCCCACAGTAAGCTTATTCGGGGCCAGAATATAGCGCTTCTCCCCGTCTGCGTAGACCACAAGGGCGATCCGACAGTTGCGATTCGGATCGTACTCGATGGCGGCCACGCGCCCAGGCACCCCGTCCTTGTTCCGCTTGAAGTCGATCACCCGATACAGGCGCTTGTGCCCGCCGCCCTGGTGCCGAGTCGTTATCCGGCCGTTGTTGTTTCTACCACCCTTGCGCTTGACCGGCCGGGTGAGCGCCTTTTCGGGCTCGGTCTTCGTGATATCGTCGAAGACCGAGGTCGTCACGAACCTACGCCCCGGAGATGTAGGCTTGTAGCTCTTGATGGCCATTTCTGTCTTACGCTTCCCTTCTACTCATCCGGCGCTACGTAGCGCCGAAGAACTCAATCCTGTTGCCCGGCGCAAGCTCGACCACTGCCTTTTTCCAGCGCCTGGTCCGCCCCACATGCAGGCCCCTGCGCTTGGGCTTCGGCTTAACGTTGATGGTCTGCACGCCGATAACTTTGACGTTGAAAATCTCTTCCACAGCGGCACGGATGTGAGACTTGGTGGCCCGTTGATTCACCTCAAACGAGTACCGGTTGTTCTCTATGGCTCGGTAGCTCTTCTCAGAGATGATGGGGCGGATGATGACTTCGCGCGCGTCCATTACAAATCACCGCCCTTCGACGAGCCCTCTTCCAGAAAAGACAGAGCCGCCTCGGTGAAAAGCAGGCTCCTGGCCCACAGATAGTCCTGTACTTCGGCCTCACCTATGGGAAGAACCCGGGTCCGCTCCAGATTGCGGAAGCTTTTCAGCGTGGCGATCTCCTCCGCTCCTACCAGCACCAAAAGCGGCCGCTCGAGTCCTGCCTTGTCCACTATGGCTGCCGCCCGCTTGGTAGAGGGTTCCGGGAAATCCACCCCGGAGAGAACCCGGACCGCGCCGCTCTTAACCAGATCTCCCAAAGCCATGCGATAGGCTTGGGCCCTGACCTTCTTGTTGATCTTCATAGCATAGCTGCGAGGAATAGGCGGAAAAGCTACTCCTCCGCCCCGGAACTGGGGAACCCGGAAAGAGCCTACCCGTGCTCGGCCAGTGCCCTTCTGGCGCCACTGTTTGGCTCCGCTTCGATCCACCTCGCCCCGACTCTTAGCCGCAGCAGTGCCCTGTCGATGGCCGGCCAGCTCAGCAGTGACCACCTGGTGGAGCAGCCCTACGTTGACTTGATCCTCCACCAGCTGGTCAGTCAACTCGTGCCGACCGACCACTGCTCCGCTCTCGTCAATCTTCTCAATGACTGGCATAGGACTAACCTCTGATCACTACCAGAGAGCCTTTGCTCCCCGGGACCGCGCCCTTCACGAACACCAGGTTCTTGTCCGGGTCGGTCTTGACCACGGTGAGCCCGGTTTGAGTTACGCGCACATTGCCCATGTGGCCTGGCAGCCTGCTGCCCGGATAGACCCGGGAAGGATCGGCGGATGCACCAATGGACCCAGGCGCCCGGTGAAAGTGTGCACCGTGGTACCCGGGACCGCCGGCGAAGCCGTGCCTCTTCATCACGCCCTGAAAACCCTTCCCCTTGCTGGTGCCGGTTACCTTGACCTTGTCCCCAGGCGAGAACACCGACACTGTGATCGTGTCGCCCACACTCACAGGATGCTCGCCACGCACCTCAACCAGGTGACGTTTAGGAGACACGCCTGCCTTCTTGAAGTGACCGAGCAGCGGCTTATTCAGCTTCTTCGGCTTCACGTCCTCGAAGCCGATCTGTGTGGCTGCGTACCCGTCTTTCTCCACTGTTTTCTTCTGGGTGACCACGCAGGGCCCAGCCTGGATGACCGTGCACCGGACCACCGTGCCGTCCTCGTTGAAGAACTGGGTCATGCCCAATTTCTTGCCTAGCAAAGTCTTCATCACAGTTTGATCTCTATGTCCACGCCCGCGGGCAAATCCATGCGCATAAGCGAGTCCACTGTCTTGGGGGTGGGCTGATAGATGTCTATCAGCCGCTTATGCGTCCTAATCTCAAAGTGCTCGCGGGAGTCTTTGTCCTTGAACGGACTGCGAATCACGCAGTACACGTTCTTCTCCGTAGGCAGAGGCACAGGCCCGGAGACCTTGGCGCCGGTCCGTTCGGCCGTCTCCACGATGCTTCGTGCGCTTCTGTCCACCAGCTCGTGGTCGTAGGCCTTGAGCCTGATACGTATTTTCTGTTGCGCCACTTGCCGACTCCTACTACTTGAGGATCTTGGTCACAGCTCCTGCGCCCACCGTACGGCCGCCCTCGCGGATGGCGAAACGAAGTCCTTCCTCCATAGCGATGGGCGTGATCAACTTCACCTTCAGGTTCACATGGTCGCCCGGCATGACCATCTCCACGCCCTCAGGCAGAGTGACATCCCCGGTGACGTCGGTGGTCCGGAAGTAGAACTGCGGACGATATCCGCTGAAGAACGGGGTATGCCGTCCACCTTCCTCACGGGAGAGCACGTACACTTGAGCCTCGAACTCAGTGTGCGGAGTGATGCTGCCCGGCTGAGCAAGCACCATGCCGCGCTCCACTTCTTCGCGCTTGATGCCGCGCAGAAGGACACCGATGTTGTCGCCAGCCCGACCCTCATCAAGCAACTTGCGGAACATCTCCACGCCGGTGGCTACCGTCTTCAGACTCTCGGGCCTAAGACCCACGATCTCCACCTGGTCGCCGACCTTGATGACGCCGCGCTCCACTCGGCCGGTGACAACAGTCCCGCGGCCCTGAATGCTAAACACGTCCTCGATCGGCATCAAGAAGGGCTTGTCAATCGCCCGCTCCGGCTCGGGAATGTAGTTGTCCAATGCGTCGCACAACTCAAAAATGCACTTGCAGGACGGACACTCCCGGTCGCCGCAGCCGTGCTCGAGAGCCTTCAAAGCGGAACCGATGATCACCGGGACTTCGTCGCCCGGGAACTCATACTCGGTCAAGAGTTCGCGCACTTCCAGCTCGACCAGCTCCAGCAGCTCAGGATCGTCGACCATGTCGGCCTTGTTCATGAACACGACGATGTAGGGCACCCCTACCTGGTGAGCCAAAAGGATATGCTCACGGGTCTGAGGCATAGGCCCGTCGGCAGCCGACACCACCAGGATGGCGCCGTCCATTTGCGCAGCCCCTGTGATCATGTTCTTGATGTAGTCGGCGTGGCCTGGGCAGTCTACGTGCGCGTAATGGCGCTTGTCAGTCTCGTACTCGACATGGGCGGTGGCGATAGTGATACCGCGCTCGCGCTCCTCAGGCGCATTGTCAATCGAATCGAAGCTGCGGAACTGCACCTGCGGGTTCACGGCCGCAAGACACTTGGTAATAGCCGCGGTCAAGGTAGTCTTGCCGTGGTCAATATGACCGATGGTCCCCACGTTCACGTGAGGCTTGGTCCGCTCGAACTTCTTCTTGGCCACTTTGATCCTCCCTTTCTACCTGAATCAGTCAGGCGGCCGCCACAGCCCAGCAGCCGTACTTTCCGTTAGTCAGCGTTTCTAGTCAGTCCTTCAATCCCTGATGTTTCCACCGCCCTGTTGGGCGATTATCTCCTCCGCGATGACGCTCGGCACCTCTGCGTAGTGGCTGAAACGCATGGTGTAAGCTGCTCGCCCCTGCGTCATTGAGCGGAGATCAGTAGCATACCCGAACATCTCCGCCAAGGGCACAAATGCCCGGATGACCTGAGCTCCGGCCCGGGACTCTATTCCCGTGATATGGCCCCGGCGAGAGTTCAGGTCGCCAATCACGTCACCCATGTACTCCTCAGGAACCACCACCTCCACGTCTTCAATGGGTTCCAGCAAGACAGGAGCCGCTTTCCTTGCCGCTTCCCGGAAAGCCATCGAGCCGGCGATCTTGAAGGCCATCTCCGAGGAATCAACTTCGTGATATGAGCCATCAACCAGCTCGACTTTCACGTCCTCCATGGGGAACCCCGCAAGGACGCCGGTTTCCATGGCCTCGACGATCCCAGCCTGAATAGCGGGAATGAATTCTTTCGGAACCGCCCCGCCCACGATCTTGTTTTCGAAGGAGAAGCCCGCCCCGTACTCGTTGGGCTCCACATTGATGACCACGTGCCCGTACTGGCCTCGGCCGCCAGTCTGACGCACAAACCTACCTTCCACCCGCGACACAGCCTTAGTGATGCCCTCGCGATAGGCCACTTGCGGCCGCCCTACGTTCGCGTCCACCTTGAACTCACGCAGCAGCCGATCGACGATAATCTCTAGATGCAGTTCCCCCATACCGGCGATGATGGTTTGGCCGGTTTCCTCGTCAGCGCGCACCCGGAAGGTGGGATCTTCCTCCGCCAGCTTCATGAGGCTCTCGGAAAGGCGGTCTTGATCGGCCTTGGTCTTGGGCTCAATGGCCACAAAAATCACTGGGTCTGGGAATTCGATGGGCTCAAGGACCACGGGATGAGCCGCGTCACACAGCGTATCACCGGTAGTGGTGCTTTTGAGCCCCACCGCAGCAGCGATGTCCCCAGCGTGCGCTTCGGGGATGTCCTCGCGATGATTGGCGTGCATCTGGAGGATACGGGCCACCCGCTCCTTCTTGTCTTTACTCGCGTTGTAGATATAGGAACCGGCCCTAAGCGTGCCTGAGTACACGCGGAAGTAAGTGAGCTTGCCCACGTAGGGGTCGGACATGATCTTGAAGGCAAGAGCGGTGAAAGGCTCTTCGTCAGACGGCCGCCTCGTCACCGTCCGGCCGGTGCGCGGATCCACCCCTTCCACTGCCGCGATGTCAAGCGGCGAGGGCAGGTAGTCGACCACCGCGTCCAAGAGCATCTGCACGCCCTTGTTGCGGAAAGAGGAGCCACAAAGCACAGGCGTTAGCTCGATAGCCAGAGTAGCTCGTCTAATGGCTGCCTTGATGGTCTCCTCTGACAGTGGCCGCCCTTCCAGGTAATCCACAAGAATGCGGTCGTCTCGCTCCGCCAGGGTCTCCAACATGCGTACGCGCTCTTCCTCGGCCTGTTCGCGCAGATCGTCTGGGATGGGCACCTCCAGCCACTCGACCCCCATCTCGTCCTCATAGATGTAGGCCACCATGCGCACCAGGTCCACCACCCCGCGGAAGTTGTCTTCGCGCCCCACCGGGAGCTGCACCACTAGCGGCCGGGCGTTCAGTTTCTCCACCATGCTGTGTACACTGCGCATAAAGTCGGCGCCCACACGGTCCATCTTGTTCATGAAGGCAATACGGGGAACACGATACTTGTCCGCCTGGCGCCAGACTGTCTCCGACTGCGGCTCCACTCCTGCTACGGAGCAGAAAAGCGCAATGGCCCCGTCCAACACCCGCAGGGAGCGCTCGACCTCCATGGTGAAGTCCACGTGCCCGGGCGTGTCTATAATGTTGATACGATGGTCACGCCATTCGCAGGTGGTAGCGGCCGCCGTGATGGTAATGCCCCGCTCCTGCTCCTGGGCCATCCAGTCCATCACGGCAGCGCCGTCGTCGACCTCGCCGATCTTATAGGTGCGGCCAGTGTAATACAGGATCCGCTCGGTCGTGGTGGTCTTCCCGGCATCGATGTGCGCCATGATGCCGATGTTCCTCACCTTCTCCAGCGGATACTGCCGGGTCGTCCTAGTGTCGGTCTTATGTACTGTCGCCTGCGCCAATGTTCGCCACAACTCCCCTATTGGTCACTACCACCGGTAATGAGCGAACGCCTTGTTGGCTTCCGCCATACGCAGTAGATCTTCCTTCTTCTTCATAGTGACGCCAGTTCGATGGTAAGCGTCAAGGAGCTCTCCAGCCAATCGCTCGGCCATGCTGTGCTCTCTTCTTAGCCGGCTATGGACCACGAGCCAGCGCACAGCCAGGGTGTAGGACCGTCTGGTTGGCACCTCCACCGGCACCTGATAATTGGCCCCACCCACGCGCCGGGACCGGACTTCGAGGGCGGGCCGGACATTCTCCACGGCCTCCTTGAGAACAGCCACGGGGTCGTTGCCCGTGCGCTCGCGCAAGATGTTCATCGCCGTGTACATGATCCGCTCAGCGATGGACTTCTTGCCATCTTTCATCAGCCGGTTGATCAACTGAGTGACCAGACGGCTCTTGTAAATGGGGTCCGGTTGGATCTCCCGCTTGGGCGCTCTCGCTCTTCTTGCCATGACTCGGTGTGCCTTCCCGTTTCTACTTACTCATCTTTGCGCCGTACTTGGAGCGACCCCGCTTGCGATCGGCAACACCAGCCGCATCGAGAGCCGCCCGGATGATCTTGTACCGGACTCCCGGAAGATCCCTGACTCGACCCCCGCGGATCAATACCACAGAGTGCTCCTGAAGGTTGTGCCCGATACCAGGAATATAGGCCGTCACCTCCATGCCGTTGACCAGGCGCACGCGCGCCACCTTCCGCAGAGCGGAGTTCGGCTTCTTGGGCGTGGTTGTATACACGCGCGTGCACACGCCTCGCTTCTGCGGCGCCCCCTTGAGGGCCGGAGTCTTGGTCCGCTTGGACTTCTTCTCCCGACCCTTACGGATCAACTGGTTTATAGTCGGCACACAAACTCCTAGTCTCTAAGATTTCCTTGCTCGCAAAATCCCGCCCTGAAAGCACGCTTGACAGTCCCAGCAGGGGCCAGCCAGGCAGTGAGCGCGAAGTATAGCAAAAGCTTCCACCAGGCTGCAACAAACCAGCCGGACTTGGATCACGCCTCTACTGGCGCGTCTTCTCCGCCTGAATCGCCGCCCAGAAGCGCTTCTTCGGGTTCGTCGTCATCGCGGTAGCCGGCTCCCAACAGAACCTCGCCCTCGCCTTGCTCCTGCGGTAGCCTCGTCTCTACTTGCCCTTCGTCACCGGGAAGCTTCCAGCCGTGCTCACCCAGGCGCTGGCGAATCTCCTCCAGGCTCTTCTGTCCCAGCCCAGGAATGCCCATGAGCTCCTTGGGCGTCTTGGCCAGAAGATCGCTTACCCGCTCAATCCCAGCACGGGCCAGCACTGACTGCACGTAGGTGGGAAGCTCAAGGTCCTCCACCAGCATGTTATGAGCGGCAACGCCCCGAGCCCCGCCGGTAAGTTGAGCCCACTGCTCCTCAGGGCTTAGCCCGCCCGTCTCCCGCTTGGTTCCCAGTAGATCGCCAAAGATCTCCATCTCAGCGGGCATGCCCTTGGTGACGAGCTCGATGTTGCGGTACATCTTAAGTCCTGTGGCGGCTGGGATCAGCTTGCCGATGATGACGTTCTCCTTAAGACCCCGCAGTTCGTCAACCTTGCCCTCCAGAGCTGCATCGGTGAGCACCTTGGTCGTCTCCTGGAAGGAAGCAGCTGAGAGGAAACTTTCCGTGGCCAAGGAGGCCTTGGTGATTCCCAGGATGACCTCCTCACAGGTAGCCGGTTCTCCGCCCGCCTCGATCACGCGGCGGTTCTCCCGCTCGAAGACCAGCCGATCAACCAGGCGACCGGGCAGGAAGTCAGTGTCACCCGGCGAGTCCACGAGCACCTTCTTAGTCATCTGGCGCACGATGAGCTCCACATGCTTGTCGTCGATCTGGACACCCTGGGCCCGGTATACCTCTTGCACCTCGCGCACGATGTAGCGCGCGGTCTCCAACACGCCTTTGTACTTGAGAAGCTCATGCGGGTTAAGCGAGCCTTCATACAGTTGGTCGCCCGCTTCCACGCGCTGGCCTTCCTTAACCATGAGGCCTGCGCGCCGACTTATGGCGTAGCTGTGCAGCTCCTCACCCGTGTCTGGGTCAAGGATGACCACCCGCCTAGCTTTGTCACCCTCTTCGATGTGGACAATGCCTGCATACTGGGTGATCTTCGCCTGCCCCTTGGGCTTGCGGGCCTCAAACAGCTCGACCACCCGGGGCAGACCGTGGGTGATGTCTGCCCCAGCCACGCCGCCCATATGGAACGTGCGCATGGTGAGCTGCGTACCCGGCTCGCCAATAGACTGGGCAGCGATGATGCCCACCACCTCGCCAATGGCCACCAGCTCATTGGTGGCCAGCGACCGGCCATAGCAGTACTGACACACGCCGAACTCGCTTTGGCAACAAAGCACCGAGCGCACGTTCAGCTTGAAGTCAGGGTACCGGTCTTTTGGATAGAGCGTGAGCAAACGCTCCAGCATACGCTTGTTGAGAAGTTCGTTTCGCTGATAGATGACCTCTCCCGTGCTGGGGTCGGCGACGTCGGTCGCTAGTACCCGGCCTAAGAGCAGTTCGTTCAGCGCCTCGTTCTTGCGCAGAGGCATGTCGATGTATTGGGTGGTGCCGCAGTCCCGCTCCCTCACCACGACTTCTTGGGCCACGTCCACCAGACGGCGGGTCAGGTAGCCTGAGTCTGCCGTTCTGAGGGCGGTGTCTGCCAGACCTTTGCGAGCGCCGTGAGTGGAAATGAAGTACTCGAGCACCCCCAGACCTTCCATGAAATTGGCCTTTACCGGGCGCTCAATGATCTCGCCTTTGGGTGAGGCCATGAGTCCCCGCATACCCGCCAGCTGGCGGATCTGCTTGAAAGAACCGCGGGCTCCCGAATTTGCCATCATGTACACCGGGTTGAGCTTGCGGAAGTTCTTCTCCATCGCATCGGCCACTTTGTCGGTGGCTTCGGCCCACAGTTCGATCACCCGCTCGCGTTTCTCCTCCGGCGTCAGGTTGCCCCGCAGGTACTCCTCCTCGACGGCCCGCACTCTCTTCTCGTACTCCTCCAAGATGCCGTACTTCTCCTTGGGCACCACAATGTCATTCTTGGAGATGGTAACTCCCGCCAGAGTGGCGTACTTGAATCCCAGGTCCTTAAGCGTGTCAAGGATGTTGGCTACCGCAGTTGCCCCATAGTATTCGACCAGGTCGCTTATGAAGTTCGACATATCGGTCTTGGTGAAGACCTTATTCTGGAAGCGATAGTCATCCTTGCGGATGGTGCCCTCAGGACCTTCTTTCTCCCAGTCTTCGCCAAAGTACTCTTTTAGGGCGGTCACTACCGAGCAGTTGAAAATGGCCCGACCCACCGTGGTCACCACCCGGCCACCTTCCCAGCGGAAGAGAATGGGATCTTGCAGCCCAATGGACTTCTCCGCTAAAGCATGTTCCAGCTCGGCCACGCTGCCGAACGGCCGCACCCGCTTGCCCACCGCCTCTTCGATCTTTACCAGTGCCGTCGCGTCGTACGGGTCGACCTGAGTCAGGTCAGGCCCCTCAAAGTAGGTGAGGTAATAGCAGCCCAGGATCATGTCCTGGGTGGGCACAGCAATAGGATGGCCGTGGGCCGGGGAAAGGATGTTGTTGCAGGAAAGCATGAGGATGCGAGCCTCAGCCTGTGCTTCCACGGAGAGTGGCAGATGTACAGCCATCTGGTCGCCGTCAAAGTCAGCATTGAAGGCGGTGCACACCAGAGGATGAAGCTGGATGGCCTTGCCCTCGATCAGCACCGGCTCAAAAGCCTGGATACCCAGACGATGCAAGGTGGGAGCCCGGTTAAGCAGCACCGGATGTTCGGCAATCACCTCGTCCAGAATGTCCCAGACCTCCGGGTACTCGCTCTCCACCAGCTTCTTGGCCGCCTTGATGTTCTGGACATGCTTGCGTTCCACCAGACGGCTCATGACAAAGGGCTTGAACAACTCAAGCGCCATGGTCTTGGGTATACCGCACTGGTGAAGTTTAAGCTCCGGACCAGCCACGATGACCGAGCGACCGGAGTAATCCACCCGCTTGCCCAGGAGGTTCTGGCGGAAGCGCCCTTGCTTGCCTTTAAGCATGTCGGAAAGTGACTTAAGAGGCCGGTTGCCCGGACCAGTCACCGCGCGGCCCCGTCGCCCGTTGTCAAACAGAGCGTCCACCGCTTCCTGCAGCATGCGCTTCTCATTATTGACAATGATCTCCGGTGCGCCCAGATCCAGCAGTCGCTTGAGCCGGTTGTTACGGTTGATCACCCGCCGATAAAGGTCGTTAAGATCGGAGGTGGCAAAACGGCCGCCGTCCAGCTGTACCATGGGCCTAAGCTCCGGCGGAATGACAGGAATGGCCTCTAGAATCATCCACTCCGGCTTATTGCCCGAGCGCAAGAAGCCCTCCACCACTTTGAGCCGTTTGACTGCGCGGGAAAGCTTCTGCCCCTTAGAGTTCTTGATCGTCTCGCGCAGGGCTTTGGCTTCTGCCTCCAGGTCCACCGCGGCCAGAAGTTCGCGGATGGCTTCAGCGCCCATGCCCCCGCGGAAGTACACTCCGTAGCCGAAGGGGCTGCCGAACTTCTCTTTCAGCTCCCGGAAGAGAAGCTCGTCGGTGAAGATGTCGCCCTTCTTGATGCCGCGGAAGACCCCCCATAGCTCACGCAGACGCGCGGCTTGCTGATCCGCCCAGCGATCTAGGTCGCGCAGCTTCTCGTCGGCCTTGGCTCGCAGATTGACAATGCGCTTCTCTACCTCTTCCGCGCTCATGTCAGACGGCCTAGCCTCGTCCAGGCCGGCTAGCTGCGTGAGTTCAGCAAGATCCCGGTCGTATTCCTCATCCTCGATGTCCTCATCTAGGGTCGAGTTGCCAGCCAACACCGAGGCCAGCTTGTCTCGCCGGGCCATTATCTTGATTTTGCGCTCATCGCGAGTGGCGAAGGTGTTCTCGATGTCGGCCTGCACCAGCTCTTCTAGCTTGCCCATGTCACGCTGGCGCTTCTCCTCGTCCACAAAGGTGACAATGGAAGCAGAGAAATAGAGCACGCGCTCCAATTGCTTAGGTGAGATGTCAAGGAGATAGCCCATGCGGCTGGGCACGCCCTTGAAGTACCAGATGTGGCTGACGGGAGCAGCCAAGTCAATGTGGCCCATGCGCTCCCGCCGCACTTTCGCTCGAGTGACCTCGACACCACAGCGTTCACAAATGATGCCCTTGTAGCGTACCCGCTTGTACTTCCCGCAGTAGCACTCCCAGTCCTTGGTGGGGCCAAAGATGCGTTCGCAGAAGAGACCATCCTTTTCCGGCTTGAGCGTGCGATAGTTGATGGTCTCCGGCTTGGTGACCTCCCCCGAAGACCAGGCCCTGATTTGCTCCGGAGAAGCGAGACCTATCCTGATAGCGTCAAAATCGTTTATGTCTATCACGGAAAACTCCTATTCCGCGTCATCAGCCAGACTGGACAGTCCGATATCGCTCAAGTCGTCACTCATTTCCAAGCCTGAAGCATCAAGATCAGGCGCTCCTTCGAACTCGTCCGCGTCGTCCTCAGAGAAATCCCCATCACCGTATCCGTCAGCGTCTTCGGCACCTGTGCCTTCTCCGAAACCGAAGCCGTCGAGCGCTGACGCCGCCGGGGAAGAGGGCGCAAGAACTCCCCGCGCTGTCTCCTCAGCTCTCTCCTCGGCCCGGTAGTGAGCCGAGAGATCGATGCCCAACTCCTCGGCCGCCCGCAGGAGATCGTCGTCCTCCTCGGACACATCCAGAGAGCCGCCCTCCTCGCTGATCACCTGGATGTCGAGCGCGAGAGACTGCATCTCCTTAAGCAGCACCTTGAATGACTCGGGCACACCGGGCCGAGCAATATTCTCGCCCTTGACGATGGCCTCGTAGGCCTTCACCCTACCCTGGGTGTCGTCCGACTTGATAGTGAGCATCTCTTGCAGAGTGTAAGCGGCGCCATAGGCCTCAAGAGCCCACACCTCCATCTCGCCGAACCTCTGGCCACCGAACTGCGCCTTGCCGCCCAGCGGCTGTTGGGTCACGAGCGAGTACGGGCCGGTGGAACGAGCATGGATCTTGTCGTCCACCAGGTGATGTAGTTTCAGCATGTACATGTAGCCCACGGTGATATTCTGCTCATATGGCTCACCAGTGCGGCCGTTGTACAGCTTCACCTTGCCCGACACCCGCGTCCCCGGGTCGTTGGCGAGGTTAATGGACATCTTGACCTTGAGCGGGTCCTTCAGATCCTCCTCGTGAGCTAGCACCCAGCCCATGAGAGCCTCATCGACTTCCTCCTGGGTCGCACCGTCAAACACCGGGGAGGAAATAGGCACTGGCCCCTCCGCGGTAGAGGTGTCCACAATCTCGTAATACTTCTTGACTAGCTCCAGCTCTTCCTCGGGAGTGAGGTCCTCGCGCCCCACCAGAGGATCGCCCTCGATACTCTTGCCGTTGCGCTTAATCTGATAGAAGCCGTGATGTGCCGCCCAACCTAGATGCGTCTCCATGATCTGCCCGATGTTCATGCGGGAGGGCACCCCCAACGGGTTCAAGATAATGTCCACAGGAGTCCCGTCTTCCAGGAAGGGCATATCTTCTTCCGGGACTATCTTAGAGATGACGCCCTTATTGCCATGACGGCCGGCCAATTTGTCGCCTTCTGCGATCTTGCGTTTCTTGGCCACGTAAACCCGCACCAGGCGATTTACTCCAGGAGACAAATCATCGCCCTTCTCGCGGGAGAACTCTTTTACGTCTATGACCACGCCTTTCTCGCCGTGCGGCACCTTAAGCGAAGTGTCCCGCACCTCGCGAGCTTTTTCCTTGAAGATGGCCCTGATGAGCTTCTCTTCCGCAGTAAGCTCGGTCTCGCCCTTAGGCGTGATCTTTCCCACCAGAAGATCGCCTGACGACACCTCCGCTCCGATCCGGACTATGCCATTCTCATCCAGATCGGCCAGCGACTCTTCCGAGCGGTTGGGGATGTCACGGGTTATCTCCTCGTCGCCCAGTTTGGTGGAGCGCGCTTCGACCTCGTACTCCTCAATATGTACAGAGGTCAGGATGTCTTCTTTCACCAGTCGCTCGCTGATGATGATGGAGTCCTCAAAGTTATAGCCTTCCCAGCTCATGAAAGCCACAAGCAGGTTGCGGCCCAGAGCCAGCTCGCCGTATTTGGTGGAGGCTCCATCGGCTAGTACGTCGCCCGGCTTCACCACATCGCCCACGTTCACCACCGGCTTCTGGTGAATGAACGTGCCTTGGTTCGAGCGTTCGAATTTGAGGAGTTCGTAGATGTCCAGCTCACCGTCTTCAGACTCCACCAGTATCCGGTCAGCAGAAACGCCCCGGACCTTGCCAGCCTTCTTGGCCAGAAGCACGTCTCCGGTGTCCACTGCCGCCCGGAACTCCATGCCTGTCCCAATCAGCGGAGCCTCACTTTGCAGAAGCGGCACCGCTTGACGCTGCATGTTGGATCCCATCAGCGCCCGGTTGGCATCGTCATGTTCGAGGAAGGGGATGAGAGCGGTGGCCACCGAGACTATCTGCTGCGGCGCCACGTCCATGAAGTCCACTTCTTCGCGGCGGGCGCTCACATACTCGCCACCCGGCGCGCGAGCCAGTACGGTCTCCTCCGCGAACACCCCCGTCTCCGGGTCCACAGGCGCGTTGGCCTGGGCGATGATGTAGTCCTCCTCGTCATAGGCTGTCAGCCAGACGATCTCATCTGTGACCTTGCCCTGGCCCTTAATGACCCGGCGATAGGGGGTCTGGATGAAACCGTACTCGTTTACCGCGGCGTAGCTGGACAGCGAACCAATCAGGCCGATATTGGGACCCTCGGGAGTCTCGATGGGGCACATGCGCCCGTAATGGGTGGGATGGACGTCCCGGACCTCAATGGGAGCACGCTCCCGGGTAAGTCCACCCGCGCCTAAGGCCGAGAGCCGACGGCGATGGGTTAAACCGGCCAGCGTGTTGGTCTGATCCATGAACTGGGAGAGCTGAGAGCTCCCAAAGAACTCTTTGAGCGCAGCGACGACCGGACGAATGTTTATGATGGATTGTGGAGTAATGGTCTCCACGTCCTCCGTGGTCATGCGTTCTCTGACCACGCGTTCCATCCGGTATAGACCGACCCGGAAAGCCTCCTGGATCAG
>Ga0315298_1003023_pt1 | contig 27320 bp, 35 predicted proteins | sample WHS_1_MG_FD_203077 | JGI IMG/M metagenome (GOLD analysis project Ga0315298, IMG submission 203077) | Extremophilic microbial mat communities from Washburn Hot Springs, YNP, Wyoming, USA - WHS_1_MG | ecosystem: Environmental > Aquatic > Thermal springs > Hot (42-90C) | place: USA: Wyoming... | reverse complement strand
TTCACCTTCTGCAGCAGCGGGAGGGCAGCACCGGAGAGCTTGTATGTCCGGATGAATACCGCCCTGATGCCATCATTGCCAATCAACTGCGCATTGAACTTCCAGATCAGATCGAGCAACTCCTCAGCAGAGTCAACTATCTCCTCGCAAGGCCCTTTGTCTCGAAGTCTGGACTCTATGAGTTCTAGTAGCTCTTCAGCCGTGCGTGTACGCCCACGCCAGTCGTGTCCTGTCACCTACAGAGCCCTCCTCGTGGGGAGTTTGCAGGAAGCTAATTCATTCATTGCGCTCATTGCGCTCCGGACCCCAAGAAAGTGCGTTTGCCTGCTGACGCTACCGGGCGCTCGTACTCTTCCGCTGCCGCCCAATAGTCGCCTTATTCGTTGCGGTCGACCTCATCGGGCAGAACCCAACTTGGACTTGTGGCGGGTGAGCACCTCCTCGATATCCGCGATGACATTGACCGTCTCGTCCGCTCGCTCCTGTGCTCGCAGGTTGCTGAACACCAACTGCTGGTTCACATCTCGCAGCTGCTTCATCAACTCGTCCCGCTCCTGCTCCGCCTTCCGGCGCTGGCGCCGCACCTCGGCTTCCTCCAGCTCTCGGTCGACGGCGGGGACGAGCCGGGCGTAATGCCCTTTCAGGATGTAGTCGGAAGCCTCCGCCTTCATCGCTGCCACGGCGATGTCTTCGCCAATCTGGCCGGATACGACGATGAACCGGATGTCGATGCCCGCCGATTGCAGCACTCTCAAGGCGTCTAGGCCGCTGAACCGGGGCATCACGTAGTCGGCGAGAACGATATCCCAGTCGCTCTTCTTCAGCGCCTCGCGCATCGCCTCGGCGGTGTCGACTCGCTCATAAGAAGGCTCATGGCCTCCGTTCTCCAATTCGAGCACGAGCAACTCGGCGTCGGGTTGCGAGTCCTCGATGATAAGCACACGAAGTGGCTTGCCCATTTGAATCTTCTCCCTTGTCTGAACCGCAGATTCAGGAGATTAAGTGTAGTTTAGACTAGTTATGGTAGAGGCGGCTTGTGGGTTGCACAAACCGCCCCCAGCAGGCAGAATTGACGTATGATGGGTACGCATACGTTTCCGTCTGCTAATGATGAGGCTAACAGACTCATGGTTTTTCATCAAGCGGCCTGCGGATACCTCGGCAATGCTCGGGATGCCCTCTTTGATCTCACCGATGCCGCTATGTTCGCGCAGAAGCCGCCGTCTTTTGCGCACCTTTCCCTTTCGCCGCTCTTCCGCCGACGCTGGTCCAGCCTCTACGAGGCCGTCCATGATGGCCGGCCCGACCGCCAGGCTCTGCTAGGTCTCTACCTTCCCTTGGTCAAGCCCACTCCCACCACCCTGGCCCATTCTCGGGTGGTCCTGGCGAGGGATCACACCACCTGGCCTCTGCCCTCCTCGCCCACCCTGCCCGACCGGGCCTATCAGCACCAACCCACCCAGGTACCCGGGGGACGTCCCGTCGCCATCGGCTACAGCTTCAGCACCCTCGCCTGGGTACCCCAGGGGAAGGGTAGCTGGGCCCTCCCCCTGCTGCACGAGCGCATCGACACGGCGGAGGATGCCTTGACCAAGGCGGCGAGTCAGCTGAGGAAGGTAGCAGAGAAGCTCGGTCCCGACGTCTGGCCCATCGTCCTCTACGATAGCCAGTATGGCTGTGGCCCCTTCCTGGAGGCCACGGCGGATATGGCCTGCGACAAGATCATCCGCCTGCGGCCCAACCGCGTCCTCTACTGGGCGGCTCCGCCCTACTCGGGCAAAGGGGCACCGCGTGAGCATGGGGCTGCCTTCGGGGAGAAGGACGAAAGCACCTGGGGGTGGCGGACGAGGAGTTGGCGAGGGAAGACCCCGAGCATGGCCGGGTGAAGGTGCAGTTGTGGAGGGACTTACACTTCCGGGGGTCTGCCCGGTATCCGATGGTCGTCATCCGCATCAGCCGGCCGGGGGCGAGGGGGACCAGACGGGACCCCAAGGCGCAGTGGCTGATCTGGCTGGGGGAGGAAGCCCCTTCACTCGCGGAGTGGTGGTCGCTCTACGGCCGACGGTTCGCCATCAACCACTGGTATCGGTTTGCCAAGGGTTCCTTGCACTGGACGCTGCCGCACTTCGGCACACGCGGCCAGTACGAGCGGTGGAGCGATCTCATGCCCCTAATCAGTTGGGAGCTGTGGCTGACCAGGGACTTGGTGAGCGATCGTCCCCTGCCCTGGCAGAAGACACAGGGGGAGGAGCTTGCGCCCGGGCGGGTGCTGCGGGGCATGGGGGAAGTTATCGCGAGGATCGGTACACCCAGCGCCGAGCCGAGAGTGCGCGGAAAGTCCCCCGGCTGGCCCAAGGGGTGGGTAAGGAAGAAGAAAGAGCGACATGCGGTGATCAAGAAGGGCACGCCGAGGGCCCGCGCGGGGGTAAAATCGGGCGGCAAGAAGGCCGCGTGACCTAAAACTCAGTTGTTAAAGAGCGTGTTCTGGCAGTTCCGTGGGGACACTGCGCCTTGTTAGTCTAAACTACAAGTCTAAGCGAAACAGAAGAGGTGGCCGTACCGCCCGGTTCGGTGCCAGGAAACTGGATCGGTGGTGACCCCGTGAGCCGGTGGGAATTGTGCCGAGAGGAGACAAAGTCAGATCCTGCTCTTTGATCCCCGAGCGTACCCTCCTTGAGCCGCGTCGAAACCGTCCCCAGTTCGCCCAGGTGGAAGCATAACTTGGCACGAGAAATGGAAGGATCGATTGTCCCGGCGTCTTACCGATAGTCTGACCAAGCCGCGTTTTCAGGCGAACCGCTCACGCGACGGATAGCCGCTGTTGGAACGAAACGTTGGCCACGAGTTCCGATGGGAAGCAGGAATTGGCCAAGAGTTCACGGCTGACAGAGAGGACCTCTCGACCTTCCGTTGCTCATTACCACAGCTTCAGGGTAAAGAGAGGTGACAAAGGTGGTTGGCTCACGCTCGGCGATCGCCTACGGTCGATCAAGACCGGCCTGCCGTTGGTCCGGGAGAGCTTCGCTGTGCGTGGTTCAAGCACGGGATCGCGTTGCGGGCGGAAACCGAGTGGAAGCATACCCTGGCCAGACCGGCCAACTTATGGCACGAATGACACGTTTGTACGGGCGATTCGAGGCTTTTCTGGGTACCCCAGGAGGGACTCGAACCCCCGGCCCACTGCTTAGAAGGTAGAACCTTCAGTGTCCATACCGTCTATATAGTATGTTACCGTCCGCCAGACCACTATATCTAGTATGTAGAGTGCTGTAATTTATGCTATTTCTGCCCCTTGCTGCAGAATATGGCCACCAAATGGCCACCAAGCGATAAGCCGGGCTTATGCCGGAAGGTTGTGGGTATAAGGAACGGTTATCGGTTTTTCCTTGATTGTCAACCGAACCCGCCTTACAATGAGTCTGCCGGGTGGGCCTAGCTAACCCCGCAAGTCCGTGCTGTACCACGGAGCCCGGCGGACACCCTTACCTCGTACAGGAGGTACGAAAATGCCTTGCTCGTTCTTCCCCAGTTGTGAAATTGAGCCGTCTTGCTTTGTTCAGCTCTCACCATCAAGCGCAACCCTGCCTAAGAGGGTATGCGAGGAAATGGCGCGCCAGACCGTCGATTCCTTCCTGAGTGGCGTGCCAATTCGACCCGAGATGGACACCGGCGGGTTTTCTTACGCATGGGAATGGCCGGCGCCTATTGGAGAGGCTTCCATTGCCGCATCACGAGCGCAACAACTCGCGGTAACACGGGAGACGCAAGAGCACTATGGCTACACGCCTTCGTGGTTGAAGACGCCAGACGAGCCCTTATTAGATTGCCTTGACGATGCCCTGGTTGGCCTTGTCGTTCAAAGAAACCTGACCCAAGACGGGCGGGTGATCGCCAGAATAACGCTTTTTGGCCTGGTAGAGCCCACCCAAGCGGACCGCGGCAAGCAACCCGGCACCCCCGATCTGTTTCGGTCACTTGGGATGGAGTTTGGCCGCTCTGCTTACCGCCACGTCGAACCCGTGCTCAAGTCGGAATATCTCGGCACCCAAAAGAAAGAAGCGCAAGCCGTAGAGCGACAGGTGTTAGCATGGTATCGCAAATACATATTGGGCACACTGCTTAGGCCAGGCCGGCCGCCCGGTAGCCTGGAGGCCTTTCGCAGTAAGGATGATTTTTGCGCAACACTTAGGGCTGCCGTATTCGCGATAAGCGCCAGGGGGGAATATGCGTCCGCCGAACGTGTGGCGGAGTACCTGTGGGCGGACGGCAGGTTGACGAGTAGAAGAGGGGAGGGCGAGGATCCTGCCCGACAGTTAAGACGATACTCCCGCGCCTTTGGCTTCAATTCATGGAGTGAAGTGCTAATTGCTTTAAGATAAGTGAATTATTGTCCTTTTGTTGTCCGCATTGGCGAACTTACCCTCTAGGTAGAACACTATCTGGAGGATTTTTTATGCGAATCAGACTTGAGCTTGACGCCCAAACGACGCAGGCGCTGATCCGATCCGCCGTTTCGGAAAAGCGGCCGGTGGCATGGCAAGCCGAAATCCTTTTGAGAAGGGCGCTTGGCTTGCCGTTTCCGGAAACAGGAAAGGAAGGGGGAGGCGATGCAGTTACTCAAGATTAGTGAAGTCGCCCGGCGCCTAGAGATTGGCCGCTCGACAGCTTACCAGTTGGTCCAAGCCGGCAGCCTCCCCGCTGTTCACATCGGCCGGGCTGTGAGAGTGTGTGAAAGCGCATTGGACGAGTGGATCACAGCCAACACCCGCGGCGGTGAGCGGCAGAACGAGGGGGGCACGTAGGATGGCAGCACCCATCATCTTGCCCCGTGTGGAGGAAGTTCCTGCCGAACTGCGCCAGTACCCCCAGTGGGTGGCGTGGAATTTCGGCGGCGGGGGCAAAAAACTCCCTATCAACCCGCGGACAGGCAACAACGCAGCCCCAGACAACCCCCTGACGTGGACGAACTTCGGGGCGGCCTACCGGTATGCCCAGAAGCATGGGTACGGCGTCGGCTTCGTGTTCACGGAGAACGACCCCTATTGTGGCATCGACTTCGACGATTGCCGCGACGCTGCGCGGGGCACAATCACGGTTGAGACATGGGAGCGCATCGCGGCCCTGGGCTCGTACACCGAGGTGTCCCCCTCGGGGACCGGGTTGAAGGTGTTCCTGAAAGCCAGGGTGGACCGGGCGCACAAGTCGGCGACGGTGGAAGTCTACGACCGAGGGCGGTTCTTCACTGTGACCGGCCAGCACCTTCAGGGCACCCCCGAGACCATCGAGGAACGCCAAGCCGAGGTGGATGCTCTCATTGCCGAGGTGTTCGGCACCAACGGCCACTCTACCGATCCCATCCCGGGCAAGATTCCCGAGGGTGAGCGCAACAACACGTTAGCCAGTCTTGCGGGCTCCCTTCGGCGACGGGGGCTGAGCGAGGAGGTGATCGAGCGGACGCTGCTGGAGGTCAACCGTGCTCAGTGTGATCCGCCGCTGGGTGAGGATGAAGTCAAGCGCATAGCCCGCAGCGTGGCGCGATATGAGCCGCAGGTCCATGAGGCTCCAGTTGCTACCCCTGGCCCTCCCCCTCCGGGGAGGACCCTTGCCGAGGTGATCGGCACCTTTCAGCGCTGGCTCCACATGCCCGACCCGGCCCCTCTGGAGCTAGCGCTTGCGGCAGTTGTCGCAAACAAAGCCGCCGGTGACCCTGTTTGGTTGCTGCTGGTGGGGGTGCCCGGCTCCGGCAAGACTGAGATCATCACGGCTTTGACCGCCGACCCCGCCGTGCGGCTTGTCGGCACCATTACCGAGGGCAGCCTGCTGAGCGGTGTCTCCAAACGCGACACGACGAAAGGGGCGAAAGGCGGACTGCTGCGGGAGATCGGCGCCTTTGGCATCCTGGCGCCGAAGGACTTCACAACGGTTCTCGCGATGAACCGAGACTCGAAGTCGCAAGTGCTGGCGGCGCTTCGAGAAATCTACGATGGGACCTGGGTGCGATGGGTAGGTACTGATGGTGGGCGCAAGCTGGAATGGAGGGGCAAGATCGGGCTGATTGGCGGATGCACGAACGCCATCGATGCCGCGCATGCCGTCATGGGCACGCTCGGCGAGCGCTTCGTGTTCTGCCGGATACCGCCAGAGGGGCGCCACGCGGTGGCAAACCGTGCGCTGGGACACGCGGGGCAGGAAGCCGCTATGCGGTCGGAGCTGGCGGCGGCCGTGGAGGGGTTGTTAGCCCACACGACGGCCCCACAAGGGCCTGTCGATCTGATGGCCGGTGAGACGGAACGACTTGTTGCGCTGGCTGATCTGGCCACGGTCTGCCGGGCGCCGGTAGTGCGCGATTCCTATCGACGCGAGATCGAGGACGTTCCAGGGGCTGAGATGCCGACCCGGGTTGTCATCGTGTTCAAGTTGCTGTTCGGCGCGTTGCAGGCACTCGGCGTAGACCGAGCGCGGATATGGACGCTCCTTGAGCGTGTTGCGCTGGACAGCATGCCGTTGGTGCGGCGCAACGCGCTATCGGTGCTGTTCGGCAAGCCTGAGGCCGATACGCAGGAAATCGCAACTGGGATGAAAGTCCCAACCATCACCGCACGACGCGGGTTGGAAGACCTGGCCGCGTATGGGGTGGTGGATCGTATTGTCGCTGGCGCCGGCTTGCCAGACCGGTGGCGCCTAAGTGAGTGGGCGCGCACCACGTTGCGAACCACAGGTATTTCCGAAATTCCGGCAAGTGTGTGGGGCGACGACGTGCCGACAACCTTTTCCGAAAATCCGGTAGGTGTGTGGGGCGACGACGTGCCGACAACCTTTTCCGAAAATCCGGTAGGTGTGTGGGGCGACGACGTGCCGACAACCTTTTCCGAAAATCCGGTAGGTGTGGCTGGTGATGCGCCATCCTTTCTTTCTCTTAATACTCCCAACACCACAACTGACGGAAAAACGGAAAAGGTATCCAATGCTGAGCCATCGGAGCCCCCACCTGGCGTGGGCGATCTGGTGTGGTGCCTGGGCGAGGATGGCTGTATTCAGAACGAGCGCCCCCTCAAGATCGAAGCGTTGCAGGAATATAGCGAAACCGGCGAGCTATACGCGGTGTTCGAGGGTGGTTCCTACAACACACGGTGGCCACTGAAGCGGTGCGAAGTGGTGAGCGCGGAGGAGGCCGACGTATGGACGCTGTGACGCTGCTTGAGCGGGCTCGTGCCGCCGGTCTCTCCCTGGAGGTGGACGGCGACAGGCTGCGGGTACGCGGTCCGAAGTCGGCAGAGCCGGTGGTGCAGCTGCTGGCTGCACACAAAGCGGAGATCATGCGGTTGCTCACTCGAAGGGAGATGCAGGATGGACCCGATGCTGTGGTTGGTGTTGCTCTCCCTTGCCCAGGTCTTCAACCTGTGGCTGAACCCGCCGGATCGGTAGACCCGGAGGTTGCATGGCGCATCGATGCCATGCGCCCCGAGGTGCCCCCGCGGGGCCCGATCCCGTTCCTGGTGGCCCGGCGGGACGTGGCGCCACAACCGGATTGCTGCCTGTCCTGTGGCGACCCGCTGCCCGAGGCTCGGCGGTGCCGGTGCGGGCCCTGCCAGCGGGCGGCGGAGATCGTCTTGAACGAAGTCCGACGATAACGAGAGGAGGCCAACTGATGTCATCTTATGTGGTTACCCATCACAAAGGCAACAAAAACAGCGCCGTAAAAAGGCAGAAATAGGCACCCTTAGGGCGTTTTTGCGCACAAATAAGCGCCAAAGCGCGAAAAAGGGCGGTGAAATTGTTGCGGATCTTGAAAAACTCGGTCCTTGGGCGGACAATGGCAAAAATACTTGCGAGAATCGGAGGCATTTTCGATGAAGGTTCCTTTTTTTCGTGGACGAAAACGGCGGCCGCCCTTGGAAAACGCGGAAGTTCCCAAGAAAAAGCGGCGGGCGGGTCGTCCAACGCGCGAAGAAGCCGCTGAAAAGCGCCGCCAGAAGCTGGCCAACCTGCAAACTGAGATCAAATTGGTCCAACTCGAACGGCAGAGGCAGCGACTTTTGAAAGGGGAAGACGAGCCGAACTCGATCAGTTTGGAAAAACTGAAAACGCTCAATAGCCAACTGCGCCCACTAGGCCTGGCTGTCGGGCCCTTAGAGCGCGTTGAGGGCGACGGCTTCGGGGCTGTGCTCAAAGCATTGCTCCAAAGCCCGGCCGCACCGGCCCTTGTTGCCGCTCTCGCCAGCGGTCTAGCACCCCGGCCGCCGTTCCAACCGGCGCCACAAATGGCAGGGCCAATTCCACAAGTGACGACGGTGGTACAGGAACCCGTGCCAGTGCAGCCACAGGGGGATGTACAACAACCAGACCTATCGGCGGGCATCATCAACCTGTTGAGTGACAAAAGTCCGGCTCAAGCCGCTCAGGTCTTTTGGGGGGCCGCACGGGCTGATGCTGAGCGGATAGCGAGAGCTCGGGACGTGTCGGAGCTGCTCGGGCAGTTGAGGCGGAACCAGCCTCAGCTAAGCGGCCTCGCTGACTGGCTGGAGGCTCGGCCTGAGTGGTTAGCCGCCCTCCAGACCGAACTCCGAAGGTTGGCAGAGGCCGAGGAGTGTTGTAGTGAATGCTGATGCGTGGGACTGGAGATTCGACGGTCATGGGCAAAGCTGCTGTTTGCCGCCTTGATGGGGTGCCCCTCGCTAGTCACAAAGAATGTTGGGCTTGCCACATTTTGGTGGGGCCGGCCCATGTGGAACAGACGCTGGTCATGGGCCTTTGCCTTGGTTGCAGAAGAGCCCTAGCGCGTGGAGTGCCGCCTTTTGGCGAGGAGCGAGAGGAGCCCGCGCCGAAGGAAGCCCCGCCAGCGGTAATGAGAACTCGCGAAGTAGCACAAGCGTTGAGGGTTAGCGAGTCGACGGTCCGGCGCCTAGCCAAGAGCGGGAAGTTGAAGCCCGTTCCGACGCCGACGCGACACATGCGTTTTTATCGTGGGGATATAAATGACTTAGCGGCACCTAGCCCACAGGTGTAAGGGTGGGGCCGATCCTACATGACGCAATTGGCGCGTCCGTTCGTGCCTAGCGGCCGCGGTTGTATTATGATAGGGTATCTTCACTTACGGAGGATGAAAGATGGCTGATAAGAGGCCACAGGAAGTCGTGGTTAGCCGACACATGCTGAAGGGGGCGCCGGGGGATATCCCCCCCATGTTGTTTGATCTGGATCAAGAAGCGGTCGATGCGCTTGACCTTGACGACGCAGTAAGCCTTCCCCAGACTGCGAAACTGCTAGGCGTTCGTCCGCGCGAGGTTGGCGAGTTAGTCACCGCTGGCCTCTTGCGGAGTGAGCGAAACGGTGCCGGACGGGCAATCGTAACCGGCAAAGACCTCCGACGCTTTGTCGAAAGGCGGCTAGAGCCAGTCGAATTCGTCTTAGGCAGCGAACCGGAGGCCGAAGAGGCCGAGGAGGAGTCCGGGCCTGAGGAAGAAGTCCTGAAGCCAGCGAGGAAGCCCCGGGCCGACCTGCCCCGCGTGGAGGAGGAGGCCCCGGCCGGCAGGGCGACAGTCACGATGCCGCTTGAAGGGTTGGTGCGTTTAATCGAGCGCATCGTCGCGAGGCGACAGTCCGAGTTGGAGGACTAGCCATGTGGCAACGCATTGCCCAAGGCTCTCCTTGGAGCATTCCAAGTCTCACGCTCGACCCGGGCGACTACCGATTGACCCTCTCGGCCCCTGGCATCCACGTTTTGCCCGGTGATGCCTTAGACGCCGTGGCCCGAGGATTGGCCAACCTGGGATTGCGCAACGTTAGCCTGGCCGTAACTCAGGCCAACCAGATCTCCATTGAGTTTTCAATCTAAGGTGCACGCTGATGCCTGTAGGGTTGGTTGCTGTCATAGTCGTTGTGGTGGGCGCGGTCGTTGCATTTCTGGGCGTTGAAGCCGAGAGGCAAGTTACTTGGTTCTTGGACCGGCGCATGGGTGGCGAGGAGCCGCAGCCCGGCGGCGGCTCAAGCGGCGTCCCTTCCTTGCCTGGCCTTGGTGGTGTTTCGCTAGAGACAATCTTGGCCACAGCCGCATTGGCGCTGGGCGTACTTTGGGTGTTAAGGCACTGATCCAGTATGTATGATTATACCGTCGGTAGTGGCACTGGCGCTGCTACCCTCGTTACCGGTCTGGGAAGAAAGAGAACGACCGTGGGACAGGAGGCCGAAAGCGACAGCGCGGCCCGGGCCGTCCTAGTCGACGGCCAATGGCAGATCGTTTCGGGCATCGGCGCACAGACAATCCACCCCGCCGACACTGTGAATCTGGCCGGCTTGTTACTAGTAGCCGGTCTGGGCGCGCTAGTATGGCTGCTGTTCCAGCATTAGCGCCATTGGCGGTCGAAGTGGCGTGGTTAGCGGTTCTGGCAGCCGCCGACCCGTCTCTAGCAAGGGCCTGGGGCCGGTTTTTTGCAGCCCAACGCTGGAGCCTCGCCGTGGGCAAACCGCTTCTCACGATCGGGCTACGGGGGGGGTGGTTGGAGCCTCCAGCCGGAGAGGTGGTTGTAGATGAGGACCCGCTGGTTGCCCAGTTTGTCGGTGGTAAGGTGATAACACTGCCCGGTCTCCCTTTCCCGAGTAAGTCGTTTGGCGCCGTACTGATCCGTGACAACGCCCTAGCGGCTATGGCACCTGCCCAAAGGGCTAGACTGTGGCTTGAGGCGGCGCGGGTGGCTAATATGGTCATGATGTTACCGACAAACGGGATGAAGGTTGAAAAGGCAACTATCATGACAAAGGCGAAAACGGAGTGACGATGATTTGGTCTAGCCGGTCCGAAGGCGGCGCTACCACCCGTCTAGGCCGACGGGTGGTAGCGCCGCTTGCGCCTAGCCAGCAAGCAACCTCCTTAGGTACAGGGGGACCGCCAGGCCTCTGCCCTTCCCTGGCGGTCCCTCTCTTTTGAGGAGTTACGTATGACCAAGCAGTACTTCGCCAGGAAAGCGCCCCGGCGGGCTAATCCCGATTTTTTCACAGATTCCCGGGGTACCGTGCATCCTATTCGGAATTCCCGGGGATACGTTGAGTGGCTGGCCCGCTCCCCAAGGGCCGGGAAGATGCGACAGGGTTTCCTTGAGAGACTAAAGGCTCGTGCCCGAGCCCGATACACCTAGCGTCTGCCTCCCCCCGCAAACGCTGTTTGCCTCCCCCACAAGGACCGCTCTAGTAGACCTTTCTGTGATACTGTCTACTTTCCGCACCAAGTGCCTGTAGTGGGGGTGTTTTCGGGCTTCCTTTGCCGCCCTTTTTTCACTTCGTCCATGGGCCGAATGGGACCTAGCCTAATGCCGTTCACTAGACATAAGACGGCCTCACCAAAACGTTCTACAGGCCTTTTTTGGGCATGGGTGGTATCCTAACACCTTCAGAGGAGCGCCGGCCGGCAACGGTCGACGCTCCTGGTTGCGCGTTGTTCCCTCAAGCGGCTGGTGGGCCAGGATCCTGGCCAACCACCCCAGCAGCGACCTCTTCAGCCGGCACACTGAACCGGTCAAAGGCTTCACGGAGGTGCCGAGTGGTGTATGCGGCGTAGATCTTCTTGGTCGTCTCGGGGGAAGCGTGACCGAGAATGTCCTGGACCTCGGAGAGTTGGGCTCCTTGATTTAGCATGATGCATGCCTTGAGGTGTCGAAATTGATGCGGGCTAGCTGGGACGCCCGCAAGGGCGGCATACTTCTTTACCACCGCCCAAATGGATTGCCCAGAAAGCCGCCAGTGCTCACCCCTTGGGCCGGGCCCTCCCCTGCCTTTGTCATGGCGTATGAACAAGGGGGCATAGCTGTCTGGCCGCGCTCTCAGATAGGCCCTAATGGCATCGAGGGAGACCGTGTCGAAAAACACCACGCGTTCTTTGTCGCCCTTGCCGGCGACTAACCCCTCGCCATCTTGGATAGAAGCCCGATCGAGCCGCGACACTTCTTCGCGGCGCATTCCCGTGCCGTAAAGAGTGGCAAGGATGGCCTTGTCTCGCAAGGCTTCTAACCGTCGTGTGGCGTTTGCCCTATCCGCTGGTGGAGGTGGCGTGTTTAAGGCATGGACAACCACAAGCGCGATGGTGTCATCCACCCTTTGCGTTTTGTAGCGGACAGTGCCTATCAGGGAACGAAGACCATCTTTCATCCGGGCGAAACTGATATTGGGGCTGAGCCAACGGCGTCGGTCACAGAAAGCGAGAAACGCCCGGACGGCCGCGGTATAGGTGATAGCGGTCGACTTGTGTTCCCTACCATGGCGCTTGAGCGCCCAGATGAAGAACTGCTCAAGACAATCCTCTGACAATTGATTGGTACTAGCCGTCTCCCAGTCCATGCCAATATCAGCTAAGAATTTGCGAAAACGGCGTAGCCCGCATGTGTAGCTACGCCCGGTCTCGCGCGATTTGGCGACAAGCATGTTCTGAAACGCCGTGGCCGCTTCTGCTAACGTCAACATCTTGGCGGATTCGAGAACTGTCATTGTGATATCCTCTCCTTTGTCACCCGGCAGTTATGCCGGGTGATATTGGGCATCCGGTACGGTGATCAGCCTTGAACCGGGCGCCTTCTCTTATGCGCACCATAGCACACTAGTACACAGTGTGTCAATAGCCCAAGACGGTACTTGCTAACGTCGGCAGAGAAGTATATAATAAGCTCAACCTGGCAAGAAGGGGGTACCTATGAGCGAAGAGTCTTTTCTGACTGTCTCTGAAGCAATGGAATACCTAGGAGTTAGCCGGCGGACCATCTATGTCTATGTCAAACAAGGGAAGCTGAGAGCATACAAGGTGCCTGTCCGGGGCCGCACGGTCTTTAGGGTACAGGACTTGGAAGAGTTGAAACGTCCAAGGCCAGTTGATGAGGGAAAAGAGGCGGCCTAGAGGCCTAGGCCGCCCCAACGGCAGCCGTGTGACTGGCACGGCTGGCAAGGGTATTGTAACACGAAGGGAGGATCGATGCCAAAGGAGAAGGGACACGGCGAAGGGACTATCACGCCGAAGGCAAACGGCACCTTCCTAGCCCGCGTGCGTGTGGACGGTCAACGGCTAAGCCACATTGCTAAGACCGAGCGGGAAGCGCGAAGGTGGATCAGGGAGACGGTAACCAAGAGCGAACAGGGGCTATTGCCAGCAGACAAGGGAAAAGTCACAGTTGAGGCATTTCTTGACCAATGGTTAAAGGCCAGCATTCCGTCACTTCGCCCAAAGACGGTGGATCTGTATGAGTACACAATCCGGCTGCACTTGAAGCCGGCATTCGGCAGACTACGCCTTACCGATCTTCGACCCGATCATCTTCAAACGTTCTATTCAGACAAGGTGGCATCCGGGCTGTCCCCCCGGAGCGTGGAAATTATGCATCGCCTGATGCACCGGGTTCTTAATGATGCCGTCTTGTGGAGACTGGTACCCCGGAACGTTGCCGATGCCGCCAAGCCGCCAAAGACACCGAAGCCCGAGATTAGGGCCTGGACACCAGAGCAAGCCCGGCATTTCCTAGATGGTATCAGCGGCGAACGGCTGGAAGCCTTGCACAAGATGGCTATCTACTGCGGCATGCGCCAAGGTGAGTTGCTAGGATTGAAGTGGGAAGACCTAGACTGGAAGGCGAAACGGATACAGATCCGCAGGTTGGTACATCGCACAGTCTCTAAGGGCATGACTACAGGAGAGCCAAAGACGGCACGAAGCCGGCGGCCGATCATGCTTCCCGATACCGTGGTTGATAGCCTACGGCGATGGAGCATTCGCCAGAAAGAGGAGCGCCTGTTAGCGGGTTCTCTCTGGCAGGACACGGGGCATATCTTCACGAGTCGAGTAGGCACCGCCCTAGAGCCCCACAAGGTCCATGCTGACTTTGTGCGCCTTTCCGAGTCGCTGGCTTTGCCTCGAATTCGCTTCCATGACCTACGCCACACTTGCGCGAGCCTCCTGCTATCCCAAGGTGTGCACCCTAAGGTAGTGCAGGAGTTGTTAGGCCATGGCAGTATCGCCTTGACGATGGATACCTATTCCCATGTCCTGCCGTCGATGCAGGAAGAGGCCGTTAGGGCCATGGAGCGGGTGTTAGGTGCAACATGAAGATCGGTTCTGCAAAGATGGCCACCAGATGGCCACCAAGGGAAAGCAGAGAGCATGGTAAGCAGGCAAGAAGGCACAAAATATAGTGGCTCACTATCTGCGAACCACTATGGGTGGGTACCCCAGGAGGGACTCGAACCCCCGGCCCACTGCTTAGAAGGCAGTTGCTCTATCCACCTGAGCTACTGGGGCATTCATGGCTGCGATCGTGATTATTATAGCTGGCTGGGCTCCTTGTGTCAAAACGCCCCACCCTCACCCCAAGCCCGCACGCTCAGCGCTTTCGGTCCCCATCTCTTGCAGGCCCTCTCCACCGTGGCTGGTACGGAGGAGGATGATTTCCCCGAACAAGCGCTCCTGGCGAGCGGACGCCTTTCCAGTTCTCACCAGATGAAGCAGGGCGAGAAAGGCCGCGGCAACGGCCCGGCGCGTGGGGCACCGCCGCACATGATCGTTGAAGCTGAGCTCCTGCCGAGCGGCGAGTTCGGCCTCCAGTTCGGCGATCTTTGCCGCCACGGTTACGGGATCTGACTCGACGAATGCGCTGGGTTCTACTATCCTTGCTGCAATCATCCGGCGCAGCGCCGCCTCCAAAGCCGAGGGGTGCATCCTTTCAAGTGGCGCTAGGCGTCCGGTCTTCGCTGGTACAAGCCGCAGGTAGCAGCGAAGCCCCAACTCGTCCAACTCCTGCAGCCGGGCCGCGACCGTCCTGAAGCGCCGGTATTCCCGTAGCAGCCGGGATAGCTCCTCGGCAGGATCTTCCTCTTCCGCGTCTGAGAGAACGGGCGGCCGTGGCAGCAGGTGGACAGACTTGATCAGCAGCAACTTCGCACCGATCGCGACAAAGTCCGAGAGGGCCTCTACGTCGATAGTTCCTTCCCGGCGCAGGTGGTCGAGGTACTGCTCGGTCACCTGCACTAGCGAGACGGTGGTTATGTCGAGCTGGCGTTTCTCGATCAGGTGCAGCAACAGCTCCAGAGGGCCGTGAAACGTGGGCAGCGAGACCTCGAGACGCCCTTGGCCGAGACCGGCGGTCCCTTCTGGCGTCCGAGGCCCGGTGCTAGTCTGGCACACCAGCATCGCGGCCCGTTCAGCCAATGCGGCTGGCTTCCCCGGTTCTTAGTGGTGGTTTCTTCCCCACCGCCGCGGCAATGCGCCGCACCGAGTCCATCAGGCCGGCGAAGTTCTCAAAGGTTAGGGACTGCGCACCGTCTTTCAGAGCGTCGTCAGGTGCGGGGTGAACCTCGATCATCAGGCCGTCGGCTCCGGCGGCCACGGCGGCCAGCGCCAGGGGGGCAACCAGGTACCACTTGCCGGTGCCGTGAGAAGGGTCCCCGATCACTGGCAGGTGGCTCAGCCGCCTGACCAAAGGGATGGCGCTCACATCCATGGTGTTCCGGGTCATGGTCTCGAAGGTGCGGATGCCTCTCTCGCAAAGGATCACCTGGTCGTTTCCTTGGGAGATGATGTATTCGGCGGAGAGAAGCCACTCTTGGATCGTCGCCGACATGCCCCGTTTCAGCATCACCGGCTTTCCACTGCGACCCACCTCTTCCAGAAGGATGAAGTTCTGCATGTTGCGGGTACCGACCTGCAGAATATCGGCGTATCTCGCCACGAGCTCGACATCATGGGGGGTAAGCACCTCGGTGATCACCGGCATTCCGGTTGCTTCGCGCGCCGTGGCGAGGATCTTCAGACCGTCCTCGCCAATCCCCCGAAAGGAGTATGGTGAGGTGCTTGGCTTGAAAGCGCCTCCGCGAAGAATGTTGGCTCCCGCTTCCTGTACGGCCCGCGCCGTATCGAGCGTCTGCTTCTCGCTCTCGACGGCGCACGGACCGGCCATGACAGCCAGATCCCCGCCACCGATCCCTACATTGCCGACCCGGATCACGGTGTCCTCGGGCTTGAACTCACGGCTCGATAGCTTGTACGGCTTGCTGATGGGCAACACTTCTTCGACGCCTGGCAGCATTTCCAGCGTCTCTCGCAGGGCTGGATAGGTCTGACCCACCACGCCAATCACTGTGCGCTCCACACCGCGCGACACGTGCCCTGTCATGCCGCTGTCTGAAATCCGTGTTAGCACCTTTTCAATGTCGGCCTCCGTGGCTCGACTTTTCATTACGACCATCATTTCGACTTTACCCCTGCTCTAGTGCTTCGCGATCAACCGTCATCTCTTGGGCCTGGGCCAGGGGCCCCGATCGCGGCTTCCGCCAGAACGATGGTGGCCTGCGCATCGTTTTGTAGCTGTTGGCTAACGGCTGATCGCTCTCCAACCGATTCCTCCGGTAGCTTGCGAAGGTCCTTCGCTCCCCTAAGATAGACGTGTACGATTTCCTTGGCGCTCTTTTCTGTATTGACATGGATCATGATGCGCAGGCACATCGGCAGGCTGCCCGGCACATTCATCTCGTGTCCGCAGAGAAGGGCGGCGTCGGTCCAGCCCATCAGCCGAGCGGCTACCGCAGGAAACTCAGCATTCAGATCCGGCGTAGTGGTGAAAAAGGCACTGGCCACCTCCTCGGGCTTGATCTCATTCGCGTCGATGAGCCTTTGCAAGAGTTCGGTCGCCGCGGCGATAATCTCTTCCCGCGTGTTGTTCTCGACTGTCGTCGCTCCTCTAATGCCTCGGCACCACACTGTGTTCCTCCTCGTGAAGCTATCAGCCATCAGCGATAGGATGAGCTTTTGGCTTTCCAGAGCACGCCCTGCCCGGCTAATCGCTCACAGCTGATAGCCGAAGGCTTCTCGCTACCTTAACGATTCTATATACTCCCTGATACCTTTCTCTCGCTCCGCTGGTGAAAAGCGATCGATCAGGTCGATCAAGGCGCTGCCGATCACGGCCGCGTCGGCCATCGTGCCCACGGCGGCCACATGCTCCCTAGTGGAGATGCCAAAACCCACGGCGAGAGGTAGTTTCGTATGGGCGCGCACACGGTCGAGGAATGCCGGTAGCGTCTTCGGTAGGTTCTTGCGGGCTCCGGTGACTCCAGCAAGGCTGACGCAATAGACGAACCCGCGCGCAAGCCGCGCTACTCTGGCGATCCGTTCGTCGGTGCTTGTAGGGGCCAAGAGAAAGATGAGGTCGAGACCGTGCTTCTCGCTGGCGCGATGAAAGTCGCCAGCTTCCTCCACTGGGAGGTCAGGCACGATGAACCCGTCCACTCCCACCGTCTGGCAGGTCTGGCATAGCTGCTCCAACCCGTAGCTCAGGAAGGGATTGTAGTATCCCATCAGCAACACCGGCGTGGTCAGGTCTTCCTTCCTCATCTCCTCCACCACGGCGAAGCAACTCTCCAGAGTTACCCCGTTTTGCAGCGCCCGGTAGCTTGAGCGCTGAATCGTCGCCCCGTCGGCCAGAGGGTCGCTGAAAGGTACGCCCAACTCGACCACGTCGGCACCGCCCTCGACCAGCGATCGCATGATCGGAATGGTAGACTCCAAAGTCGGATAGCCGACGGTGACGTACGGAATGATACCCACGCGATGCCTCGACCGCAGCCCGTTAAGAGCCGCTTCCAACCTGCTCAATCCTACAGCCCTCCCCTGCTGGTAATGACGAAGCTGATCACTAGGGCGGTCCCGTTATATAGTGCATGGGCGAAAATGCAGCTCCAGAGGCTGCTTGTCTGATAGTACAACCATGCCAGGAGCAAGCCAAGCACGAAGATCGGGATCACCACGCTGATCTGGAGGTGGCTGATGGCGAATAACCCGGCGCTGAACGCCGCTGCCCAAGCTAGCCTCACGCGCCCCCTCAGACCCCCGAAAACGAATCCCCGAAAGAAGGCCTCTTCGGCCAGCGGTGCGACTATGGCGGCCACGGCCAGGGTCAACAGGAGGCCAAGGAGTCCTCCGCCGAACGTGGGCACTGACTGCTCTGGCAGCAGGAACTTTAGGCCAAGCAGAAGAATGATGATTGCGTAGACCCAGTTGACCAGGAAGAAGAGCCCCACTACGCCCAGTGCCGTCACGAGGTCGGGCAGGCCGCGAAACCGGCGAAACCCGAGAGCAAGCCAGCCGACTTTGTACTTGTGAACGCTGAACATCCACGCCGCAAGCAGGAGCGCAGCCTCTGCCAAGCCGGTAACTGCCGCAAGGAAGACCGTGCCGGCTCGGCCATGGAAGTCGGCACCCAGCACCAGAGGGACGATCACTGCCACGCCAAAGACTAAGGCTACGACGGCCACGGCCACGACCACAGCCTTGACGATGTCCCACGTGTTCCAAGGAGTGGCTTGCAGGCCGCTCTTGTATCCACCATTCATAAACTAGACCAGCGCTTAGTAGCAAAACATACTCGGGTCTGTATCATACCAGGCTGCAGCCTACCCCGCAACTCGCTCCCCACCAGCCAGCCGCTCCCTGTCCGGCCAAACCGCTGGGCTCAGTTGGAACGCATATTGCTGGTGATTGGCTAGAGAAGGCCGGCTTAGGTAGGTCGGCGTCTTCTCGCGAATCACGAAATGAAGATTGGCTGAATATGCACCGACCTATTGGAGTGACCGTCATCGCTATTGTTGTGTTGATCAACGGCATTGTAGTGCTGATCGGGGGCATTGCCTCCCTGTTTGTCACGCTAGCGTTCGTCGCCGGGCTCATTACGCTGTTGTTTGGGTTTGCCCTGCTATACCTAGCGTGGGGTCTATGGACGCTGCAGTTCTGGGCATGGCTAGCCACCTTGATCATCGAGGGTCTCAATGCCTTGTTCGCCTTGATTGCCCTACTGGCGGCACCCAACGCAATCAGTGCCTGGATCACGATAGTCCTAGCCGCGATCGTTATTTACTACTTGATGCTGCCAAATATCCGGGATGCCTTTCGCCGGCGCACAGCTATCTAGCCGGCCCCGGCAGACAGGTTAGGTCCAATGGCTGCTGATGGCTTCTTGGTCACAAACCGAGCGAGACGCCGAGCACCTCGGCGACGGTGTGCATGTCCTTGTCACCGCGGCCACTCAAATTGACCACGATGATCTGGTCCTTGCGCATGCGGGAGGCCATCTGGGCGGCGTAGAACACGGCATGGGCCGATTCAAGGGCGGGGATGATCCCTTCGGTGGCACAGAGGAGGCGGAAGCCATCCAGAGCCTGCTGGTCGGTCACGGCGACGTACTGGGCCCGTCCGCTGTCCTTAAAGAGGCTATGCTCAGGGCCGACGCCTGGGTAGTCAAGTCCCGCGGAGATGCTGTGGGTCTCGCTCACTTGGCCGTTGGCGTCCTGCAACAGATAGGATTTCGAACCGTGCAACACGCCAACGCGGCCGCCAACCAGGCTGGCGGCGTGGGCTCCGGTCTCGATCCCCCGGCCGGCGGCCTCCACGCCTACGAACTGGACCGACGCGTCGGCGAGGAAGGGGAAGAACAGGCCCATCGAGTTGCTTCCCCCACCAACACAGGCCACCAGTACATCAGGAAGGCGGCCGGCGATCGTCTGGATCTGCTGGCGGGTCTCCTGGCCGATGACAGATTGGAAGTCTCGCACCATCATGGGGTAGGGATGTGGTCCGACGACGCTGCCCATCAGATAGTAGCTGCAGTCGACGTTGGTTACCCAGTCGCGCATCGCCTCGTTAATTGCGTCTTTCAAGGTGCGGCTGCCACTGGTCACCGAGCGCACCTCGCTTCCCAGCAGTTTCATGCGGAACACGTTCAGCGACTGCCGGCGAATGTCCTCTTCGCCCATGTATACGACGCAGTCAAGCCCGAGCATGGCACAGACCGTCGCCGTGGCTACGCCGTGTTGGCCGGCGCCGGTTTCGGCAATGACTCTCTTCTTGCCCATTTGCCGCGCTAGCAGGCCCTGCGCCAACGCATTATTGATCTTATGTGCTCCAGTGTGGGCCAAGTCCTCGCGCTTGAGATAGATGCTAGCACCTCCGCATTTCGCCGAAAGTTTGCGGGCATGGTATAGTGGCGTCGGCCTCCCGACATACTCCTTGCAGAGGTCATAGAACTCGGCGTTGAAACTCGGGTCCATCTTGGCGCATTCGTATGCTCTTTCCAGTTCCTCCAAAGCGGACATGAGGACCTCTGGGACATACTTGCCGCCGAAGAAACCGAAACGGCCCTGCCGGTCGGGCCAGGGATAGGACGACCATTCGAAGCCGGCTTGACGTCTTGCTTCGCTGGCGTTCGGTCCTTTTTGCTCCCCTGCGGCGATTACTTCTTCCATGATTCAACACTCCTGACTGCTTCCACGAAAGCGCGGATCTTGGCTGGATCTTTTTGCCCGGCGGTTTCCACGCCGCTGGAGACGTCGACGCCCCAGGGATTGGCCTCGTTAACCGCCGTAGCGACATTGCCGGCGTGTAGCCCGCCGGCCAGTAGAATAGGCATCTGCGCACTGAATTTGGCCGCCATTGCCCAGTCGAAAGTCTGTCCTGTACCGCCGAACCTGCCCGGCACGTGGCTGTCCAACAGCACGAGATATCGCGGATCACGGCGCAGTTCGGCCACGGCTTCGGACAGTTCCTTGCTAAGACTCTGCTGGTCCCGAACGCGGATGACTTTGATCGCTGGTACGTCGATGTCGCGGTCGTAGGACCAAGGCTCGTCTCCACTCAGTTGCGCGTAGTCCAACCCACACTCCCTGACCACCGCGTTCACCGTTGCCGGCTTCTCATTCACGAACACGCCCACAAATCGGGGAATCCGCAATCCAGAGCCCCTCACGACGCTGATGATCTCTTTGGCGCGGGCCGGTGTGACCTGCCGCCTGCTGTTAGCAAAGACGAAGCCGAGAAAGTCGACACCTGCCTCCGCGGCCGTCAAGGCGTGCTCGGTCTCACGCAACCCACAGATCTTGATTCTAGTCATCTGTTGGTTCCCTATTCCGCTAACCCGCGTCACGTCCCTCGGACCGGCTTCCAGTTTTCGCCGGAAATGATGGGCGGCATCCCCCGTCACCGCGGCGAAAGCTGGTGTCCTGGCCCCGCATGGTATGGTCCTGCATTCCCGCTCAGCAACTCCCGGGTCCGAACCCCAACGTCACCGGCCTTGACGAGGGCCTCCCCGACCAACACTGCGTGGACCCCACACTGGCGCAGTCGGTCCACGTCTTCTCTCGCGCTGATCCCGCTCTCGGATACTACCAGGCGGTCTGCCGGGATGAGGTGGCGCAGTTTCTCCGTTGTAGCAAGGTCCACGGCGAAGCTACGCAGGTCTCGATTGTTAATGCCAATGACCTTGGCATCGGCAGAGATCGCCATCTGTACCTCGGCGGCATCGTGAGTTTCCACGAGCGCCTTCATCCCCAGTTGATGGGTCAGACCCAGCAGAGCCCTCAGTTGATCAGGTGGGAGAATCGCGGTGATCAGGAGCAGCGCATCGGCACCCCAGGCCCGAGACTCGACCACCTGGTATGGGTCGAAGATGAAGTCCTTGCGCAACACAGGGACTCCGGCCCGGTCCCTAGTTGAGCTGCTCCAGGTGTGGTTCGCGGCCGCGACGCACGCTGCGGAAGAATCGGTACGCCCGGGCCCGCCGGCATCTTGCCGGCATTCCAAGCACCAGGAACCGACAATGGTCTCCTCGGTAGCGATTCCGGGCGGGCCCGCCTCCGGTCGGGAAATCTCGGCCTTCACTGCCCGCAAATCCTCGCCACTTCCGCGAAAATAGCGTCGCTCTGTAAGCACCGAAATGGCCGCCGCGCCGTTCTCGACGTAGAGCCTGGCCAGCGCTCGCGGGTCCAAATCGGGTCTGAGTGGCCCCTTGGATGGCGAGGCCCTCTTGATTTCCGCAATCAGCCGCACTTCACCAGGGCTCCCTTGCAGCGCGGCGCCGAAATCCAGTGGCGCTGGCCGCGCCAGCGCCGCCTTTTCCAGTTGTGCTAAGGGCACGGTTTGCTGTTGTTCTGCCAGTTCGAGCCGCTTATTGGCGACGATCTCATCTAGAATTATGGCCACTCACTCAACCCGATATCCTTGTATGACAATCCCTCAATTCATGGCCTGGGTGTAGCTGATCAGTGTATCAAGCACTCGCAGTGCCATGCCACTATCAATGGCTCGGCAGGCCATTTCTACCCCGCTGGATAAGCTTGTCGCTCTATCTCCGGCGAAGAGGGCGGCTGCGGCGTTCAGTACTACGATGTCACGGCGAGGACCCGGTACCCCTGTCAAGACCTCGCGAATGGCCCTGGCGTTCTCGGTCGCCGAGCCTCCCTTGATGCTAGCGAGGCTGGCTCTTCTCACTCCGAGATCCTCGGGTGCGACCGTATAGGTGAGGGTTCGCCCGTCCCTCACCTCGCACACCAGCGTTGGCCCGGCAATAGAAACTTCGTCGACACCGTCCTGCCCGTGCACCACCAAGGCATGCCCAGAACCGAGCAGCCGCAGCACCTCGGCCATCTTGGGCGCCAGGTCCGCCTCGGCAACGCCTAGAAGCTGCGACTGGGCGCCGGCTGGATTGGTCAGTGGCCCAAGGACATTGAACACCGTGCGGATGCCAATTTCTCGCCGCGGGCCGGCCGCGTATTTCATCGCCGGATGAAAGCTGGGCGCAAACATGAAGCCGACTCCAACGTCCTGTAAGCAAGCCGCCACCTGTGCCGGACCGAGGTCGATGCGGACACCAAGAGCCTCCAAGACGTCGGCGCTGCCACACTGACTGGACATGGCACGATTCCCGTGCTTCGCCACGCGAAGCCCCGCTGCCGCCACAACAAAAGCGGTGGCCGTGGATACGTTAAAGGTCCCCTGGGCGTCCCCACCAGTCCCGCAGGTGTCGATCACGGGCCCTCCGTAAGGCACGGACATAGCCTTTGCTCGCATGACGGTGGCCAAGCCGGCCATCTCCTCCACAGTCTCACCTTTGATCCGCAAGGCGGTGATGAAGCCAGCGATCTGAGCAGGAGTCGCCTGACCCTCCATGATTTCTTCCATCACCTGGGCCGCCTCATCCCGGCTTAGAGATTGCCCGGAAACGATGGTCGCGATTGCTTCCTTGATCACCTTGTCTGCCTCCTCTTAGTCCACCAATGCAAGACCCATCGCTAGGAAATTCCGCAGGAGATCCTTCCCGTAGTGCGTCAAGATTGATTCGGGATGGAACTGCACCCCCTCTGTCGGAAAAAGCTTGTGTCGCACTCCCATGATCACGCCCTTGTCCGTCCAGGCTGTCACCTCCAGACAATCGGGGAATCCCTCTCTTTGGATCGCCAAGGAATGGTAGCGGATCGCCTCGAAGGGATTTGGCAAGCCAGCGAAGACGCCTTCGTTGCGGTGATAGATCAGGGAACTCTTCCCATGCATCAACTCGCCCGCGTAGGAGACGATGCCCCCGTAGGCGTAACCAATGGACTGGTGGCCTAGACAAACACCAAGGATCGGCAACCGGCCCTCAAAGTGGCGGACTACGTCCACAGAAATGCCGGCCTGCGCTGGTGTGCACGGGCCGGGCGAGATCACGATCCTCTCCGGCGATAGGGCCTCGATCTCATTAAGGGTGATCTTGTCGTTGCGTACCACCCGCACCTCCTGCCCAAGCTCACAGAGGTACTGGAAGAGGTTATATGTAAAACTGTCGTAATTGTCGATCAGCAGCAGCATCACGATCCTCCCACGCTTCGGCTTCGACAATGGCTTTTAACAGAGCACGTGCTTTGTTTAGGGATTCCTGATATTCCAGCTCCGGTTCGCTGTCGGCGACCACCCCGCCGCCGGCCTGCACGTAGGCGATTCCTTCCTTCATGAGAATCGTGCGAATGGTGATCGCCGTGTCGAGGTTGCCCGAGTAGCTGAAGTTCCCTACCGCGCCAGCATAGGGACCCCGCTTGTCGGGCTCCAGTTCGGCGATGATCTCCATCGCTCGCACTTTCGGTGCCCCTGAGACCGTGCCGGCCGGGAAGCATGCGCGAAGCGCATCGAAGCTATCACACCCCGGGCGCAGCTTACCGGTGACATGGGAGACAAGATGCATGACGTGGGAATACCTTTCCACCTCCATCATTTGCGTCACCCGCACGCTGCCGGCTTCGCTCACGCGACCGATATCATTGCGGCCTAGATCCAAGAGCATCAGGTGCTCAGCACGTTCTTTCTCGTCTCTCTTTAGTTCCTGCTCCAGCGCGAAGTCCTCGGCCTCATCCCGGCCACGGCGACGGGTGCCGGCAATGGGATGCGTGGCAACGATGCCATTTTCCACCCGCACCAGCATCTCTGGAGAGGCGCCAACGATGCTGCAGTCGTCGAGATGCAAGTAATACATGTACGGTGACGGATTGATCGTGCGTAGCGCTCGGTAGACCGTGAACGGCCTCGCGTGGGTAGCCATCGCCAAGCGCTGAGAAGGAACCACCTGGATGATGTCTCCGGCCTTGATATACTCCTTGGCCTTCCGTACAGCCCTTTCGTACTCCCCTTGCGTCAAGTTGCTGCGGAAGCGCCCATCGCCTGCTTTCCCTTCGCCATCGCTCGGGCCAATGACCATTGGCGTGGGCCTGCTCAAACGGGTTACCAGCGCCTCAATCTTTTCTATCGCTGCAGCATAGGCTGCAGCGATGCCATCATTCAGATGGACGTGGCTAACCACTTTGATCTTGTGCTGCAGGTGATCAAAGACCAGCAGGGTATCCGCGAACATAAAGACTGCTTCCGGCATTCCTAAGGTATCTGCCTCGGGAGAGGGCAGCTTCTCGAAGTGCTGCACAGCCTCGTAACTTAGATAGCCAACCGCGCCGCCATGGAACCGGGGCAGGCCGGGCACTGCTACGACCTTGTACTGCGCGAGCTCAGACTTCACGTGTCGTAGGGGGTCTCCCCCAGCCGAGGCCTCGCCACTTCGTTTTGTTCGCAAGACCATATAAGGGTCGGTGCCAAGGAAACTGTATCTCGCCAACCGCTCGCCACCTTCCACGCTTTCTAGCAGGAACGAGTACGGCCCGTGAGCAGTCTTCAGGTAGGCCGAAACCGGTGTTTCCAGGTCGGCCATGATCTCCCGGTAGACCGGCACCAGGTTGCCCTGGCCGGCCATGTCCTTAACCTGCTCGAGTGTTGGATAGTACATGGCGTCGATCTCCTCTGGTGGCGAAGCCTTTTCGGTGGAAGCGACGCTACTGCCGCTTCCACCATCTGACTGTGCTAGTCTACACCTGAACCTTCGGCAGGAGGGCCAGCGCCTCGGCCACCTTCTCTGCCGGGTAAGCATAGTCCTCCAGCTTCCCGCTGAGATAGCTGTCGTACGCGCTAAGGTCCAGCAGGCCGTGGCCGCTCAGGTTGAACAGGATTGTCTTGCTCTCCCCCGCCTCCTTGCAGGCCAGGGCCTCGTCGATAGCGACGCGGATGGCGTGCGACGACTCTGGCGCAGGCACAATGCCCTCGGTTCGAGCGAACAGGACTGCCGCCTCGAAGATAGGGTTTTGATGAACGGCTACCGCCTCGATATAGCCCTGGTTGACGAGGGCGCTGATGATCGGCGAGGCACCGTGATAGCGCAGGCCACCGGCGTGAATTCCCGGGGGCACAAAGGTGTGGCCAAGGGTGTACATCTTCGCCACTGGCGCCATCTTTGCCGTGTCGCCATAGTCAAAGGCATAGAGCCCCTTGGTGAGCGAGGGACAAGATTCCGGCTCGACGGCGATGACCCGCATCCTCTTGCCGGCGAGCTTGTCTCGCATGAAGGGCAGCGCGATGCCGCCGAAGTTGCTGCCACCACCCACGCAGCCGATTACGATGTCGGGGTAATCGCCAACCTTCTCCAACTGCAGCCGCGCTTCCTCGCCAATGACCGTCTGATGCAGGAGCACGTGGTTAAGCACGCTGCCCAAAGAATACTTGGTATCGTCGCGCATTACAGCATCCTCGACCGCTTCGCTAATCGCCATACCCAGCGTCCCCGGACAGTCGGGATCGGCTTCGAGGATATTGCGCCCAGCGTTCGTATCGGTGCTTGGGCTGGGCACCACTGTCGCCCCAAAGAGCTCCATCATCGAGCGACGATAGGGCTTCTGGAAGTAGCTAACCTTCACCATGTAGACCTTACACTCCATGCCAAAGAGGTTACAGGCAATGGACAGTGCCGAACCCCACTGGCCGGCGCCGGTTTCGGTAGATAGCCGTTTCACGCCCTCGACCTTGTTATAGTAGGCCTGGGCCACGGCGGTATTCGGTTTGTGGCTACCAGCCGGGCTAACGCCCTCGTTCTTGTAGTAGATCTTGGCGGGTGTCCCGAGGGCCTTCTCCAGTCGCTCAGCCCTGATCAGGGGTGTCGGCCTCCAGATCTTGTAGATCTCCCTGACCTCTTCCGGGATCTCGATGAAGCGCTCGGTACTCACTTCCTGCTGGATCAGACCCATCGGGAACAGGGGGGCCAAGTCCTGTGGGCCAACCGGCTGTAAGGTCACCGGATGTAGCACAGGGGGCATCGGTCCGGGCATATCGGCCAAGATGTTGTACCACGCACGGGGCAGCTCATTCTCGCCGAGATAGATCTTGCGTTCCACTTCGCATCCTCCTTGTCTCACAGTTCTCGATCTCGCTAGGCCATACAAAAAGCCTCTCACCCAAAGGGGCGAGAGGCTAAGCATCGCGGTGCCACCCTTCTTCGGCTTCGCCTGCGGCCAAAGCCGCCAGGTCAGCCCTCATTGCAGGTACGGACCCCCGCCTCATGCGGCAGTCGATACCCTACACCCTGGTAACGGTAGTAACTCCGTCAAAGCCTACTCAGTTCGCCAACCGAGTCTACGCGAACCTTTCTGTTTGCTGCTCCCAAGTCCATTCAATCTGTGCGCAGGTATCGGCTCGCACCTTCCCCGACTCTCTGGACCTCGCTGCAGACCTACTAGTCTTGATCATTGCCTTTGCAGTATTCGATTGCGGCGAGTATATCACACTCCACAGATCGCTGTCAATAGCCCCGGGGCTCTAACGCATACCCAATGCCTGGTTGGTTAGCTGGCTCGACTGTCTAGTGAAAAACGAAGCGCCTTTCGGGTAGGACAGTGGTAACGAAGACCCATCCTGCACCAGAAAGAAGCTTCCATGAAATGGTACCCTGAGATCAGGGCTGCCGTCAAACGCTGCATGCCCTTTCTCCTGCCTACCCAAGGGGCTAACCTCGCCCTCCTCGTTCGCGCTATCCTCATCAAACGCTCCCTCTGCGTCACCGACCTCGCCCCTACCTTCCCCAGACCCAGCGAGCGTCGTGTCCCGAACCCGAAACACGACCTCCGCTATCGAGTCAAACGCCTTTCCCGCTTCCTCGCCAACGAACAGGTCGACCCCCAGACGGTACAGA
>Ga0315298_1003022_pt1 | contig 27321 bp, 18 predicted proteins | sample WHS_1_MG_FD_203077 | JGI IMG/M metagenome (GOLD analysis project Ga0315298, IMG submission 203077) | Extremophilic microbial mat communities from Washburn Hot Springs, YNP, Wyoming, USA - WHS_1_MG | ecosystem: Environmental > Aquatic > Thermal springs > Hot (42-90C) | place: USA: Wyoming... | reverse complement strand
CGGAGAGGAAACACAAGCAAACAATAAAGCCACTAAAAACAGTCCTCATACTAAAAAGCTTTCCTTTCCATCAACTTAAATCACCCCTGGCTCTCAGGACTTTTTATGAGTCCGGAAGCCATTCGGGCCGTCAGATGGCGAAGAAAGCAGGTGGAGGAGCACGGTCGCGATGAATGCGCAGGATGAAACAGGACTGGGCGACAAAGTTTGTCGGGGTCACAAACCACGTGCCGGGAGCCGATACAACGATCCGGGCGGACGTGACCGCCGGGTGGGCGCTCAGATGCTGGATCAGGCAGAAGGGACACGGCTTGCCGGATATAGGGTCGTGGCGGTGCAGCGGGCTATAGACAAAAATGCTCAGACCAAACAGCACGATGGCGCAAATGGCCGCCGTCAGGGAGCGCAGTTGCAGCCCGACCGGCCTAGGCTCTCCGCTGCTGGAGGACGGATGCTCCGACATGCAAACCATTTGCAACTCAAGCGTACCACAAGATCGGAATAGCTGTCAACTTCAAGCGGCGGGTCCGGCGATTCCGCAACCCCGCCAAGGCGATTCAGGGAACCGCTTGAGAGCCATATATTTACCGCACCCAGTGCTCTTGGGGACCATTCGGAATGGTCTGCAGGCAGCTACAAATTAAGCAAAACTTCTCCCGCAGCACGATTTCGGTGGACACTGATTTGCGATACAAGGAGTGAGATATGTCCAACGTGAATGTTTCCGCTTCCGAGCCCGCTTCAGCGACCCGGACGGCGACTGGCGCGACGCCTTCCTGGCGGCTGTCGCTGAGGCACTCAAAGTCTGGCAGGAAGACCTGGTCGACGCGCGGGGCCGGCGGCAGAAGCGAGTCATCGCCGAACTGGCCATGGAGAACAAGCTCCTGTGCGAGCGCATCCGGCGCATGGAGGACGAGAAGCCTTTTCTGCGGTGGAGGTCGAGGAAATGAGCCGCGCCCGCTCGGCCTCCACAGGTCGGACGTACGGGCGGGCTCGGGTCTTGAAGGCGTGGGGCTTGCCGCGGTCGACGTTCTACGAGCGGCGCCGACGGCCCCTGTGCTCGCGGCCTCCTGCCCGCCGCGGCCCGAAGACTGGCTATAGCGATGAAGATCTCCTGGTCGAGATCCGACGCACTATCCAGGAGTCGCCCTTCCACGGCGAAGGCCACCGCAAGGTGTGGGCTCGGCTGCGGGTGTGCGAGGTGCGCACGTCGATGCGCCGCGTGCTGCACGTGCAGTTTGGCAGTTTTGCTGAAGGCGTCGCTCGCGGCGTGAGGCTGCGCCATGATCACGGCTCCCAATTCATGAGCGACGACTTCCAGGGCGAGATCGCCTTTCTCGGCATGGAATCCTCGCCCGCCTTTGTCCGAGAACCGGAAGGCAACGGCTGCATCGAGCGCTTCTTCCGCACTCTCAAGGAACAGCTACTCTGGGTCAGAGACTTCACCACGCTGGAGGAACTGGCCGAGGCGCTCGAAGGATTCCGCCAGCGGTGCAACGACCACTGGCTGCTGGAAAGGCTCAGCTTTCAATCCCCGCGGCAGGCTCGTCAAAGGCTCCTTGCCTTGGAGGCTGTTGCATGATGATAATCAAAAAACTGTCCAAGAAATCAGCGTGTCGGCGGCGGTCGGTTTCGTCTCGCTGTTTGGCGTGGCGGTGATGGCGGGGGTGATTTATCTGACGGAAATGGAGCGCCACGCTGCGCAGGGGTTGGAGTTACGGGAAGCGGCGCTGGAAGGCGCCTGTACGGAGTTGCGTCCGCTGCTGATGTTAATCACGGTAGCCTTGCTGGGTATGTTGCCCGCGGCTATGGCTACCGGCATAGGGTCTGACATCCAACGCCCGCTCGCTACCGTGATCGTGGGCGGGCTGGCGTCCACGCTAGTCATCACGGTGTTGGTCTTGCCGTGCTTGTATTACGGAATTCACCTGCGCCAGGCGAAGGACGGAAATGGCGGGTAACCAGCCCGCTTGTCCCGTGATATGATTTTTAGCGGTTCTGAACGGAACCGTTGAGGAGTCTGCATGAGGAAGATGCTTTTTGCCTTGCTCGGCGCACCGCTGCTGTTTGCGCAAGATTTTCGGGCCACGATCACCGGCAACGTGACGGACCCGACCGGGGCAGGCGTACCCGACGCCCAGATTCGCGCGATTCAACGCGGGACGAACCAGACCATCGAAGTCAGGAGCGAAAAGGACGGCTACTATACCCTTCCCTATCTGCAACCCGGCACTTACGACATCGAGGTGACCGCCGCTGGTTTCAACAAGCTGCGCCGGGAGAATGTTACGCTTCTGGTGGCGCAGAAATTGGATCTTCCCTTAAAACTGGAGCTGGGAAAAGTTTCCGAGCAGGTCACCGTGACTGCCGAGGTGGAGACGGTCCAAACCGCAGATGCTTCTGGAGGCATGAACTTTGATTCTTTGATGACCAGCGAGTACCCCATCAGTGGCCGTCAAGTTTACATGCTCATGGAACTCGCCCCCGGCGTGCTGTTTACGCAGGAGGAGTTTGGCACTACCGGCCACTCAGGTACGCGAGCGTGGGACGTAAACGCTAAATATGTCATGAACGGCGGTGTGGAAGGAACCAATTCCTTCAGCCTGAATGGCGCGCCGATCAGCCTCACCGGGACCTGGCAGCTTGCTCCCAACGTAGATGCGGTGCAGGAATTCAAGGTGATGGTGAACACTTACGACGCCGCGATTGCCCGTACGGGGGGCGGAAGCGTGAACACAACCTTGAAATCGGGCACGAACGTGTGGCATGGCACAGTGAACCACTCGTTCCGCAACGCCATTCTGGACGCCAACTTCACTCAAAATAACCGGGTGGGCGCACCGCGCGGGAAGCATATCTGGAATCAACCTAGCTTTACGTTAGGGGGACCCATCCGCCGGGATAAAGATTTTATTTTCGCCAGCTACGAAGGACTGCGCGAACGGCTGCCGTTTCCGGCCGTTTCCAACACGCCGCCGCTCGACTTGCGCGACGGGCAACATTTCACCCAGTACAAAATCGTGATCAATGATCCTCTCACCGTACATCCGTGCGTGCCTGGAATAGACGGCGTCACCAGTTGCTCCCGGCCCGATATCCGGTCTCCTTTCCCCGGAAACGTGATCCCTGCCAGCCGCATCAATCCCATCGGCCAGAAAATCCTATCGATGTACCCGGCGCCTAATATGCCCGGGCTGACTCAGAACTTCGTCGCAACCGGCAATGTCGGCATCTATCGAGTTGACCAGCCGATCGTCCGCTGGGACAAAGTAATCGGCGATAACGACCGATTTTACGCGATCACTACTTTCCAAAAGGGCCATGAGTTTCGCAACCAGACGGGTTTTCCTCCGCCGGTTTCCGCAGGGAACATGTGGTCCGAACGCCAAGACATCAATATCATTTTGGACTGGACCCGCATCCTGTCACCTTCCGCGGTGCTTGACGTCCGCGCTTCTTTTGGCCGTTTTACGTCCATGTTCCCTTATGGATTAATGGATTCCGGTTTCACGGTGAATGACCTCGGCATGACCAAGATGATTCAAGCGCCGACGTCGCACTCCAAACATCCGCCCCGGATTCAGCTAGATCAGTATACGGATCTGTTCTCCAACAACGCGAATCTATACAACTGGAACACCGACAACCAGTGGAATCTCGTGCCAACCATCACGGTGACACGCGGCGCTAAGACCATCAAAACGGGTCTGGACTTGGTGTATGCGGCCAGGGGAGCGGGCAGCGTGGGTTATTCGAATGGATGGTTTCAGTTTACGCGGAAATGGACCCAGCGCTACCCGCTGGTTGGCGGAAACACTTCAGATGGTTCCGGTGTGGCGGATATGCTCTTAGGGCATCCGAACAACGGACAGATCGACTGGAACGACACCTATTATCGAAGCTGGCCTTACTTCGGCGTGTTCATTCAAACCGATTGGAAAGTGCGCCGGAATCTAACTCTCAACCTGGGCTTGCGATATGACGTGCAGTTTCCGTTTGTGGAGCGCTGGGATCGTCAAAACGCCGGATTCGATTTCAACGTGAAAAACCCGGTCAGCGACGCAGTCCTCGCTCAGTGGCGGAAATTCAAGGCCCAATACGACGCTACGAATCCTCGCTTCCCCTATCCGGATCCTCCGCCTGAGATTCGCGGCGGGAAGACCTTTATTCAACCGGGCGGTCCACGTCGCGTTTACGCCACCGACTGGAGCAACATTCAGCCGCGTTTCGGTTTGGCTTGGCAGTTTGCTTCACGGAGCGTGTTGCGGACGGGTTTCGGAATTTACCACCGCACAGCTACTCAGACCGGCTACACGGACGGCTTCAGCCAAACCACCGACTATATCGAATCGCTGGACGGGGGGCTAACGCCCAGCTCCGGTTTTACGGGTCCGTATTCCCTTCAGAACCCATTTCCGGATGGGATTGTCCCGCCCACCGGGCGTGAATTGGGATTGTTGACCAATATTGGTCGAGCAGTGAGCTTCGATGGAAGGCAGCGTCCCATTCCCCGCACGTTCCAGTACTCTTTCGGCTTGCAGCGGCGGACCCTTTGGAATGTCCTGTTAGACGCTTCTTACGTAGGCAGCATCACGAACAAGGAGACGGTCGTTTACGACATGAACTACTACTCGAAAGAAGCGATCTTACAAGGACGCCAGGTGAGCAACTACATGGACCGCACGGTGAATAACCCCTTCTATGGAATTTTCCCTGCCAACGCGACGCTCGGCGCCTCCGCCACAGTCGCCGCCCGCGAGCTGTATCGCTACTACCCAGGGTTCCAGGGGATTAGCATGCAAACCAATCCTTGGGGATCCTATCGTTATGACGCGCTTCAGTTGAGGGCGGAGAAACGTTTTATGGGCAACCGGTCCAAAGGCGGTGCGCTCACGATGGTGTTTTCGTACACATTTTCCAAGAACTTCCAAGATAAGACGCGCCGCAACAACTGGAACCTGGAAGAGCCCCTTCTCCACCAGCTAGTTTCCTATGACAAGCCGCAGAACATCTCATACAGCGGCGTTTGGGATGTGCCGCTGGGAAAGCGCCGCGCCATTTACACGAATCCGGGTCCGGTGATGGATAAAATCGTCAGCGGGTGGACTGTGAACTGGATTTTCCGCTTCGCTTCCGGCAACCCTGTGACGTGGATGAACCAGCAGTTCTTCTGTGGCAGTTACCTAGTACATCCGCAAACGCGAGACCGCTGGTTTAACAACGACCCCTCTTGCTACAAAGCGTGGCCCGCGTACACATACAGTAATTTCCCTGAGCGGTTCCCATGGCTGAGGCAGATGGATTTGATGAACATCAACCTGGCCGCCAGCAAGAACTTCACGCTGACCGAGCGGTTCCGGTTCACGCTCCGCGGCGAGGCGTTCAACTTGATGAACAAGCCCTATTACGGTCCTCCGGATACGAACTACCAGAGCACGCGTTTCGGGATGTTGCCGTTGGATCAGCGAAACTTCCCGCGGTTTGTGCAACTCTCAGCCAAATTGAGCTTCTGAGGGTCCGCGCCGGCTCTGGCGGCGGTCACTGCGCCAGAGCGGCGTGGATGCGGTCCGTCAGCGTTTCGACAAACCGATCGGGCGCGAAGCCATTCAAACGCGCTAGAACCTCACCCTTGCGAGAAAAAACCACCGTCGTGGGGATGGAGGAAATACGCAGCAGGCGGCCCAATCCGTCTTCAAAATAGACCGGCAGATCCCACTTTTGCGCCTCGACAAACCCGGGCACGACGGAACGGTCTTCATCTGTGTTCACAGCCAGGAAGACAACGTCGTCCCGTCCAGCGAACTTTTTCTTGACTTCATCGAAAAGCGGTCTTTGCGCCCGGCACGGTGCGCACCAAGTGGCCCAGAAATCCATGACAACAACCTTGCCGCGGAGCGTGCTGAGCTGTAGGGGTTGGCCACTGAGGCTGGAAAGCGTGAATTCCATGGGGTTGGTAAGCCCCGCGTTGGGGTCGATGGCGCGCAGACGGTTCAAACGTGAGGCCGCCGTAATCTGCGCGCGGTCATAAGCGGCGAGGATCTCATCGCCGAGCCCCTTTGAAGCGCCGTGAACTTTCCTGTATAACTCCGCCATCCGGAGGCGGTCCTGCGCGCGCGTGACATCGGCGATGCCGGCTTCATTCAGCACGAAGGCGTCTGCCAGTGCGCTTATGGCCTCGTCAAGCTTTCCGGCTTTTTCCAACCAGTGGGCTGCTTCCCGTGAGGCCTCCGCACTTGGATTTGCGGCAAAACTCCTGCGCGCGGCGGTTATGGCTTCGTCTACCTTCCCCAACTGGCCAAGCGCTCGCGCTTGATACAGGATGACGCGTCCGAGTGCGGCATCCAGCTCTGCGCGAACCCGCCCACGGTCGCGTGGTCCGGGATCTTTCTTTTCCTGCTCGCGCAAAAGCTGTTCCGCTCTGGTCGAGAAAGCTAGCGCTTTACTGAAATTTCCAGCACCGGGTTCCTTCAGCAAAGCCCGGCCGAGATTTTCGAGCAGCCGGGCATCCGCCGAGTCAGGATGGGCTTCCAGATGTTTCAGCCCGTATTTCACGATTCGGGCGTCGTCCTGGATATCCATGGCGGCGCGGAGAATGCCACGCTCGAGGTCAGCACGGCGCGGCGAGTCGGGGTATTTTCTTAAATGCTCTTCTACCACGCTGATGAATTCGGCTGCGCCGCCTCCGGCGACGGAAAGAGCATCGCGAAGCATCTCTTCTTCGGCTTCCCGGCTGATGCTTTGAGCCTGGAGCCCGAGAGCGAAAAGCAGAATGAAGACGGCGGAACGTGGCATCAATTCGCCTTCGACTTACCCGCACGGAACGCGGCAGCGAGCGCCGCCGCCCGCTCGCGGGCCATGTGCATAAAAGCTTCGTTCTTTACGATCCGGTCCAGCCAGGGCAAAAACTGTGCGGGCGTAACAATGCGTCCCCGTTCCCATGCCGCTTGTAGTTCCAGCAACGCCTGGTTGACTCCCAACTTGTCGAAGCGCACCGCCCTCTCCAGTCTTGCCGCGTGGATTTGAGACTCGGTAATCCGCTCGAACCAGTCTTGGAGCAGACGCGCATCGGGATCCTGCGTAAAGTTAAACTTGACTTCGTGGTTTACCCCGTCGTCCTCCCAGCGGAACACTTTTTCGCCCATATAAGCCACTTTGACGCCAGCATCTAGCGGCCGCTGGAAATAACTGACTTTCGCGGCGAGGTTGAAGATCTCATTCACCGCAGCCTCACCAAGTTCGAAACGGAGCGGGCTGTCGTCTTTGGGGTCTTCGGCGTACACGCCTTTGCCATCGCGTTCCACTGTGATCCGTACATAGGGGGGAACGCTGCCCTTAAAGGTCTTGGTGTACACAATGCGTGGCGCCGCGTTTGCGCTAAGCGGCGCAACCCATGCGAGGACGCATAGCAGCGGCGAGAAACTAGCCCCTGTCATCTACTTCCAGTTTATGCCCTATCGAGGTCCGCGTGGCGTGGCAGATGGCTACGGCGAGTGCGTCCGCCGCGTCTTCCGAAGGAACTTCCGCATCGAGCTTGAGAATCGAGCGGACCATTTGCTTCACCTGCTGCTTCTCAGCGCGGCCATAACCCACGACGCTGGTCTTGATCTGAGTGGGGGAATACTCGCCCAGTGGGATGCCCGCCTCAGCGACCGCCAGCAAGGCCACCCCGCGGGCATGCGCTAGTTTCAGCGCAGTCCGCGCGTTCAAAGCATGAAACACACTCTCCACCGCCGCTGTTTCCGGGTGGTACTCGCCGATGACTCGGCGCAAACCTCGGGCAATGACAAGCAAGCGCGCATCCAAGGCTTCTTTCGGGTCGCTGCGGAGCACGCCTGCCGTAATCAGACGGTGCGTGCGCCCGTCGCTTTCAATCACGCCAAAGCCCGTCCGCTCCGTCCCGCAGTCAATGCCGAGAACACGCATGACGCCGGCCTAGGCCATTGCCTCCATTTCCTTCTCGTCGATGTCGAAGTTCGACCACATGTTCTGCACATCGTCGTGGTCTTCAATGGCTTCGGCGAGCTTCAGCATGTTCTGGGCCTGTTTCCCTTCCAGCTTCACCAAGTTTTTCGGAATCATCGCGATTTCTGCGGAGAGCGTTGGGATGCCGGCTTTGTGAATCGCTTCCAGAACCTTTTCGTGCATTTCTGGCGGCGACAAGACCTCCCAGTTGCCGCCTTCATTCCTCAGGTCGTCGGCGCCGGCTTCTAAAGCCACCGCCATAAGGTCGTCTTCGCTGACTTTGTCGCCTTCGATGATGATTTGACTTTTTCGGTCAAACATCCAGGCGACGCTTCCTTGCTCGCCGAGATTGCCGCCATTCTTTGAGAAAAGGTGGCGGAGTTCGCTAACCGTGCGGTTGCGGTTGTCGGTGGCCACGAGGACCAGGACCGCAGCGCCGCCGGGCCCATAGCCTTCAAACATCACCTCTTCGATTTGGCCGCCTTCGAGTTCGCCGGTGCCGCGCTGGATGGCTCGTTTGATGTTGTCGCTCGGCATGCTGACGCTTTTCGCCGCCATGATTGCGGTGCGCAGGCGCGGATTCGCGTCCGGGTCGCCACCGCCCTGCCGGGCGGCAATCATGATTTCCTTGATGATGCGGGTGAAGATCTTCCCCCGTTTCGCGTCCAGGGCGGCCTTTTTGTGCTTGATGGTCGCCCATTTCGAGTGTCCTGACATAGAAAACCTCTTGCTGCGGTGATCTCGAACCTAATTCTTGAGGATACCAGAGCGACAGCGCCATTGCCTACCTGGGCCTCCGTTTCCGGAACGTACAACATGTACAATAAAAACCGCCCTTATGAAGGCCCAGAACCAACCGCGAACTTTATCGCCCGTATCCCGCCGCCGATTTCTCGCCACGTCAGCGACGGCGGTCGCTGCCCGGCCGGGGTATGTAGCGGGTAGTGACGTCATCCGAGTAGGAGTCATCGGCTGCGGCGGGCGCGGCGAAGCCGCCGCCATGAACGCTATGAATGCAGACAAGGGCGTCCGGATAACAGCTCTGGCGGACGTCTTAGTCGACCGGGCTCAGGAAAAACGGAACGCCTTAAAACTCAAATACCCTCAACAGGTCGAGGTCCCCGACGAGCGCTGCTTCGGCGGTCTCGATGGCTACAAACGAGTCATCGAATGCGCGGATGTGGTCATTATCGCCAACGCCGCCAAGTTCCATCCTCTGCATATGGAGGCTGCGATTCGCGCCGGCAAGCATGTGTTTGTCGAGAAACCTCATGCCATCGATCCGGCAGGCCTAAAAGTCGTGCGGGACGCTTGCCGCCTGGCTCGTCAGAAGAACTTATGTGTAGTTTCCGGGCTCCAGAGCCGCTACAACACGATCTATCAGGAGACTATCAAACGGGTGCATGACGGCGCCATTGGAGACATCATCGCAATCCAGGAAACTTGGCTGCGCCCACCCTATGTCCTCTACAGGCGCCGCCCAGGAATGACGGAAGTGGAGTACCAGCTCAGCAATCAGTATCACTTCCACTGGCTTTCGGGCGATGACGTGCCGCAAACCCTGATTCATAACCTGGACCGCGCTTGTTGGGCGCTGAAAGACCAGTCCCCGATAAGGGCTTGGGGAATGGGTGGGCGCTCGACGCTGCGAGGCGAAATTTACGGCAGCGTTTTTGACCACCATGCCGTATGCTACGAGTTTCCCGGTGAAGTCCGCGTTTACGCCTATTGCCGCACCATTCCGGACTGCTACAACGAGAACTCCAGCTTGCTGCTCGGCGCCAAAGGACGGTGTATGGTCATGCAAGGCCGGATCGTTGGTGAAAACCCATGGCAGTATTCCGGCCCGAAAGTGAACGCTTACGATTTGGAGCACGTAGCTCTGTTCAAAGCGCTCCGCTCCGGTAAGCCTATCAACAGTGAAGACTACATGCTTCGCGCTACGGCTACGGTTCTCATGGGGCAGTTCAGTTGCTACACCGGCAAGATGGTGAGCTGGGACGACATCCAGAAATCCGACTTTTGTTTCACTCCGAGACCCGAAGACGTACGCCTGGATATGGAACCGCCTGTCAAGCCGGATTCAGAAGGAATCTATCCGGTTTTCGTGCCGGGCGTCACCAAGCTGTTATAAGCCGGCTAGTTGAGGAACAAGGTGCGGTACAGCGTGTCGCGCTGCTTGGGAATGAAACCTGCGTCGCGAATGATGCGGCGCAATTCTTCTTCCGTGGCGCGGTGGTGAGCTCCCGCTGCGGAGACGACGTTCTCTTCAATCATAATGCTGCCCACGTCGTTACCCCCGAAGCGGAGTGCGACCTGACACGTTTTGAGCCCCTGCGTTACCCAGGAAGCTTGAATATTGGGGATGTTATCCAGGTAAAGCCGTGAAATGGCCAATGTCTTCAGGTATTCTACGGCCGTCGCTTCCTCTCGCACAAACCGCCCGAGCGCGGTGTTCTGGCGTTGGAACGTCCACGGGATAAAGGCGGTAAATCCCCCGGTTTCCGCCTGGAGGTTTCGGATGACGTCCAGGTGGTTCATGCGCTGCTCGATAGTTTCCCCGCATCCGAACATCATGGTGGCGGTGGTGCGCATGCCCAGGCGGTGGGCGATGCGATGCACCTCCACCCACTCGGCGGTTGAGCATTTCAACCGGCTGATGCGACGCCGCACGGCGTCATCCAGGATTTCCGCGCCGCCGCCGGGGATCGAGTCAAGACCCGCGTCGCGCAGGCGGGCGATTGCGTCCCGCAGGCTGATGCCGCTAACCTCCGCGATATGCAGGATCTCAGGTGATGAGAAACAATGGAGATGGATTTTCGGAAACCGCCGTTTGATCGAGCGTAGCAAGTTCTCATACCACTCGATCTTCAGCTCCGGATGAAGCCCCCCTTGCATCAAGACGCCTGTGCCGCCTAGGTCTACCGTCTCTTGAATCTTCGCCAAGATCGTTTCGATAGGCAATACATAGCCTTCGGGGTGGCCTAGCGGGCGGTAGAAAGCGCAAAAGGTGCAATACTCGGTGCAATAGTTTGTGTAATTGATATTGCGGTCGATGATGTACGTGACTACGCCTTCAGGATGGTGCTTTTTCCGTACTTGATCAGCCGCCATGCCGATTCCGAGCAAGTCGGGATCGCGGAACAGATCCACCGCTTCCTCACGCGACAACATGCCTGCTTTCACGCCCCAGCTTCTTTGAGCGTATCAAACCTGGCGGCCATTTTGAGAAACAACCGCAAACCCTCACGCTCCCGGGGACCGATTTCATGCACCAAACAGCGGGTCAGGTAGTCGCGCACCAACGGCTCGGGCAGCCGCCGCGCCGGCGATTCCCGGCGGATGATCTCCTCCAGGTGCATGCGTCCCTCCGTCCACGAAGTGCGGAACACGGAATGCAAATCCAGAGAGTGGCGATTCGGCCTGCCGGCCCATAGGGCAAACACCATAGGGAGCCCCGTGGCTTTGTTCCACTCGGCGCCCAGATCCCAAACCTCAAAAGGCGGCGGATCCGCAGCCATCCGCAGCGCAGCATCCCCGATCAGCAGGGCGGCATCCGCGCGGGACAACATCCTTCGAAGATCCGGCTTTTCCGGCGTTACCGCCGGCGCACATCCCCCTTGCTCAGCGAGAAAAAGGCGGGCTAGCAGAACTGAAGTGCGCGAGTTCACATCCGCGGCGAGCACTCGGACCTGGCGTAAAGGCTTTTTGGAGATCAGCAGGATGCTACGGATCTCGCCCCGACAGGCGATGCCAACATCGGAGATGGCCTCCAGACCCAGACGTTGGATTTCGATCACAGGCGCCAGGCCGATATCCACATCGCCTCGCGCCAATCGGTCTGCGCAATCCGCGGGGGAAGAAAATGCGATATTGAACAGCCCGCGCTGGGAGCCGTACGACAAACCCCACACCAGTGGCGCCGTGTTCAAGTAATTTACGGCGCACACATTCAAACGAGGAGTAGTGGAATCCGCCAGAGTCAACTACCAGTGTATCGCGGGTTTCCGTCCGTCCGCGAGAAGAGAATGTGTTATGTTTCCTCTAGAGTGCTGTACAAGAGCAGGCGTTTCCTAGTGGACCATTCCATGCGTAAATTGAAACTCGGAATCCTAGTGTTCTGGATGCTATCGGCTGGTGTTTTTGAAGCTCGTGGCCAGTTGGTGTTAAACCCTACGCCGGCGCGTATCGCCGGCCATGCCACGGCGCAGCTATACTCCGGCGCCCCTAATTTGGTGGAAGGGCGGGAGTTGTCGGCGCCGCAGGGTGTGGCGGTGGACATGTCTTCAGGAGCTCCGGGACCTGTGTACGTCGCAGACACGGGAAATAATCGTGTTTTAGCGTGGGCGAGCGCTGCTGCATTGCAGAACGGTATGCCTGCGGACATTATCATCGGGCAGCGTGACCGGTATAGTACGAGTCCGCAAGGACCGTCGACCGGCTTCAGCAGCGGCTTAGCTTTTCCGGTGGGGCTGGCTGTGGATGCAAGCGGGAATCTTTACGTGGCCGATTGCGGAAACAACCGCGTGCTGCGCTTCCCCCGGCCGTTTGAGCAACGAGGCGATACCCGGATCCCCGACATGGTGATCGGCCAGGTGAATTTCTCCAGCAGCGCGCCCAACGCCGGCGGAATCTCCGCTAAGACGCTGGCCCTTAGCGGAAGCGGATCGGTTTATTACGCGGGCATCGCTTTTGACCGCATCGACGCTACCGGAAGGCCTGAAGCAACCTCCAACCTTTGGGTTTCGGATCCAGGAAACAACCGCATTCTACGCTTTCCGGCTGAAGCTTTGCGGGCTGGGACCAACGGTCCTGCCGCTGATCTTGTCATTGGACAACCGGACTTCACTTCCAACCGTTCGCCTGCCCCGCCGAAAGAGGTTTACCCCCCAGCCTACAAGGAAGGACTCACGCTACCGGCGGGTTTGGCGTTTGACCCTTCAGGGCGGTTGTATGTAGCGGATCTGTTAAACCGGGTTCTGGTATATACTCCGCCGTTCGACCAAAACGGGAAACCGGCATCGCGCATCCTCGGCGTAAGTCCAAACGCGGTGACAAGCCCCCAGCAACAGCCAACTACGGTTTCGCCTTACAGCTTGGGCGCCGTGGTTGTGTCAGGACAGACGGTGACTCGCATTCCTCCACAGTCGCTGTTTGTTTTCAACAACATGGTGCACGTGCTCGATGGTCCTGCGAACCGCATCCTGCGTTTCGATCGACTCGAGCAATGGCCTAGTGAAGACATAAGTTTTTCACCGGCCGCGAAAGCGGTCTTCGGACAGAACGATTTCGTGAGTTCCAGGCCGAACCGCGGTCAGGCCGAACCGGGTCCGGGGACCTTTGCGAATCCGTCGGCCGCATGTGTTGCCGGAAATGACATCTACGTGGTGGACAGCGGCAACAACCGCGTGCTTGTATTCCGTGGAGGCGATCTGAGTGCAGCTTCGCGGGTGCTCGGTCAAGACGGGTTCAATTTCAACGCGCGCAACCTTGTCGAGGGTCGGGAGTTTTACTTCGCTGCTCTCACCAGCAACGCGGTAGTCAGTGAAGGCGTAGGACTGGCTGTCGATACCCACTCCGAAACGCCGGCGCTGTTTGTCACCGACACTTACAACAACCGCGTGCTCGGTTTTCGCGACGTCCGTCAGATCAAGCCTGGCGTCCGTGCGGATCTGGTGATTGGCCAGGGCAGCCCCACGGATTTTCAAAGGACCTTGATCAATTATCCTTCCAACGATCCCAACATTCGCTCGGAGAGTGGTTTGTTCATGCCTGCGGGTGTGGCGGTAGATCCTTTTGGCGACTTGTGGGTAGCCGATACCGGCAATTCGCGGGTGCTGCGCTACCCAAAGCCGTTCGCTCAGACGGGTCCTATCCGCCCCAATCTGGTAATCGGGCAGGCGAATTTCACTACGCAGATCACGGATGCGACGGCTTCCACGATGAAAAGTCCGGTGGGGATTGCGTTCACAGTTGACGGCAATCTCTTGGTGAGTGATTCTGCTTTAAACCGCGTTCTTTATTTTGAGCGCCCGCGCGGCGGCGACTTTGTAAACGGGCAAGCAGCCACAAAGGTGTTCGGTCGTGACGACTTCGGGAGCGCCCCTGCGGCAAACCCGGACCACCGCATGTCAAGCCCTCGTGGTATCGCCGTGGACGTGGACGACCGCCTTTATGTAGCTGACACGGGACGGAACCGGGTGTTGGTGTATGACCGCATCCCTGCGACTTTCGGCATTACCGCTGCGCCTGCGTTTGTGCTCGGAGATGTCCAAAGTCCGTTCGCCGTAGCAGTCGGGCCGGACAGCGGGGAAATCTGGGTGGCGGACACACTGGGAGGAAACGGAGGGCGTGTCGTACGCTTCCCAAGCTACGTATCGCTGGTGGTGGATCGCTCCATCCAAGACTCGGTCCCATCCCGGTATCCTGTCGGCCTGGCGGTAGATGGATTCGGCAACGTTATCGTGGCGGAAGCGGTAAACCGCGTCGCCTTGTTCTTCCCGACCGTGGCGGGCAAGAACGCCGCGAGTTACCACGACAAGCGCGGTTTCGCCCCGGGGATGATCGCCTCGCTGTTCGCGCCGAACGAGAAGAACTGCGCGGAGCTGCCGGGTTACCGCCCGCGCTTTACGGACAACATTTTCGTCTTTGACCCCAACGTGAAGCCGTTTCGATTGCCCGACCGTTTGGGAGATACGAGTGTGGTGGTAAACGGAAAGCCTGCTCCGCTGTTTTTCGTGGCTCCCTGCCAAATCAACTTCCAAGTTCCCAACGAGATTCCTCCGGATAACCGTTGGAATATAGAGGTGCTACGGCCCTCCACCGGGCAAATTCTTGCGAACCTGACAATGCCCTTTGAGCCCGCCTCGCCCGCCTTTTTCACTAACGATGGCAGCGGCAAGGGGCAGATTGCGGCTTTGAACGAAAACGGCTCGCGGAACAGTGAATCCGATCGCGCGCCTTACGGTTCATGGGTCAGCCTGTTTGGAACGGGGCAAGGCTTCGTGCCGGATGGGCCGCCGGACGGAGAACCTGCCCCGTCAGATAGGCTCATACGCACACCGGAGACGCCCACGGCATTTGTGGGTACGCAGCAGGCGGACGTCCGGTTTTCTGGCTTGGCGCCTACCTTGGTCGGCGTCTGGCAGGTGCAAATCAAGATCCCGGACCGCACGGATCCCACACGACCTGTTCCGGTAGTAGTGGTCATCAGTAGCCGCCGGAGCAACGAAGGCCCGGGCGCGCAAGTCATTCAGACCACGATTTGGGTGAAGCAGCCGTAAGAAGCGGGCGCTTCACCACTCCAAACGCGCAGTCACTTGCAATTGCCGTGGGCGGAAACCAAAGCCGCTGTACGAGTTTTGAAGGGTCACAACACCATCGGAACCAGGCGGGTTCAATCCCTGGTTGTTGAACACGTTAAACATGTCCACATTCAGACGCAAACGTATGCGTTCGGTAATGTTGAAAAACTTCAGAAGCGATGCATCGGTCAGCCAGTTGAGCGGTCCCAAAAGAAACTGATTGCGCCAGGGGTGCAGCCCCGTGTCCACCGAAACCCGCTGGGTAGATCCGTTCTTGAGCATAATGTACACGTAGTTCGTGTCCCAGTCGTTGGATCCCGGTTGACCCGGTTGTCCGCCTGACGGCCAGGGATTTACAGGCTTAATCGCAGGCTGATAGTTTTCGGGCAAGCCAAAGACGCCGTTTCGCAAGCCGGCGGCGTTGCGGCTATTTATGAAACGCTGGGAGATATAACCGTTGAAGTACAGATAGCCCTCGAAACACCGCTCATCGCGCGGGTCGGTCGCCGTTGCCGGTGTCGAGCGGCAATCGAGAATCTTGTACTTTTTGCCGTATACCTCGAGTTTTCCGATTTCCCCCCAGTTGTTTGTGGGCAACGCGTACCATGTGCTGACGATCGTTCCACTCCCGGCGAGTTTCCATCCGCCAAGGATATTGTTCCATGCTTTGGAGAGGTTTCTCCCCAGCAGCTTGCCACGTCCGAACGGAAGCTCGTAGTTGTAGTTCCAGCGTGTCCGGTGTTTCGGAATGCCGGTGTCCCGGCGATAATTGAGGAAGCGATTGAGCTCTTGCGGGTCTGTGGGCACGGTTCCGGGCAGAAACTGCGCAGGGGTGGTGCCAATACTGTCTCGAAACGAATTGCCGGCCAGGCGCAGTGCGTTCGTCACGGTGTGAAAAACCTGGAACCCTAAACCCTTGCTGAACCGGCGCTCCAATTCGGCTGAAAACGTGGCGGTGTTGATGTAACCGGTCTTCTCAAGGATTTCGACGTCGGTGTACGCTTCTTGATCGTACGGACGTCTCGCTACATTTGCGTACGTTCCGGTAGGGAGAGTGGTCCCTGTAGTCAAATACCAAACGTAGTCGGTCATGGTGGGGTTAATGTTATTGAGTTGGTCCGCATGGATGCCGTGCTTGCCGTTGTAGCGAAGCCGCATCACCGTGGTTTGCCGGATTTGGCGCTCAATGGCTATATTCCACTCATGGATCTTCATGCTGGGCAAAGCGCCCATGCCGCGGACGGAGACTCCTCGTCCAACCGCCGTAGGGTTGCTAAGGTCGACGATGTCCCGGCTATTTACTCCCGCGATCACGGTAGGCACGTTGCGAAGCAAGTAGTTCGAGATTCCGTCCGGACTGTAAGCGGAGCTGTTGGGGTTCCATTGGTAGGTAGCCCGGAACGGCGGCATACCGGAAAACTGCGCCAGAAGCGTACGCATGGGGATGGGCGAAAGATAAATGCCATAACCCCCCCGGATGACAAACGACTTTTTCCCCTCAAAGGCGCGGTATGCGACTCCCATACGCGGACCAAAGTCGAAGTAGTTGGACTGGAAAATCTGTTCGGACTTGCCTAAATCCTTCGCGCTCGTGAACTTCACGCCCACTCTTTCATAAACCTGAACCACCTCGGGCGCGGTGATGCCCAGCCTGTAATAATAGTCGAGCGGTTTCGGAAGCATGATCGAGTGTGTGGGCACGTCAAAAGCGTTGAGCTGATAGTTTTCTTCTGTGAACGCTGGGTTGATGTCCCACCGGATTCCCGGCGTAATGGTGAGTCGCGGAGTGACTTTATAGTTGTCCTGCAAATACAACCCGTAGTTACGTTCGATCACGTGCATAAAGCCGCGTTTCAGCCCCACATCAAAGCGCGCTGCATAACCCAAATAGAAATTCGCGGCGTCATACCCAGTAAGCGACTGGGCTTGTGGACTGGCGGCAGAGCCGCTGGTAGCGCTTTCGACCGCCGTAGCCAAGCTGTTGAAATAGGTGGTGCCCGAAATATTCCCTTGGTCAGGAAGCAGCGTCTGCTTTTCTTTGTGGTACCGCCACCCAAACTGGATGTTGTGCGTTCCGCGGATGTACGTGTAGTTTTGCTCCGCGTTGGTGACGAGAGTCCGCAGGCTACGGCGATTATCGCCTTCAACGTAATTCATGAAACTGACGTTCAAGATGCTAGGCCAGCCTATTTCGCCACGTGGGTTGGGCAATCCGAGTTCCGCCGCCCAGTCCTTGTCCTCCGGACCCGTGGTGGTCCGAGTGGTCTGGGCCGTCCGGTTGCCGCTGGTTTCGACGAACAAGCGGGGCGAAAAAATGTGGGTCCAACTAAATGATCCGCCTAGCGCTTCCATGCGTAAGTACGTCATATTGGCTTCTTGGTTCGCGGTGGGTGCGCCTGTCGAGCTTCCAGTTCCAATAAAATGCATCGCGCGCTTGCTGCCGTTGAACTTGATGAAGAAGCTATCGGCGGCGGAGATCCGGTGGTCGAGGCGCGCCGTAGTAGGATCGTTGCTGCTGTTTGGAAAACCGTTAGTGGGCACCACGACCTTCAGATTCGTGGTGACCAGCGGATTGGTGATGTCGGTAGGCAACGGCGTGATTCCCCAGATGCGTTTGCTGATGGCGCTCTGCCTCGTGCTGGGAATCTGGTTGTTGATAAACGGTAAGCGAGAGGAAACTACACGCCCGCTCGAGGTGGTGATCCGCGTTGTCGTGAGCGGGTCGTAGAGGGTGATCTTACGCCCCTGGTTATCGTACAATCCGCTGAAATCGCCCGCCCGCATGGCTACTGTGGGCGTCGTGAAATCTCGTGTGAGCCCCTGCCTCAACTCAAGCTGCTCTCGAGAGAAAAAGAAAAATGTACGATTGCGTCCGTTGTAAACCTGCTGTCCGTTTAGTCCGAAGGTCGGCAGGATCACCGGACCACTGATGGAGCCGCCAAACTCGTTGCGAATTAACTTCGGGGTTTTGTAAGGCCGGCCGTCATAAAACACGTCCTGCCGCGCCCGCGCCACGCCGAACGCGTTGTTCCGCAAGGTTTCGTATGCCGCCATCCGAAACGTATTTCCGCCTCCCTTGGTGGTTACGATGACCGAAGCGGGGCTGTTGTACTTGGCTGAGGACGTGCTCGTCTCGACCCGGACTTCCCCGAGCGATTCTAGGCCCTGCAAGTTCATGGAGCCCCCAAATTCGCGGTTATTCGAGGCTGCGCCGTCCTGAACATAGTTGGTGGAATAGACCATGAGACCGCCTGTGCGAATGCCGCCGTTGACGTCCATAACTTCCTCCACGCCGGGCGTCACATCCGCCAGAAGCGTGTTCATCTCCCGGCCGTTGATAGGCAACTCGCCAATTCGTTGCGCATCCAGCGTGCTGCCTTCGGTAGGGTCGGTGGTGGTAACCAGTGGCGCGGCGTCAGTGATCGTGATTGTTTCGTTTACCGGACCGGGGTAGAGCACTGGGGAAATCTCGGCCGTGCGCGCCGCTTCCAACACCAGTTCGCCCTCCCACGTTTTCATGCCAGGAGATTCTACGCGAACCCTGTATTTACCTATAGCGAGCGGTGGCGTCGAAAAGAAACCTTCGGAGTTTGTTTCTGTGTTTGTAACCCGTCCTGTGTCCACATGAAGAATGCTCAGCTTGGCTTTCGGCACAGCGGCGCCAAGCGAATCTTTTACGGTTCCTTGGATGCTGCCGCCGCCCGCGCTGGATTGCGCTAACGCCAGAAACGAGGTCAGGAGAACGGCTGCCACGAGACGCAGCGCCCCATCTGGAAAGGTCATATACACCCCCTTTTTACAGCCCTACAGGCTGCAAAGAATTTTATATTACACCACCGCTACGCGCGGGCTACCTTCCAACGCGGCGTGAGCTTACGGACAGAGGGATCGCGTTTTCCAAGTGACGTATGCGCGGCGGTTTTGTGAGAACCACGCTGATCACGTCAAGCCGCACGCGGCTCAAATCGACGCCTGCGGAGAAGGCGTAGCTCCGGGCAGCGTGCCTCATGGCCGCCTCTTTCTCCAAGTCAACGGCGCGTTCCGGTTCGCCGAAGTTCACAGCTTGCCGCGTCTTGACTTCGACGAATACCCATACGTCGCCGCGGCGGGCTATGAGGTCGATTTCACCCCGCCCCGTCGAGGGGCGGTAGTTGCGCCCGACAATCCGGTAGCCGCACGCTTGCAAATAACGGTGGGCGAGGTTCTCGCCGCGCCTCCCAGTGGCGGCGTCCCCTCTAAGACGAGGCCGTTCGGCAATCTCCCTCAGAGCATCCAACCCTTTGCCGATCCAGCGCCACATCGCCCGCTTTCCTGAGTTCGAAGTCCATCACCTTTCCCCGAACAAAAAAGCACAAATAGTGTTCCCAAAAACGGCGGAACCGGGGGAAGCGGTTCACCAGGGCCTCGAAGCCCAAATATCTCCAAAGAGCTAGTAGTCTGACGCGGACCGAAATCTCCCGAAAACGGCAAGCGGTGTAGAAACCGAACCCCCCATGATCTTCGCCGAAGACTCGGAACGAGAAGCTATTGAGGTGGTGGCGGTGTGTGGGATCGCAAAAGGAGCTGAAGTCCGTGTAATGGGGCGTCGAGATGTACAGGCGGCCGTCTTTCTTGAGAAGGCGGTGAAACTCCTCCATGGTGCGGATTATGTCCGCCACATGCTCTATGACATGCGTAGCCACTATGGCGTCAAAAGAGCCATCACGAAACGGGTAAGGATAGTGGTCCAGGTCGCAGAGCACGTCGGCGGAGCTGGCCGGACTCCGGTCAATGCCTATAGCGCCCGGCCGCTTATTCAAACCGCAACCGACGTCCAGAATGGGCACAGCGCTATCTTACCCTGCAATCTGGCGTAGCACATACGGCAGAATGCCCCCGTAACGGTAATACTCGACTTCTCGTGGCGTATCGACCCGGGCGATCGCCTGGAATCGGATCTCCCTCCCGCTTGCGCCAGCAGCACGCACCGTTACTTTGCCACCGCAAGCGCGGACCGCGGCGGACACGCCTTCGAGATGATACTCCTCCTCGCCTGTCAGACCCAGTGAGTCTCTGTTCTCACCTGGCAAGAATTGAAGCGGGAGGACACCCATGCCGACAAGGTTAGAACGGTGAATCCGCTCGAAGCTCTCCGCCAAGACAGCTTTGACGCCCAGCAGGCGCACCCCCTTGGCCGCCCAATCTCTCGACGAACCGGACCCGTACTCCTTTCCGGCGACGATCATGAGTCCCACGCCCTCTTGCTGGTAGCGCATGGCGGCGTCGTAAATCCACATCCTGTCACCTGACGGAAAATGCCGCGTCCATCCGCCCTCGGTTCCGGGCGCCAGTTGGTTGCGTAAACGTATATTGGCCAGCGTGCCGCGCATCATCACTTCGTGATTGCCCCGGCGCGCTCCGTAGGAGTTGAAATCGGCAGGCTTGACTCCCAGAGCGATTAAGTACTGGCCAGCCGGACTCTCAACGGGAATCGAGCCCGCGGGAGAAATATGATCTGTGGTAACCGAGTCGCCGAGCATGGCAAGTACTCGGAGGCCCATCATGTCGCGGAGCGACGTCTCCGGATCGACCGCTTCGTCGAAATAGGGCGGGCGTTTGATGTATGTGGAATTGGGGTCCCAGCCGAACTGTTCGCCCGCGGGAGTCTTCATCGACTTCCACATCGGGCCGCCGTCGAAAACTTGGGCGTACTCCCGCTCGAACATCTCCCTGCGGACACATCTTGAAACCACTTCCCGTATTTCTTCCGTGGTGGGCCAAATGTCACGAAGGTAAACCGGGCCGCTCGGACCTTCGCCAAGCGGCTCCTCCTCCAGATTTATGTCCACGCGGCCGGCCAGCGCGTACGCCACCACGAGCGGAGGCGAGGCCAAATAGTTTGCTTTCGCCAGCGGGTTTACGCGTCCCTCGAAATTCCGGTTCCCACTGAGCACGCTGGCCACCAGGAGGTTCTCTTTTTTGACCGCCTGCGCCACTGGCTCCGGGAGCGGTCCGCTGTTGCCAATGCAAGTAGTACACCCGTAGCCGACCAGATGGAAGTTGAGAGCTTCAAGATAGGGGATCAGCCCCGCCTCTTGATAATACTCCATCACCACTTTGGAACCGGGGGCAAGGCTGGTTTTCACCCACGGTTTGGTTTTCAGCCCCTTTTCCACCGCCTTCTTCGCCAGCAACCCAGCAGCGATCATCACGGCGGGGTTTGAGGTGTTGGTGCAGCTTGTAATAGCGGCGATCACCACGGCCCCATCCTGAAGATCCGCAGAGGCGCCATTCCAAGCAATCTGCGTCTTTCGCGGCGTCTGACCGAGAGTCTTCAGAAAATTGTCCCTCACGCCGGGCAGAGGGATGCGGTCTTGGGGGCGTTTCGGCCCTGCCATCGACGCGACCACGGTGGAAAGGTCCAGCTCCAAAGTGTCGGAATACTCCGGCGCGGGCGCATCCGCACTCCAGAATAACCCTTGCTCTTTGGCGTACGCTTCGACCAAGGTAATCAATTCGGGCGGCCGGTTGGAAAGGCGCAGGTAGTCGAGGGTTGCTGCATCAATGGGAAACACTCCAATGGTGGCCCCATACTCCGGCGCCATGTTGGCGATCGTAGCGCGGTCAGCTAAACTCAGGGATTGGACGCCCGGTCCGAAAAACTCCACGAATTTGCCAACCACGCCTTTCTTGCGCAGCATTTCGGTCACCGTGAGAACCAAGTCGGTAGCCGTTGCGCCCGCAGGTAAGCTTCCCAAGAGCTTGAACCCAACCACCTGAGGCAGGAGCATCGAGATGGGCTGCCCGAGCATGCAGGCCTCAGCTTCAATGCCGCCCACGCCCCAGCCCACCACCCCGAGCCCGTTAATCATCGTGGTATGAGAGTCAGTGCCCACCACCGTGTCCGGGTAGGCTAGCGTTTTACCACCGCTGCTGCGGGTGCAAACCACGGAAGCCAGATACTCGAGATTCACCTGATGACAAATGCCGGTGCCCGGCGGAACCACCCGGAAGTTTTCAAACGCCGACTGCGCCCATCGCAGTAGGGCGTAACGTTCGCCATTTCTTTGAAATTCGAGCAGCGCGTTTTGCTGAAACGCATCTTTGCTTCCGTAGTAATCCACCTGGACTGAGTGGTCGATGACCAGATCCGCAGGAATGAGAGGATTCGCCTTTTGGGGAGCCGCACCCATGGCCTGTAGTGCGTCCCTCATGGCGGCCAGATCGCACACTGCGGGCACGCCCGTGAAATCCTGCATCAGCACGCGGGCCGGCATAAAATTGATTTCCTGAGCGGATCCTCGCGCGTCCCAGCGCGCCACGTACTCGATGTCCGCGGCTTTCACGGTTGTTCCATCTTCGTGCCGCAGGAGGTTTTCCAACAGAATTTTCACCGAATATGGGATTCGACCCATTGGGCCGATCCCGCGCTTCTCCAGAGCGTCCAGCCTGAAGATGTGGTATTCGCGGCCGGCCACGCCCAGTGTTCCGGCTGCGCCGAAAGAATTGAGAGTCTGCATAGGAGTGCTCTTTGTTTTCGATTGTAGCGAAAACGCAACCCGCCGCCGCGTCCACCGCCTGCCGGCCGAAAAGTTCGGGAGGGATCGGACGCTCCGGAGGCTGGGATATACTGATAGCCGGCACAAGGAGGGCATACCGGCATGCGCAGGTGGTCCGGACTGCTAACCCTTTTCATGCTCGCGGTAGCCGTGGCGCAAGATCCGCGAGGGTCGATTGTGGGACGGGTGGTGGATGCCTCGGGGGCGGTGACCCCGGATGTCGAAGTGCGAGCGACGAACAAAGCTACGGGCGTGGTGGCGGCGGCGCGCACAAGTTCGGCCGGGAACTACAACATCCCGTTTTTGCTGGCAGGCTTTTACACGGTGAGTGTTGAAGCGCCGGGCTTCAAGAAATTCGTAAGGGACAACGTGGAGGTGCGGGTCTCCGAGGCCGTGGAGATCCCCATCACGTTGGAGTTAGGAGCGGTGAACGAAACCATCCAAGTTACCGCAGAGGCGCCGGCGTTGAACACTACGGATGCCACGCAAGGGACCGTGGTCGAAGATCGCGCGATCGTCGAGTTGCCGCTTATGGGAGGCAATCCGGTGGAGTTTGCGCTACTGGATCCCGCGGTCATGAACGAGACGGACATGCGGGGGCGTTACGCCTCCGCCACGAACGCATCGTCCCAATGGTCCTCGATGGGCGCCGGGTCGTTCCGTAACGAATTTCAGATCGACGGCATTTCGAACACGTATGCGGAAGGCAACGGGCGTGCGCGAGTGGCGTTCAATCCCCCGGCGGCCGCTATCGGTCAATTCAAGATCATCACCAATCCGTTTGACGCCTCTGCGGGAAATTCGATTGGAGCGACTGTCAACGTGAGCACAAAAGCAGGCACGAACCGCGTGCAGGGGGAGACGCATTATTACAGCCGCAACTCGGCTTACGACGCCATGGACTTTTTTTACAACAAGCGCGGGACTCGCAAGCCAGTGTACCAGGACCACCGCTTCGGGGCGTCGCTCGGTGGACCGGTTTGGATTCCGCATGTGTACAACGGACGTAATCGCTCGTTCTTCTTTTATGCCTGGGAGACCAATCTTTGGGGAGTCCCCCAGTCTTATACGAGCACTGTGCCAACGGCCGCCGAGCGGGAAGGGGATTTCTCAGGATTGCTAGCGATCGCATCCAGTTATCAGATTTACGATCCATTCAGTACGCGTCCCGCTGCGACGGCAGGGCGGTACCAGCGGGACCCATTCCCGAACAATGTCATCCCCAAGTCGCGGTTCGACCGCGCGGGCTACAGCATGGCAAACCTCTACCCGCTGCCGAACCAGCCTGGGAACCGCGATGGAACGAATAACTACTTCTTTGCGAAAGCCTCAGGAGAAACGTACTGGGTGAATTTGCTGAGGCTGGACCACGCTTTCAACGAATCACACCGGGCGTTTCTGCGGCTGCACTATGACTTTTGGGAGGAGGACAAGAACCGGTATTACGAGAAGCCGATCCAAGGCATCGTCTTAAACCGGATCAACCGGGGGATCGCGTTGGATGACGTGATCCTGCTCACGCCCAACTTAGTGCTCAATCTGCGTTACGGGATTACCCAGCAAGACTTTACGGAATACCGGATCACGAAAGGCATCGACTTAGGAGCGCTGGGATTCTCCCCTGCGTTGACGCGTCTGATCGACCCCAAAAGAGCCACCCTGCCTCGGGTCTCCGTAGGGGCGTTCTCGCGGTTTTCAGTATGGGAGAAGGGCGATGGCGCGAATAACAGTTTGACGCATAATCTGAACGGAACGATGACCACCCAGCGGGGCAAACACGCTTTGCGGTGGGGGTTGGATTTCCGCAATTACCGTGCGTTTGGCAATCGTTACCCGCTCGAAACGTCGCCCGACTTCACCTTCGGCACATCCTATACGAGGGGTCCCCTGGACTCCTCGGGCGCCTCGCCCATCGGCCAGGATTTGGCGGCGATGATTATGGGGATACCAAACTCAGGGTCCATGGAGACGGTTTCGTCGTTTGCGATTCAGACGTTGTATCTGGGTGGGTTCGTACAGGATGACGTCAAGTTGAAACCGAAGGTAACCCTGAACTTGGGGCTGCGCTACGAACTGGAATGGCCGATGACGGAACGGTATGACCGCATGGTGACGGGGTTTGCTTTCGACACGCCCAGCCCGATTGAAGAAGCGGCGCAAGCCAACTATGCGAAAGTTCCGATTGCGGAGATTCCGGTGGAGCAATTCCGCGTAAGAGGTGGTCTGCGGTTCGCCGGTGAGACGCCAACGGGGCGTAGCATGTTCCTAATGGATAAGAACAATTTCATGCCCCGGGTGGGGCTGGCGTGGCAACTGACGCCGCGGCTGATTCTCCGCGCAGGTTATGGAATTTTCTACGGGAGCTTGGGGGTGAACACGACAGACCCGTTGCAATACGGCTTTACGCAAGCAACCCCCATCCTCACTACGCTCGACAACGGACAATCCTACCGGGCGCTGGCGTCGAACCCATTCCCCGACGGCTTGCTGCCCGCCAAGGGGAACGCGGATGGTCTGGCTACATATCTGGGGCAGGGGATAGCTTTTGACAGCAACCTCACAAAACAGGCGTACTCACAACGCTGGACGTTGGCGTTGCAAAAATTGTTGCCCGGCCAGGTGACTATGGAGACGGCATATGTGGGCAACCGCGGAACGCATCTCAACCTGACCCGCCAGATCAATGCTATTCCTGCGCAATACCTGAGCAAGTCGCTCGTGCGCGATCAACCAGTGATCAACTATCTGAGCCAGGCGGTGACAAACCCGTTGTACGGGTTGGGCCCGCTGTTTACCTCGCGGACCATCGCCCGGGCGAACCTGCTCCGTCCCTATCCACAGTTCAGCAGCGTCGCTATGGACACCTCCGATGGATATAGCTGGTACCATTCGTTGCAGGTGCGAGCGGCGCGGCGATGGAGCCGTGGGTTAACGTTGAATGCGGGCTACGCGTTCAGCAAGTTGATGGAGGCGACGTCGTTCCTGAACGAGAGCGACGCCATGCCCTATGAGGGGCTGTCGGCCTCCCACCGTCCCCACCGCCTTACCTTGAGTGGGATCTGGGAAGTGCCGGTAGGGCGAGGGCGCCGGTTTGGTGCGGGTTTGTCGAAGCCGCTGCAAGGGTTGCTGGGCCATTGGCAATTGAGCGCGGTGGTGGTGCGGCAAGCGGGTCCGCCGTTGACTTGGGGCAACATCATCTTCAACGGTGACCCGGACAAGATCCGGCTTCCGAAGAGCGAGCGCAACGTAGACCGGTGGTTCAATGTTGATGCAGGCTTTAATCGTGTTTCCTCCCAGCAATTGTCTTACAACATACGGTACTTTCCGATGCGATTAGCGAGCGTGCAAGCCGACGGGCAGGCGCGCTGGGACGTCTCGTTAGCTAAAGGCTTCCGCCTTACGGAGCGAGCCATGTTCCGGCTCCGTGTGCAGTGCTTTAATCTCATGAACCATCCTAATTTCGGGGCGCCGAGCGTGTCGGTCACGTCCACGGCGTTTGGACAAGTCACGACCACGCAGAGCGTGGCGCGAAGCTTTCAGCTAGCGGGGACCATCACGTTCTGATCTTGCCGTTCCCACGGCGACTTCACACCTCGAGGGCGTCTTTGAGAAGCCCAGGGAGATCTTTGATGCCCACGCCCGGGCCCTTGGGGATAGACATCATGCCATCACGCACCGTTATCGGGGGGTCGAACCAGGAGCCGTATTTTTCCGTGCCGAGCTTGTACTCCTGGAAGCGGCCGACGTCTTTAACGCACGAGCAGAAGTGCAACATGTAGACAAAGCCGAACCCTCCGGAGATGTGGACGGTGGTCGGCATGTTGGCGAGCTCGGCCATACGGGCTACGCGTATCGAGCGGATCATGCCCCCGTAATAGTGGAGGTCAGGCTGCACAATGTCGACGCCACGGTTAGCGATCATCCATCTGAAACGCCAGTCGCTGTATTCCTGTTCCCCGCCCGCGACGGGGATGGTAAGGGCGTCGGCGACGATCTTAGTGTCCTCCAGGTGGTCAAATGGGCAAGGCTCTTCGAAGTACACCGCCTTGATTTCCTCGAGCATACGGCCGTAGCGGATGGCTTCAGGGGGATCATAAGAGCTGTTGGAATCCGCATGGATGGCCATCTGCTCTCCGAAGGCTTTGCGCACGAGCGGAATCAAGCGGTCCGACCGCCCAGGACTGGCGTCTTGGTTGCGGCTCATGACGCCCCCGATGCGAAACTTAAGAGCTTTGGCTTTCGATTGCTCCACGAGTTTTCGCAGGTATTCAACTTCCTGCTCCGGGGTGGTGTCGCGGCGTCCGCTGGCTACGTAAAACGCGACTTCGTTGCGCACAATCTCACCGAGCAACGCACCCATAGGTTTACCGGCGATGCGGCCAAGCATATCCAGAATGGCGAACTCAGCCCACGCCTGCGGGCTCCAGAACGCCAGGCCGTAAAGCTTATAGTTGTCGCGCCAGCGGTACAGCTCCCAAAGAAGGTTTTCGAGGTCGCGTGCGTCCTTGCCGATGAAA
>Ga0315298_1003021_pt1 | contig 27322 bp, 22 predicted proteins | sample WHS_1_MG_FD_203077 | JGI IMG/M metagenome (GOLD analysis project Ga0315298, IMG submission 203077) | Extremophilic microbial mat communities from Washburn Hot Springs, YNP, Wyoming, USA - WHS_1_MG | ecosystem: Environmental > Aquatic > Thermal springs > Hot (42-90C) | place: USA: Wyoming... | reverse complement strand
TTGCTTCGTCAAAACCCGATCGCTGGTAGGGCGGGCAGTCCTCTGCCCGCCGGATGCAGAATCAACAGGGTGTTTTTCCCGCACCAACAGATTACCGGCTCGTAGCCGCGCTCGTAAGGGCGCGGACGGTAGGATTCCGGCCGAGAAGCCGGGTCAGCACGCCCCACACCGGCGCGCAGTGGACTGCGCGCCCTACCGACTCTCTGCGCCTTTGGGCGGATTGGCGCGCGGCCATCTTGGCCGCAGTGGTTGCCTTTGACTAGGACTGGTTTGAGGTCTTTTGGGGTGTGGGAGTGGCAGACCAGCGGAAACGGTGATGGAGCAGTGTTAAGCGCAGTATTGTTTCTGCGGGCGTGGACGCCTGCGCGCCTGGCAACCTGGCAAATGGTAGGGACGCCTCGCCGACGCGTCCGAAGGCCAATCTCAACCGCCGGCAAGATGCCGGCAACACGTCGGGTTCAACTAACCAAACACGGCCTCCGCCATTCTGCCCCTCTGCCGTGAAGAATCCGACGAGAGGTTTGCAAGCGCGCCACCCCAACACTGTTTTCAGTTCAGCTCAAGCATAGCCGAACGGCTGCAATATCATACGGCACCTGCCACATGTGAAACTGGGCCCCGGAATGGCGCGCCCCGATACGACCGCAGGTGTTTGTGTCGCCCGCACAACATGGGCTCTTTGGAATACATTGCATCTTGAAACGGCTTTCCGCAAAATTTCAGAAAGCCCTTCCTCGTTTTGATAATGCTGCGCTTCTGAGTGCAGTGCATTAATTGAGACAAAACCCGCGGCAAGAAAGACTTTTGAGAAGCCTGAAACATCCCGTTCGATGCCAACCGCAACACTCAATATGTCTCCGGCCTTGCAGGTGTTGAAAAGTCATTTTCTGAGGAAAAACACGCCACAAAACCCAACGTTTTCGAGGGTCGGTTTTCTAAAACAGCCATTTTTTCAACAGCCCGTTGGCCAGAATTTTTCGCACCTAAACAGTTGACGAGTTGTCAAAGGCGACTAAAATAGCTACGCGATATAAGAAGTTTTACATGTCGGTTCCACCCGACCCAGTGTCGACGGTGCGTTTGCCGGCACTGGGTTGCATTTTGAAAAGCCCACGCCGCAGCAGCAATGTCAAAAGCGCAGGTAAAAATGTCAGGCCCGCAACCATGCACGCGCCAACCCCGATTGACATCACCCAGCCGAGGCTTTGAATTCCCTGGTGCTTCGCAAGAACCAAACTGCCAAAACCTGCAATCGTGGTCAGACCTGACACGAGCACAGCCTTGCCCGTACTTTTCGCGAGGATACTCGCCTGTTTTTCTTCAACCACACGGTTTAGAATGTGAATTCCATTCGTTACACCAATCCCAATTACCAACGGAAGCGTCATTATATTTGCAGGGTTAAATGGTATCCCCCAAAAACCCATTACACCCACAAGCCAAATCGAACCGACCAGCACAGGTGTCAACGCTAACAACACCATCATTACACTCCGGAAATGTACAAACACCAGTATTGCAATTGCGCCCAGGGCGTACAAGGCAGCCTCTTCATAACTGCGCTTGAGCAGCCCGGTGTACTCATACAGTTGCACCGGCGTACCGGTAATGATCGGCTTGTTGGTGTTGCGCGGGTCAAGTGCCTGGCGCAACTGTTGGATGAACTCGCGTTGGTTATCGCGTTGCCAGATATCTTTTTTCGGGTACACCTGCAGCAGGTGTTTGCCTGTCACGCCCACGAACCTGTTTCGCAATGCCGGTGGCAAATCTGCCACACCAAGACCGCCGGTATCGTCCTGCAGTTTCAAAGCTGCAAATGTTTGGCGCAGGTCGGCAAACAAAGCGCGCTGGTAGGCGCCAAGTTTACCGGATGCCTCCGCTTGGTCAATCGCGAGCATTTGTCGGCGCAACACACCAATTGCATCGCGTAGAGACATCAACTGCCGTGCAATCTCTGGTTCCTGCTCTTTCGCCTCGTCAATGGCAAGACCCAGATACCCCTGTAACGACCACAGGGTTCGGCTCAGCTCATGCACGTTGACCCAGTTTGTATCAGGCGCAGCAAAATCGAGTCCGGCAATTTCATTTTTGATCGCGCGCACGAGTTTCAGCTTGTCGGTTGGGTCCTGCGTTAAAAACCGGCTTAGAGATTCTACACTTGCGACAGTCGGCAGGAGACTGATTTTTTCTTCGAGTGCGCTGGCTTCCTTTTCTGAATCGGCTAGCACAGCAGCGAACAACACCGATTTTTCAGCCGATGCAATCAGTTTCCGTTCGAAAATAACAGCCGGCAAATCTTTGGTCTGCATGTTTAACAGGTTGTAGTCGAAATGCACTTTGCTAATCTGGGTCAATGCAAGACCGCATAACACAACCGCGCAGCATATCACCACCCGCGGCCGTTCCAACCAAAACCGTTCGAGGCGCGCCCGTGCAGGTGGCGTTTTGGCAAGCTCGCGATCCAGTATGTTTTGCCGACCGCGTAGCAACAGGGCAGGCAGCAGCGTCATCATCGGCACAAGGCAGATCAACAACCCGCAGCCGCAGATCGCCCCCATTTCCTGTATGCCTTTGAAATCCGTCAGGCACATCGCCAGGAACGCGCCTGCAGTTGTCAATGCGCCGGTGAAAATGCTGCGTCCGGTTAAAACGATCGCTTTTGTCAGCGCATCGCGCTCGGTGCAGCCATGGCGCAATTCTTCCTCGTAGCGTGTCACCAGGTGCACACCAAAATCAATTGCAAGCCCGATCAAGATCGGCACAAAAGTCACAGTCAGTATGTTCAAGTGCCCGATCGCAAGTGTTGTGAACCCCAACGTGTACACAACACCCACAGCCAAACACAATGTCGCTTTAACCGGTCGGCCTGTTTCCTGGTAGCCGTACACAAAAATCAACGCACACAAAACCAATGCAACCAGGCCCGCAATGGTGGTGTCGCTGCGTGACTGTCGCATTTCGTCCAGCTCGAGCACAGGTTCACCCGTCAGCCCGACATTCAAGCCGGGTACCTCGCGTTGTGTCTCCTGGACCAACTGACGCAGCCGTTGCACAGCGGCCTGGTTCATGTCTTCGGAGGGTGCATGTGCGGTTACGAGGTAAATTGTGCCATTGGCAAATGTTACGTACATCTCGCGCTCGGCCTCTGGCCCCGCACCAAACAAGGCGTTTATGCCGGGTGACGGTGGCGTACCGGGCCGCTGCATGGCTTCGGTTGCCGCCCGGACAATCCTTTCCAGTGCCGGGACAGCGCGGATCAGCGATTCGGTTGAACCGTTTTGTTGCCGTTTGGCGGTACGGAATTGCGTATTAACAAACTCGAACAGCGATACCAAATTCGATGCACCGGTAAATTGTTCAATGAACGGGCGCATTGTACGAAGCGTCTCCAGGAGCGATTCGAGGTCGGTCTCACCCACAAACAAAAGCGCTTTGTTACCCATCAACTTAAGATCGCCCTTGTAAAACACGTCCTTGAACAGATGCGGTTCGTTTTCGAGTTTGGCAGCCAAACGCTCGACAAATTCACGGTTCTTAAGAGAATCCTCGCTTTCCACCACCACAACCAGATCGTCCTGCTGCGGGAACTCGCGCTTGAAAGCGAGGAAGTTCTGATGATACCGCTTGTTTGCGCCGACCAGGTTGTTCCGGCTTGGATCAAACTTCAGGTGTAGCGCGGTATAAACCGCGCACAACACAACAAGCGCAACGTGGGGATAAACGAATGCTCTCGGATATCGTGTCACCGCTCCTGCCAGCCGCACAAGCAGTCGCTCGGCCAAACTGCATGTGCTGCGGTTCATTGTGCAAGTGCGGGTTGTTTGGTCGTCAGTGGTGCAGTGAGCTGCTTTTCTGGAAAGGCGACGCACAAACACCGCATTCGGGGGAATCACTATGCCGAGCCGACCCGTAATGCGGGTCATTCAGGAAAATCTGCATTCGAGTACACCTCTTTTACGTCGTCGTGTTCTTCGAGCGCTTCGATCAACCGGTTAACTGCAGCAATGCTCTCCGGGTCAGTTACAGGCACCGTCACCTTCGGCACCTCGGTGATCTCGGCCAGGGCGCACTTGATACCTTTCGCTTCGAGCTGTTTGTGTACCGCCTCAAAATTTGCCGGGTCGGTCAATATCTCGTAGCCCTCGGATTGCGCCTTGAAGTCCTCCGCACCTGCTTCAAGTGCAACCTCCATCAGTTTGTCCTCGTCTGCTGCGTCACGCGGAATGATCATCTGTCCTTTGCGTTGGAAAAACCGGCTGACCGACCCTTGCGTTGCCATCGAGCCGCCGTGCCGCGTGACGATGCTGCGGATCTCGGCTGAGGTACGGTTTCGATTGTCTGTACTTGCTTCAACCAGTATTCCAACTCCTTGCGGCCCGAAAATTTCGTAGGTCAATTCCTCGTAATTGGCGCCTTCACCTGCACCCAAACCGCGCTTGATTGCGCGCTCGATATTGTCACTCGGCAGATTCGCCGCACGACACTTCACAAGAACCATGCGCAGGCGCGGATTCAGATCAGGATCGCCGCTGCCGCCTTGTCTGACCGCAATTGTTATCTCGCGGGCAAGCTTTGAAAACAACTTGCCCTTCTTGGCGTCCAATGCGCCTTTGAAGTGTTTCAGCTTGGCCCATTTGCTATGCCCAGCCATATGTGTTTACCAAGGTTAACTCTTGCGCCTCATTGTTATTGGTAGCTCGGTCTTAATGCAAGCTGCAAACCGGCCGGTTCATTCGGTTGCAGGCTCAACAAACACAGCCGTGCCATAACATAAAACTTCTGTCACGCCAGGCGCAATCTCGGTCGCATCATAACGCACTCCAATAACTGCATTCGCGCCTAGCTCGCCTGCGTGCGCCAGCATCAGGTTGTATGCATCTGATCTTGCGCGTTCACACAACTCCGAATACAGCGATATATGACCGCCGAACAACGTCTGGATGTGTGCGCCTATGTTGCCCAAGATAGAGCGCGAACGCACGACTATCCCGCGTACAACGCCAAATGATTTGACCACACGATACCCGGGCAGTTCAAAAGCCGTTGTTGTCAGCGGATGCGTCTGGCTCATAGCACGCGCAATTTCAACACACACACGCCGTACTGCAAAAGCCAAAATTTGCGTGTTGTGCGCCTTAAGAACACGCGTTTCGGCAACGCACGGCACTCCAAATCCGAATACCAAGCCGCCCGTCCGAAAAGTCCCTTGCCAAAGTGGAACAGCAAACCGACACTCCACCCGTGTCACAGAAGCATTCAGCACCGTCACCGTGCCAACACTTACAAGTCGCTAACAACCCAGCCCGCGAGCAGGCTGTTGAAAAATGACCGTTATGAGAAACCGACCCTCGAAAACATTGGGATTTTTGCATGTTTTTTCCTCCGAAAATGACTTTTTTAACACCCCGCTAAAGCCACCAAGCCAGCTTTAAGTAAGAAGTCTAACCCGCATTTTACGCATACCCGGACATTCCACAAAGTTGCAGTGCTGACGCGACCAGACCGTGGCAAACCCGCTGCGTCGTCTGCCTACGGCGCGGCCCACGGCGGCAAGCTGTCCGCAACACGCCTGGCACTAGCGCACTTTGCTACGCAGCACGGGAGCCGATAGTTACCCGCCCCGAGCCAAGTGCAGTATGGAGCCACCAGACTCGGAAACCTGCGCTACGTAAAACGTCTGAATTATTCGTGGTTAGAGGGTTCCCTTTGTCAAAACACAATCAAAATCAGGTAGGCGCGGCCGGTCATCCGCCCGCCGGACATTTTCGGGTGTACGCATGCTGGCGTGCGGTGCACTGCATGCCCCACCTTTTTATTTTGCTTGCGGCTTGTAGCCGCGCTAGAAAGAATGCGCAAAAACAAGAGTCAAACTTGGAAGCCTGGCCTGGATGACCAGCGCGCGGCGCGCAGTGGACTGCGCGCCCTACCTTACTCTGCGCTTCCGCGTCTTCGCGTTAAAAATGCGGACGCATGGAGCCATGCATCGCTACCAACGCAACAAAATTTTTTTGGGTAGGGACGCCTCGCCGAGGCACCCGCATACCAATTTAAACTGCCGGCAAGATACCGGCAGCAAACTTGGGTTTAGTTAACCAAACACGGCGCCTGCATCAGTGCGTCTCCGGGGTGTAACTCTGTCACACTAAAACCGAAGTGCAGGGCAACATGTTCCGCTGGATGAAATTCCGTTGTCAGCATCCGTCAAACGAACCAACTGCAAGTCTGTACAATCCATTTGGATGGCGAGCAATGATCTGTCGCCACTATCGGGATTTTGGAATGATTTTTGGCGGTCTGTTTGCCCACCATTGGCGTTGTGGGGTACTATCTGTCGCCCTAACGGGCTTGGGGCTTGGGTTCTCCGTCGGGTTGTAAGCTACTGGTGACAAGTTGCGCTTTCGGCTCGTTGTCATGATTGTGCCGTGTGTAGAGTCCGGTTTTCGGATATTGCGGCTTGTACCTCGCCCCCAAATGGCACGAACAATCGCGTGGCGCCTTGGTGTGTTCCGCTTCGCGCAGTTCGAGCACCTTCAGGCGCCACGCGCGAGAGCCGGGCACGGCAGTGACAGGTAAACGTGGGCCAACCCCGGCCATTAGCAGGCGATTGAAAAAGTCATTTTCGACCTGAAAAACATGCAAAAATCCCAATGTTTTCGGGGGTCGGTTTTCACAAACAGCACTTTTTTCAACAACCTGTTAGCCACGTCAGGGTCTGCAGGGAATTTTCGTATGACACGGTTTGGTTTTGGCCCGTGCGGCCGCGGGTTGGTCCAGCGGAACACCAAACACTGCAAGCTGTGCCAGACCCTAGCCTAGATATTTCAACCGCAGTGCTGGCGCCTCGCACCCGTTGTTGGACATCACACATTACGTGACAAACCTGCTGTGTCGTGATTTCGCGCTCGGCAAGATGTTAGGCTGCGATTTGTGCGGCTGCCCGCTTGTCCCGTTAGCACCGGGATACGATACAGCAGCCTTTGAAGTCTGCGCTACGTATAGCGTGTGAAATTACGGGTTAAAGGCCGAGCCGACAAAGCACAAATCATCGCAAGCAGCAGGACAAAACCAAGCGGCGATTCAGAAAGCCCATGGCCGCGCCTGCATCAAACCGAACGCCCTCGAATTGGAGTAATAGCAGATGTTTAGAGAAGAGGCCGCGCAAACAAAAGCACATTTGACAAACCCGACCAGCTTAAAATCCGGGCTGCACGGTTGGCCTTTTGTTGTTGCAAAGGCTTTTACACCGATTCAAAATCGAGCCGGCTAACTTAAAGTAATTATGTATTTCGGCGTTGACTATTATCCTGAGCAGTGGGTTTACCCCTACGCGGGCAGACCTGACGAACCTGAAACGCAATGGGAACACGACGCCGAGTTGATGGCCGAGGCCGGGATTAACCTCGTACGGATGGGCGAGTTTACGTGGGGCTTGTGTGAACCCGAGGAGGGCAAGTACGAGTTCGACTGGCTGCGTCGCGCAATGGACATTATGGCCAAGGCAGGCATCAAAACAGTCTTGTGCACACCAACCGCTGCACCACCAATCTGGCTGGCACAGAAACACCCCGAAATTCTTGCAGTTGACGAACGTGGTCTAATACGACGCGAAGGTACACGACGCGGCATTTGCTTGAACAGCGAGCTTTACTGGGAAGCCGCAAAAAAAATTGTCCGCGCAATGGCGCAGGCGCTCGGCAACCACCACGGGCTTGTTGCATGGCAAATAGACACACCGGTCGGCAGTCACTACAGCGAAGAATCATTTAACGAAGATACACGCCGCGACTGGCACTGGTGGCTTGAACAGAAATATCAGACAATCGAGCAACTCAACAACCTGCTCGGGTTGCGGCACTGGGGTCAGGTTGTAACGGATTGGAAACAGGTACCCATGCCGATGCACGCGCCGGCAGGACACAACCCTGCCCTAGTGCTTGACTGGCACAGGTTTTGCAGTGACACGATCGTTCAATTCGTGAAAGAACAGGCCGACCTGTTGCGTGAGCTTACGCCAAAATGTCCAATCACAACAAATTTACGACCGTTTACATACCGATTCGATCACTTCGACATTGCGGATGTAATTGATTTTGTGTCAGTCGAGGGTAACGTCACCGCCAAGATTGCACCTGCTGAGGTCGCATGCGAAACCGACATGCTCAGGTCGGTTAAAAAGTCCAACATACGCACACCTGATGGCAGCCTCGGCTTTTGGGTAATAGAACAGAAGGCGGGTGCCGGTCAGGAATTAAACCCGACGATTCGCCCGGGTCTGTTGCGCCTGCTGGCATACCAGATGGTTGCGCGCGGCGCTGATGCAATTCTGTTTTTGCGTTGGCGCCCGCCCAGGTTCGGTTCGGAAAAATTCCAAGCCGCTGTCCTGCCGCATCATATACGCCGTGACAACCGCGTGTATCGCGAAGTTGCGCAAGTGGGTGAAGAACTGCGTCTGCTTGCGCCTGCAATCAAAGGCACGCGTGTCGTGGCCGAGACATGCATCCTGTTTACGCACGACAACGACTGGGCGATGCACCTGACCGGCCACCCCAACAAACACCTCAAACTGCGCGACCACATCCAGCTCTTTTACAATGCGCTACACAGCCGGAACATACCTGTTGACTTCGCCAGGCCAACTGACGACCTGTCGAAATACAAAGTTGTTTTTGCGCCTTCGTTGTATCTGCTTGCCGGGGGTGAAGCTGACCGGTTGAAGCTCTACGTCCAAAACGGCGGTGTGCTGGTTGCAACATGCAACACAGGTCTTGTGGACGAACACAATATTGCGCCCGACAATGGCTATCCCCACGATATGACAGACCTGTTCGGGCTTGAAGTGATCGAGTTTGATCCGCTGCCGCCTGCTGAGGAAAACCATATGGTGTTCAAGGGTACATTCCCAGCCACGCACATGCATCCGGCGCGGCTCTGGTGCGATATAATTGAACCAAAAGGTTGCGATGTCGTAGCCACATTCGCCAAGGATTTTTATGCCGGCAGACCCGCGCTCACCATCAACAATTTCGGCGACGGCAAGGCAATTTACATCGGCACAGTCAGCCACCAGTACTTTTACGATGACTTGGTTACGTGGCTGCGCCAGTTCCGTGAACTGCAAACGCCCATGAAAACACCAACCACAGTTGAAGTGAGCGTGCGCGAAAAAGACGACACGAAAATCTTTTTCATGCTCAATCACCAAAATGCGCCTGTGCGCATTCAGTTCCAAAAACCAATGCACGATTTCCTCACCGCAACGGTCCTGGCCGGCAACTATGACATGCCACCGTACGGTGTGCTTGTGCTCGAGGAACGCGCACCGGAAAAAACGGCTGAGACCGGGTCATAACCGCCAAACTGTGTCGCACCCCGCCGCTTTTCATCCAATGCAATGCTAGGCTTACCCCCAAAACAGCAGCCGCCACTAGGACCGCCGCGCCCTACACCGCGTGACAAAGCCCTTGCAGCGTGGCACGGCTACGACTTTGCAGCAGTTGAAAAAGAACGCCCGTCCACAACGCGGTCGGCTGGCGAGCTTGTCCCAGAAGTGCTAAACAGGTTGCGCCTAGACAAGCGGAGGATCGAAGCCGAGATGGTTCGTGCCTGGGATGCGCTGGTTGACCCGAATATCGCGCTGCATGCCAGACCTACCGGACTGCGAAACGGCACATTGTTTGTAACGGTTGATAGCAGCGTTTGGCTTAGCGAAATTGCACGCTACCGCGCAAAAGAAATCCTGAATCAGCTCCAGAACTGCTTCGGCGCCGAGCTGGTTAAACGCATTTCATTCCGGCTTGGTTAAACAAGCTGGCGTTACTCGCACTTCAATCCCAACCTACGCTTGGAATTGCTACAGCCGATCATTTTGCCGGTATCGGATCGGGCCGACCAATGCACATTTTTCAAACCGATTTGCAAAAACGATCCACTTCGCTTTGTGCGGCTGCGGCGGTAAATTAAAGCCAATTATGGGCCGTTATTCCAAAAGCAATGTTGCCGCGCGAGCAGTTGCACGATGCATTTTTGCGTTGTTTCTAGCCGAAACAGCACCAGGCACAAATGCAGCTCAGGTAAGACCCAACCACGGAACTGCCGTGTCTTGGGCAAATGCCGCGCAAATCATAGGCCGGATTGTACAACCCACATTCCGGGATCGCAGATTCAATCTGGCCGATTTTGGCGCAGTCGGAGATGGTAAAACGGACTGTACTCGCGCATTTCACGACGCATTGGCCAAGTGCGCAGAGTCTGGGGGTGGCAGTGTGATTGTCACCGCCGGCAGGTATTTGACCGGCCCAATACATCTGAAGAGCAACGTCAAGTTGCACATGACAGACGGCGCTGAAATTGTCTTCAAAGACGACCCGGAAGCCTATTTGCCACCTGTTTTTGTTCGGGTTGGCGGCATCGAGCTTTACAATTACTCGCCCCTGATCTATGCGATTAATTGCACAAACATCGCCATCACAGGGCCAGGCCGGCTCAACGGCAATGCAACAAATTGGTGGGCATGGAGAAACCGTGAAACAAGGGACTTTCGCAAAATGGCAGCCGAAGGTGTGCCGGTTGAAAAACGCGTTTTCGGCACGCCAGATGCCGCAATCCGTCCCAGCTTCGTTTGTCTTGTCAACTGCACAAACGTACTGCTCGAAGACTTCACCATCGGCAGCGGACCCAATTGGACAATCCACCCCTTGTACTGTGAAAACGTGACTGTGCGGCGCCTGACGGTCTCGACTCATGGACCGAATAACGACGGTCTCGATGTTGACTCGTGCAGTAACGTGCTGATCGAGCACTGCCTGTTCGACACCGGTGACGATTGCATCGTGCTCAAGTCCGGCTACAACGAGGACGGCTGGCGCGTCGGCAGGCCAACTGAGAATGTGGTGGTCCGATACTGCACATTCAAGCGCGGTCACGGCGGCATTGTCATCGGCAGCGAAATGTCGGGCGGCGTAAGTAACGTCTTCGCATACGACTGTCAATTTGACGGCACCGACCGCGCAATCCGGATCAAATCAACGCGCGGCCGCGGGGGTGTGGTTGAAAACATCTTTGCCAGTAATCTTGTCGCCCTGAACATGAAACGCGAAGTTGTCATCCTGAACATGGATTATGCCCCGGGCGACAGCGCAGGCGCACCGGGTAAACCGCCTGCTTACAGAAACATGCAGTTTGAAAATGTCATTTGCACAGGTGCACCGGTAGCAATTGCGATTCGTGGTTTGCCAGATTCGCCAATTCAACATGTCCGCTTTGCCAACTTCACTGTAGCTGCCACTACTGGTGTTGTGGCAACGCACGCAGCGAATTTGGTGTTCGACCGCGTACAACTTACCTGCACGAAAGGCCCGATGTTTGAGCTGACCGACACCAGTGAAATAACGATCCGCGAATCACATGCGCCGCCCGGTACTGAGTTGTTTCTAAAGCTTAACGGAAGTAACTCGCGCCACGTGCGAGTTGAATCATGCAACTTGGACAACGCAAAAAACAAGGTTGTAACGGCAGATGGTGCAAGCGCAACTGCAGTTCAGTTTAGGTAATTACCCACAACCTGTTTTCCCGTGATGAACAAGATCGGCAACTATCGCTGGACGATTTGCGTGCTGTTGTTTTTCTCTGTGGCACTCAACTACATTGACCGCAATATAATTGGCATTTTCAAGATGCCACTAAGTGATGAACTCGGTTGGCGTGAGACAGATTACGCGCACGTGGCTTCAGCATTCCAGTTTGCGTATGCGTTTGGGTACTTGCTCGGCGGCAAGTTCATGGACTGGCTCGGTGTGAAGCGTGGGTTGCCAATCGCTGTCACACTTTGGAGCATTGCATCTGCTGCACACGGTCTTTGCGCCTATATCCCGGTTGGAAACAGCGTCATGCTGTTCGGCTCCGTAATGCCAATGACTGTCCTCGGATTTGTATCAGCCCGTGTAATGTTGGGCTTGGCCGAGGGCGGCAATTTCCCAGGTGCAATTAAAACCGTGGCCGAATGGTTCCCGGTCAAAGAACGCGCTCTTGCAACCGGCATTTTCAATGCCGGCACGAACGTAGGTGCAATTATCTGTCCAATTGCAGCGCCTTTTATCTACAAGCATTGGGGCTGGCAAGTTGCATTTTACCTGACCGGCGCACTGGGACTTTTGTGGGTGGCAGCCTGGTGGCTGATCTATGACAATCCAGATACCCATCACAAACTGTCACCATCCGAACGCGAATATATCCGCGCCGATCAGCCCGTTGCACAAGCTGGAACCACGCGGGTAAGCTGGCCGTCGCTATTCACGTATCGTGCAGTATGGGCATATTTGATTGCCGGTTGCCTGGCTGCACCCGTATGGACAATTTACATGTTTTTCCTGCCAGATTTTTTGGATAAACGTTTCAAAATCCCGCTTGCCCAGGTTGGTTGGTGGACTGCGTTGTTCTACTTTATTGCGGCGTTTGGAGGTGTGGGCGGCGGCTGGTTGGCGGCGAAACTTCTCAAACGCGGATTAAGCCTGAACGCAGCACGCAAAATTTCGCTTCTGGTATGCGCGCTTGCCGTTGTGCCAGTCTTCCTGGCGCCATACATGCCGACTGTGCTGTTAACGGTAATTATTGTCGGTTTGGCCGGTTCAGCGCATCAAGGGTGGTCAGCCAACCTGTTCAGCTTTGTCTCTGACACAATGCCGAAACATGTCGTTGGTGCAGTGGTTGGTTTAGGTGGGTTTATCGGCTATTTCAGTGGGGGTGTTTTGGCTGAGCTGATCGGTTGGGTGCTGCAAACCACGGGCAGTTACGTGCCAATTTTCGCCGGCGCATCGCTCATGTATTTGATCTCGCTAACTGCGTTGCATCTGCTTGTTCCCCAGATAGGCAAAGCGGGTACGGAGGGACCAAAATGAATCAACTGCCTCGACAAAACTCGCAATTAAACGGCACCGGGTTGGGGAATGATCCAAACCGAATCCATAGCTCGAATCTGGACAAAATCAGCTACGATTACCCCTGGATCCCGGACAGGCAAGACGGCACGTATTGCAATCCGATAATCTGCGCAGATTATCCCGACCCGGACGTAATCCGAGTCGCGACCGACTTTTACATGACCGCGTCAAGTTTTAACTGTGCGCCTGGCTTGCCAATCCTGCATTCCCATGACCTTGTTAACTGGACAATAATTAATCACGCAGTAAAAAACCTGCCCCACCCGCGGTACCGCGACGTTCAGCATGGCTGTGGCATTTGGGCGCCAGCAATGCGGTTCCATAACGGCAAATTCTGGATTTTCTTTGCTATGCCTGATGAAGGCATATTTCTCACAACTGCCGATGACCCCGCCGGTAAATGGTCAGAGCCGCATTTGGTTGAACCCGGCTGCGGTCTGATTGACCCATGCCCACTGTGGGACGACGACGGCCGAGCGTACCTGGTGCACGCATATGCACGCTCGCGCGCCGGCATCAAGGACATCCTACGGGTTCGCCCGATGGCGCCTGACGGCTCGCGACTGCTTGGTGAAGGCAAAGTCATCTTTCACGCGCCAGAGAAGCACCCGACGATCGAAGGGCCGAAATTCTACAAGCGACACGGCTGGTATTACATTTTCGCACCGGCTGGGGGTGTACAGTCAGGTTGGCAGGTCGTCTTGCGTGCGCGGAGCGTCTTCGGCCCATACGAGGACAAAACCGTTCTGCACCAGGGCAACACATCCATAAATGGCCCGCACCAAGGCGGCCTTGTCGAACTCGAAACTGGACAATCATGGTTCATTCATTTCCAGGATGCAGGTGTGTACGGGCGGATTGTGCACCTGCAGCCTGTCACATGGAAAGATGACTGGCCGCTGATTGGCACTGACCAGAACAACGACGGTATCGGCGAACCCGTACTGCGATTTCCAAAGCCAAAAGTTGCGCGTGTCGCGCCGGTCACTGTTCCCCAAACTAGCGACGAGTTCGATTCGCCAACGCTCGGTCTGCAATGGCACTGGCAAGCTAATTACCATGATAACTGGGCTGCACTAACTGCGCGTCAGGGTTGGCTGCGGCTTTATGCGCAACCTGCAAAGCACAAAAATCTTGCCAATGTACCGAACCTCCTGCTCCAGAAGTTTCCTGCACGTGCATTTGCCGCTGAAACACTGGTCGAACCCGGGCCGGGTCGAATCTGGCTCGAAACCGGTCTGGTTGTGACCGGCCGAAGCAGCGCTGCAATTGCACTGCAAACGACCGATGGCAACACCACAATTGTGTTCCGCCGAAACGAATCATGTACGCCGGTAAAAAGACTCGACTCGAACAAGGTCCGCTTCCGGGTTGAAGTCGCCGAAGGCGGTCTTTGCAAGTTCAGCTTCGCGTCTGCCAACGGCGACTTCGAACCTGTGGAGCACTTTTTCCAAGCTGAACCGGGCATTTGGGTGGGTGCAAAAGTCGGTATCTACGCCATCTCGATTGACTCAGGTCCGAGCCGATATGCCGACTTCGACTATTTCAGGTTTGCGGCGCCGGCCAGGCCATAGGAAATCGTCAAAAGCAAGGCAAATTCTTACAGCCGGCCAAATGCGCAATACAGATGTGGCGCCCACTCCGACTCCCTGTTGTGCGACCTGGCAAAGCTTACTTTTTCTTGCGTGGCGGTGCATGAACACACCCGCCATGAAGCGCATGAGCAGCTTCCATCCAAACCTCGCTGAAAGTCGGATGAGCATGAATCGTTCGGCCCAGCTCGGTTGCGGTCAATTCAGCGCGAATTGCGACTGTTGCCTCGGCAATCAGTTCTGTTGCATGCGGTCCAACTGCAGCAGCGCCAAGTAACTGGTCTGTGTTTGGGTCGGCAATCCATTTGACAAATCCTGTTGTTTCGCCCACTGCAATTGCCCGGCCTAGCCCGGCAAATCTAAACCTGCCCGTCACAACCTGTCGGTTCTGTTTACGGGCTTCTTCCTCGGTTAATCCAACAAATGCAACTTCTGGACACGTGAAAATTACACCCGGCACAACAGTTTCAAACCTGCGCGGCTTAAGCCCGCACACCGTCTCCGCCACGGCCATCGCCTGCGAGGTTGCATAATGCGCCAGTTGTGCACGGCCGGTTACATCGCCCACAGCATAAATGTTCGCCACGTTCGTCCGGCCGAAATCGTCCACTGGTATAAAACCGCGTTCGTCTGCTCTCACACCTGCTGCACCGATGTTAAGCGAGTCCGTGACGGGCCGCCGACCAACACACACAAGTAACATCCCCGCTTCCAATGTTTCAGCTCCACACTTACACCGCACCGAATTTGCTTCCGCCGCAACATTGTCAAGCGAGTGACCGGTGATGATCCGTATGCCGAGCTTTTGTTCCATGTACGCACATACTTCACGCCGCACATCAGGATCAAGTATCAACAAAATGTCATCCAGCAGCTCTACCAGCGTCACTTTCACACCGCATTGGGCTGCCATGCTTGCAAGCTCGCAGCCGATATAGCCCCCACCCAGGACAATCATGCTCTCGGGCAACCTGCCCAAATCCAAAAAAGCACGGCTCTCAACCACAAGTGGATGCTTGGGGAGAAATTCGGGCATGACCGAAGCCGACCCGGTGGCAATCACGATCTTTTTGGCGCTCAGTCGGGTCGTTCCGCTCGGGGAGTTGACTTCGACTGTTGTGCGGTCGCGAAAAGCCGCAGTACCGGTAAACTGTTTTACGCCATTGGCGGCGAGCAGTTGGTTGATACCGTTGCGCAATTGTTGAACCGCCCGGTTTTTGTTCCCAACCACAGCAGCATAATCAAGCGTCGCGCCATCCACATTGATCCCGTGCGCCGCCGCAGACTTGACCTGTGAGTAAAGGCTAGCTGCGGCAATAAGCGCCTTTGTCGGTATACAACCCCAGTTTAAACATGTACCACCAAGTTGTTCCCGCTCAACAATAGCAACAGAAGCGCCTAGTTGCGCAGCACGGATTGCAGCCGGGTACCCACCCGGCCCAGCTCCTATCACCACGATGTCAAACGTTTCCATAATTCGAGGTCTTCAAGTTTGGCTTTGATCGCATTGATAAAGTTTGCTGCCAGTGCGCCGTCTATGAGCCTGTGATCGGCCGAAAGTGTCATCTTCATCATTGACCGCACCACGATCTGATCCTCATGCACAACGGGTTGTTTGACCGTACTTGCAACGGCGAGGATGGCCCCCTCACCTGTATTAATGATGGCATGGAAACTTTCCACGTTGAGCATCCCCATATTCGTGATTGTAAAGGTACCGCCAGTCATTTCGTCGGGGGTTAACTTGCCCGCACGCGCCTTTTCAACCAGTTGCTTTGCACGTGTGCACAACTCAATCATCGTCAACTCTTCAGCGCGATGAATCACCGGCACAACCAAGCCGCCCTCGACCGACACGGCAATTCCAAGGTTCACATGGCTGTGCCAATGGATGTTCTTGCCGTCGGTGCTGCTGTTCACAACCGGATACTCTTGCAACGTCAACACAACCGCTTGGGCAATGAAATCCGTAATTGTAAATGGTGCGCCGGCCTCTTTGAGCTGGTTGCGGTACGCAATCAAATCTGTCATGTCAACAGCCACAGTCACATAAAAATGCGGCTGTGTGGTGAAACTCTGAGTGAGGCGTTGTGCAATAACCTGGCGCATCTTGCTCATTGGCTTCGGCCGCTCAGCCAGGGCACGTTGCACATCAGCAACAGTAATCCGCCCTTCTTCACCGCTACCCTCCACATCCAAGATGTCAACCTTCTCTTTCCGGGCCAGTTCAAGTGCCGCAGGTGTAACACGCAACTTGTGGTATCCGCGTGATTCAAGATACGCGCGCACATCTTTCTCGGTAACACGGCCCCAGGGTCCGGTGCCTTTGATTTTATTTGCGTAAATTGCGCACTCTTCGGCCAGTGCTTTTGCCCGCGGCGAAATTCTGAACATCGGCTCGAACGCTTGCGGCACCGGGCCGCCTGCCGCTTGTGCAGCCTCAAAATGCGCCACCACAGATTCACGTTGTACCTGAACCGGTTGCTGCGGCTGGGCCGGGGCGGTGACAACTGTTGCGGTTGCCTTGCTGGTCTCTAACTTTTGTGGCGTGCGCTGTGTTACCACCGGCACACTCTCACCAGGTTGACCTATATAACCCACAACGGTCTGCACAGGTACACTTACCCCAGCCGGCACAACTATCTTGAGCAGCGTGCCTTCCGTAAACGCCTCGACATCCATCACTGACTTGTCGGTCTCGACCGTGAACAGCACCTCGCCTTTTGCAACTTTGTCGCCTTCTTTCTTGCGCCACTCGACGATGGTGCTTTCCTCGGTCATCTGACCGAACTTGGGCATTGTGATCGGGGTTGCCATGGCAAACGTTACAGGATTTCGTAAGCTGCATTAAGCAGGTCGTTCACATTCGGCAGAAAAGCAGCTTCCAATACGTGGCTCTGCGGTGCGATGCCATTTTTCGCGCCGACGCGTTTCACCGGCGCATCCAGATAATCAAAGGCCAAATCTTGAATTGTCGAGGCGATCTCGGCCGTGTAACTGCCGATGTGAATCGCCTGGCTCGCAACGATGCATCGGCCGGTCTTTTGTACCGACCGAAGTATCGTGTCAACGTCGAGCGGCACCAGACTCCGAATGTCAACCACTTCGGCGCTTATCCCGCGCTCAGCTTCGAGTTTTTCAGCCGCTTTAAGACAATCATGCACAACCGGCCCCCAAGCTACAAATGTAATGTCACGCCCTTCACGTTTCACATCTGCAACGCCCAGAGGCACAAGATATTCTTCTTCAGGCACGTACCCCTTCAGCCCGTAGAGCGCCTGTGACTCGACGTACAACACGGGATTATTATCGCGGATTGCGGCCTTCATCATGCCTTTTGCATCGTATGGCGTTGCGGGATAAACCACGTACAGGCCTGGTATGTGACAAAAAATTGATTCGAGCGTCTGGCTGTGCTGACCGCCATAGCCTTTACCCGCACCAACTGACGCGCGAATCACAAGCGGTACCTCGATCTGCGCACCGCTCATGTAATGCCATTTCGCAGCCTGGTTACTGATCTGGTCTGAGGACATCAGCGCAAAATCCATGTACATCAACTCCACCACGGGCCGTAACCCTTTCATCGCCGCACCGACCGCAGTACCACAAATACACGCCTCACTGATCGGTGTGTTAAACACGCGGTCGCGCCCGAATGCTTCCAACAACCCTTTGGTTAACTTGAACGCGCCCCCGTATTCGGCAACGTCTTCGCCGTACAAAATCACGCGCGCATCGCGTTTCATCTCCTCGACAAGTGCCTCGCGGATGGCGTCCCGATAGGTAATCTGGCCGTCGGTACGTTTTGCCACAGGCGGTTCGCCGACCAACTTAACCCTCTGAAACTCGGGTGGCACAATCTCGCATTTCGTGTTTGTGTACATGTACTTGATTACGTCACGCGGGTCCGGGTCAGCCGCTGCTGCCGCACGCTGTGCCGCACGCGTGTTGCGTTCTCTGACTCGCCGTTCCAACGCCTCGATCCCGGCCTGATCCAAAACACCGCACTCGATCAATTGTTTTTTGAATGTGTCGATCGGGTCCACCGCTTTCCAGGCCGCTTCCTCGTCTTTGGTCCGGTATTCGATGCGCGGGTCACTGAGCGAATGGCCCCAATACCGGTACGTCTGCACATCAAGCAACACTGGCCCTTGCCCTTTCCGGCACAGGTCAGCCGCACGTCTGACGGCATCACGCACGGCGAGCACATCCATACCGTTCACTATTTCGGCATGCATATTGTTATTGGCGAACCCGGCCCCGCGCCGCGCGAGGTAATCAACTCCCATCACCTCGTTCCGCGTGCGATGTGTCATGCCGTACTGGTTGTTCACAATCAGATAAATGATCGGTAGACCAAACTTGTGATCACCGGCAAGTTCGTTTGTGAACTGTGCCTGGCACGCCCAGTTGAGCGACTCGAGCACAACGCCATTTGCAAATGCACCGTCGCCGGCGAAACAGCACACAACGCTGTCCTGGCGAAGATACCGGATCGCCATGGCTGCCCCCGTTGCAATTGGCACACCACCACCAACAATTGCATTCGCACCTAAATGGCCAACGGTGAAATCGGCTATGTGCATGCTGCCGCCGCGCCCTTTGCAATAGCCGTCTTCCTTGCCGAACAGCTCGCAAATTGTCCGGTAAAGGTGTTCCTCAAGTGCCGCCTCGACCAATTCATCGCGTGTGGTGGCCGTGCAATTCGGGATTCGCCGTTTGAGTTGCTCGATTGACATCGAGCGGATTGCAGTTGTGCCTTTTGCAAGTGACTCACCGTGCCCGCGATGTGTGCTGGTTATGTTGTCCTGAATCCTCAGTGCTGAGCACGCGCCTACCGCAGTTGCCTCCTGGCCGACTGATACATGCGTCGGGCCGCGATAATCATACCCGGGCAACGGCTCGTACCCGCCGGAGCGGAGTTTCACAATCATCTCTTCAAGCTCGCGCACGATCAACATGTCCTCAAAAAGCGCAACAGCTTCTTGAGGGGTGATTGTGCCCGCCTGCAATTCGGCTGCCAGATTTCCGTTGTACCTGTAAGCGGGTACCGTACCGCAGTCTATTTCAAACGGCCTAAAGTCAGGCCGCAACTCGCTCAAATATACAGGTGATGTTTGCGTTGCCATGTAGCTTATTGGTTTGATTCTTTCAAGCTCGAACGATCTTAATACCTTTTTTTGCAAGCTCTTTTGCCAGTGCCTTGTCGAATTGTTTGTCTGTAATCAGCACATGCACATTCTCCAACCGACCGGCCCTGGCAAAAGATACCCGGCCGGCCTTGGTACTGTCGGCCAACAAAATCACAAGCCGCACCTGGTTCATGACAAGCTCCTTTGTGAATGCTTCACTCGGGTCTGTTGTGGTCAGGCCGGCCTCAAGTGACAAACCCATCGTGCCCATGAATGCCTTGTCCAGATGCAGTTCTTGCAACAGCCACCGCGTCAGCGGGCCCACCAGGGTCTGGCTAATTCGCCGCAGTTCGCCTCCGATCAAAATCAGTCGCGGCCCCTGCCCCGCCAATTCGTGTGCTGCACGGAGCGAATTTGTGACCACGGTTACATTGCTGCGCTCGCGCAACAACCGGGCCAGCTCGAGGACCGTGCTCCCACCATCAAGATAGATCGTGTCCCCAGGCTCGATGTATTCGAGTGCAGCCTTTGCAATGCGGCGTTTTTCCTCGGTTGAAATTGAGGCTTTGGCGTCGAAAAGCGGCTCGCCCAAACTGCTCTCAATGCATACCGCACCCCCATGCACGCGTTTGATCTCGCCCAGCTCTTCCAGCCGCGCAAGATCACGCCGCACCGTTGCAGGCGATGCGCGGAGCTGCCGGCACAGATCATCAACACGCACGACTCTGTGCTGGCGCAACACCTGTCGCAACCTGTCCCACCGTTCTGGGGCAAGGTCCCATGTAAAGTTATCGGGCATGATTGATTTCGATTCGTTTAGCGCAAATTCAATCAAAGTCAATCAAAAAAATTCTATCCCATGCTGCGCCAGGCAAACCTCAGCACTACAGATGACGGATTCGGGCGTTGACAAAACGCAAAACTGGCGGACACTTCGTTTGCGCATCTGGTTGAACTGAAATGAGCTTTGCAAAACAATTCCTTGCCGAGGTTGAAACCGTTGCCCGGCAAATTGACGCCGCCGCGGTCGAACGACTGGCTGATAAGCTTGTCGAGGTTCGCCAACGCAGCGGGCGCGTGTTTGTTCTTGGTGTGGGCGGCAGCGCTGCAAATGCGAGTCATGCAGTTAACGACCTCCGGAAATTGTGTGGGATCGAGGCGTACGCACCAACAGACAATGTCTCGGAGCTTACTGCTCGCGTAAACGATGACGGGTGGGCAAGTGTCTTTGTTGAATGGCTCAAAGGCAGCCGACTGACAACAAAAGACGCGCTTTTAATCTTTTCAGTCGGCGGCGGTAACCTTGAAAAGAACATCAGCCCGAATATTGTCGGTGCAATTCAGTTCGCCAAACTGGCCGGTGCAACTGTTTTGGGCATAGTTGGGCGCGACGGTGGTTACACTGCAAAAGAAGCAACAGCGTGTGTTGTTGTACCCACGGTGAACCCCGAGCACGTAACGCCCCATACCGAGGCATTTCAAGCTGTTGTATGGCACTTACTTGTAAGCCACCCGAAACTGAAGGTGAATCCGCCCAAGTGGGAGAGCACCAAGTGAGCGCGCAGTTTCGCGAGACCGGTACCGGGCGAGGCCAGGCCGTTTTCCTGGATCGCGACGGCGTAATTAACCGTGCACTTGAACGGGACGGCAGACCTTACGCACCCAGTAGCCTAGCTGAATTTGATCTTCTGCCTGGTGTACCGGAGGCTTGCATTCAACTTAAGCGGGCCGGTTTTCTGCTTGTTGTCGTGACAAACCAACCTGATGTCGGCCGCGGCACACTCAAACGCGAGGTTGTCGAGGCGATTCATGCCCACATGCTCAAGCTACTGCCGATTGACCGCGTCGAGGTATGCTATCATTCGGGTACCGAACCTATCGCATGCGACTGCCGCAAACCAAAGCCGGGCATGTTGTTACGTGCCGCAAAAGAACTTGGAATAGACCTGCACCGAAGCTGGATGGTCGGTGACAGATGGCGCGACATTGACTGTGGCCGGGCAGCCGGGTGCAGGACAATCCTGATTGACTACGGGTACACCGAACCGCTCGAACAGCAGCCAGATTTTCGTGTCAAAAGTTTGCTTGAAGCGGCCAGGATTATCATTGAGAAATCAGTCGCTTGATTTATTGTTGCTCAAAAGCCGGTGCCTAAGTTTAACGGGGTTATGAATAGCTTGGCAGACCTCAAAATCAAAATCTTCGCCGACGGCGCGGACAAACAGGGGATGCTGAACCTGAACGCAAATCCGCTGATCAAGGGAATGACAACCAATCCCACTCTCATGCGGAAAGCCGGTATTACCGATTTCGAGGCGTTTGCCAAAGACATCTTACAGGTCATCACGGAAAAGCCGGTCTCGTTTGAGGTGTTCTCGGACGAATTTTCTGAGATGCGGCGCCAAGCACTCAAAATCAGCGGCTGGGCAAAAAATGTCTATGTCAAAATCCCAATCACAAACACACGCGGTGTTTCTTCAGTCCCGTTGATCCGCGAGTTGTCGCGCGAAGCTGTAAAACTCAACATCACCGCAATCTTGACGATTGATCAAGTCAGGGCTGTTGCTGATGCGCTCGATCCGGCCGTGCCTGCCTTTGTCTCGGTGTTTGCTGGGCGGATAGCTGACACAGGCCGTGATCCAATGCCAATCATGCGCGCCAGTAAAGCTGCAATAGCAGGCCTGCCGCACGCCGAGCTTATCTGGGCAAGCGTGCGTGAGGTACTCAATATTTTCCAAGCCGAAGAATGCGGGTGCGACATCGTCACCGTGCCGCACGACATACTCGCTAAAGCGCTTAAACTTGTTGGCATGGAGCTAGCCGAGTTGTCATTGGAAACGGTGAAAATGTTCGCCGCCGACGCCCAAGCAGCAGGATACACGTTGTAACATCAACGCAGACGAAAAATCGTTCAGCGACGCGATTCAGCCGTTCCCACATCACGCCGAGCAAGCCGTTCCAGCCAGTCGCAAACTTTGGGTAAGATCACTTCCCACCTGAATGTCTTAGATCGCTCCCAAGCATTGCGTCGGTAAAAATCGTATCTGTCCGGCGTTTTGACCAGCTTGGCAATTGCCTGCGCAATCGCTTCAGGAGTTTCACTCTCCACAACGATACCAGTTTTATCGTGCAAGGTAGAATCAATCAAGCCACCTACGGGATAAACCACTGCAGGTGTGCCCATTGCATTTGCTTCGATGACGTTTAGTCCCCAACCTTCACGAATTGAGGTGTGCACAAGCAGATGCGCCTGCCTCAGCAAGGCATTTTTCGTGTGTTCATCAACTTGCCCTGTGAAAGTTACGAACTGGGCCAGATTCAGTTCAGCAGCCAACCTCGTCAAATGCGCCCTTTCCTCGCCATCGCCAACAATTGTTAAGTGCGCCCGCGTACCCAGATCAAGCAACATGCGCACGGCATGGAGTGCATGATCAACGCGTTTGTTGGGGGCAAGTCGTACGACCACGATTAATCTCACCGGCTCAACCAGTGGTTTATCCTCGAGCATCGGCAACGGTTCTGTATCCGAACCGTTTGGGATCACCGTGACCGACCGCACACCGAGCTGTTCGAGCATTGTGCGAGTCGATTCTGATGGTGTCCAAAACGGTACGTTGCGGTAAAACCGCAATGTCCAACGTTCCTGCCAGCGGCCAATTGCGCTTAACGGCCAGGAATAAAAAGCATTCCAAATCGGGCCCAAAACCTCGTGGATGTAGGCGACGCAATTTGTCCCGCACCACCAAGGTGCGTACCACGGAATTCCGTGGTGCTGGTCCAGCACAAGATCAAACCGTGGTTGACGGCGATACCATTTCAGTGCTGCCAATACCGATGTACCGCGTCCGCCGCCACGAACAATTCGCACGCCGCGAACTGCATCCGTTGGTTCCGCCCCCGGGAAATTGTTTGCGAACCAATATGCTTCATGACCGCGTTCGACCAGCGCAGCCAAATGCGCCAACGTAACCCGTTCGGCTCCACCTGCCTTCGGGTTGCGCGGGTCGCGCCAGTTTAACATCAGGAACCGCACAACTGAAATCTCCCGCTTACTTGCACCTTGAATCAGCCACAAATCCGCATCTCAACCCCGCGAATCGTAAACAGGCAAAGCCGCAAACGCAACCGCTGCCTTACCGGACTGCAACTGCGCATACGTGGCGCGCTATGATTTGCAAAGCCTAACAAGCTTTCCCCCACTAACCAGCCGGTAACGCTGGCCGTACCACTGGATTGTGTTCCCGGCAAATGCAGCCAGCCAAACTGCCAATTGTAAAACGTCTTTCAGCAGTACAGCATACAACAACCAACCGCGCGGCGGCGTGCGCCTCAACAACCGCACCAGGTCAAATGCTGTTAGCACTCTGACAAAAACAATCGCGCCGGCACACCCAGCCGTTACCGCATGCGGGTTCGATACAAACCACAACACCGGCCAGAGAATCGCATTGCTCAAAATGCTGAAAAAGTACGGTACCGGTTTGCATACCCGAATTGTCCGCGCCCAACGCAATTGGTGTTTCCATACGGCCAGCCAGCTCATCGGCCCTGACCAGCACTCAACAACAACAGGGCAAAGCTCAACACGCCAACCTGCCCGCGCAATTCTGTTGCCGAGTTGATAGTCGTCAGCTAAGTAATCCGCCAGCGCAGTAAACCCACCGATTTTATCAAGTGCCTCGCGCCGCACAGCCATAACTGCCCCCAGAGCAAAATCGAGCGGGTTGAGGCTGCGCGCCTGGAGCACCTGACTCCAAAAATCCACGTTCACAGCCACAGCTTCCCAGCGCATTGGTAGCGTTGTCGGATCGGCAAACCGATAGAAACAAGTTGTCAGACCGACGTTCGGCTCGCGTAACGGCACCACCAGGTTCGCCAGCAAATCTGCCGGTGCGCGCACGTCGGCGTCACTCACAACCAGGAAATCGTGTTTTGCCACACGCACCATTTGGATGAGCTTCGACACTTTAGGATTGGTGCCGAGCTGTTCGGGGCAGACCAGAAGCTGTGCATCCCGAGCGGGGAACTCGGCAAGCAACTGCCGGACGAGCGCACACGCGGGGTCTGCTTCAGACTCAACACCGAATAAAAACTGGACGTCACCGGCGTAATCTTGCGTGAGCCAACTCCGCAGGCTTGCCGCTGTCGTGCTGTCGGTGCCCTTCAACGGTTTAAGCACGGTAACAGCCGGCGTAAATGAGCTGTCGGCAATCCGCCTGTGTAACGGGAACCGGCGACCAGCCAGCCATTGCCAGATCAGCAGCACAAGACTCAGCACTGCAAAACCGCCCAGAACAAAGCTCGCACTCACGGCTTGTGACTAAACATCGCAGCCAGCTTCGGCAAGCGCAGAATTGCAACGGCACGCAAGTCGCGAGAGACGGCTCAGTTGCCACAATCATTTGGTACTGAACGGGGTACTGAGTCCTGAAAGTATTCCCGACCACGTCGCAATCCGTGAATGTACCCAAGCCCAGCACGTAGCGTTCCGCACCAGTTTACGAACATGGCAAGCGTCTCGTACAGATCGCTTTATACTCAGTTTCCTTAGCAGGCTACCATTACTGCACCAGCCAAATTTCGCTTGTGCGCACGTCATTCAATTGGCGATGCATGCGGGGCCTTGACCTCGATCCGCTCTCTCACGGGTATTTAACAGGCTTGCAGTTGCAGACGCGACGAAACAACCCTAGCACATCCCGCATCTGCAGGACGAACCTGCTGCCTGGCCGACCCCCCAACCCGGCACGTCGCCCGGGGCCGTTTAAGCGTTCGCGGGCTTGTCACGCAGAACGCGGACGCGATACGGCAGACTTGGAAGTCACCGCTCCGACAAAACGTGCAAAACATCCGGGGGTACGACGAAAAGTAGCAGTTACTTGTTGCCTTTTTGCTGAACCTCACATGCGCTCTGGGCCAGGTTCTGAAACAGAAACTCAGTCGGGAACCATACGCCGCCAGGTATGCTGTCGCGCGGCACGCCCGACAACCCCAGACACAAACGTTCCACAAAGGTTTTAGGCTGTGCCATCACTCGGCAAGAACAGCTCAATTTGTGGCAGATTGTTAGGAATGACTGTTATGTGGCGAGCCACGTGCGCTCCCCGGCACAACTTGGTTTTCGGGGCAAATTGACCTCAATTCCATCCAGATCACAGGTTGGCCAATCATAAATTGCAAATCGCTTGAACCTTTTCTGGCTTTTTACATTCCACTCGGTGTAAATGCATGTGGTGGCTGAACGCCAAAAACTGCCCGTGCGACAGGCTAGGCTCGGTGATCCCGAGGCTTGGAACACGCTGTTCAAGCGGTATCAACTGCCCTTGTAGGTCTATGTGTCTGAACTGGTCAACGACGAGCAAACTGGCCTCGACCTCGTGCAGGAGACGTTCGTTGCCGCTATTAGGCACATTGACAGCCTGCGCGAAGACGACAAATTCGGTAGTTGGCTCTTTGGCATCGCGCACCAGAAATGCATTCAGCACTGGCGCAATACCGGTCGAGAGCAATTGTTGGACGAAGAGTTGCTCGAAACGTTACCCGGCGCAGACAACGACCCTGCCGAGTTGCTCATCCGGGAGGAACAGGAAGTGGATTTCATGCAGGCTTTGAGTCAATTGCCAGTGTCGCAACGTTCAGTGCTGGTGCTGCACTTTCTCGAGGATTTCTCGCTGGAAGAAATCGCTCGAATCACTGGCACGAACCTAGGCACCGTCAAGTCTCGTTTGCATTACGCCAAGAAGGCATTGCGAAAATTGCTGGACGGAAAACTATGAAAACTCCGCGTGAAGTTCTGTTGGCGCGGCATCAAGCCGCTGAAGCCAAGCTGGACAAAATCCGTTTCGAGGCGGTTCGGGCAGCAGCCAATATGAATCGGGGAAGGCCGCCCATCCGCGAATTTACGTTCGCTGCTGCGATTATCCGGTCGGTCGCTCTGCTTTATCGCGAATTGGTCCTGCCCTGCCGCCGCACCTGGGCGGCATTGGCTGCAGTCTGGCTTGTGATTCTAGGATTCCGCATCGGCAGTGCGGAGGGCTCGAATGTGGCTGCCGTTGCCCGACCCGTTTCAACGGAAGAATTGCGACTGGCGCTCGAGCAACGGCGCGCGTTGTTGGCCGAGCTGGCGCAACTGCCACAGACGGAACCCACCGAACCTGCGAAACCTGACGACCAACCACGCAGCGAGCGACGTGCAACATCGGCCTGCGCATGAACCCCTGACCCATGGAAACACCCGCTCCTCAACCCAGCACTTGGCAGCGTTCAACTACGCGGCGGTTCTTCTGTTGGCTGTTCTCTTGGCGTACACTGCGACGCGGGCTGGTTGCATTGGCCTGTGTGGCCACGCTTGTTGCGCTCTTTTACGCTGTTGAAGACTGGCGCGGTAAACGCGCTTGGGAAAAGTTCAAACGCGAATGCGAAGCTAAGGGTTTTAGCTTTGACAGGGCAAGCGTCATCCCGCCGCCTGTGCCTGCTGACCAGAATTTTGCCCTCACACCGATTGTGGCAAGCAGCTACGCACAGCACTTAGATCCCATTTTCTTTTTCAGTTTCGATGTAAGTGCTTTGCCCACAGCAGGTTACGGCGCTTTTGGATTTCACCAAAATGGCTACATCGCTCAGAGCTTCACACCCAATAGGTCCAAAATCCGCTGTTGAT
>Ga0315298_1003020_pt1 | contig 27327 bp, 24 predicted proteins | sample WHS_1_MG_FD_203077 | JGI IMG/M metagenome (GOLD analysis project Ga0315298, IMG submission 203077) | Extremophilic microbial mat communities from Washburn Hot Springs, YNP, Wyoming, USA - WHS_1_MG | ecosystem: Environmental > Aquatic > Thermal springs > Hot (42-90C) | place: USA: Wyoming... | reverse complement strand
CCTGGCCAGCCTCTTCGAGACCTGGCAGGCGCGTGGCCTCAACCCTTTGCGCGAATGCCTGAACCTCCTCAGCTAGCCCCCACCCCTTGCCAACAAAACTCCCTTACCCCAACTCTGAACAGTCACATCGAGATGAGTCTTTTGACTTCTGCCTGAAGTACTGTATACTCATTATGCGCCAAGGGTAGTGGAGATTGTCCCGGCGCTACGGGAAATGGTCTTGAGACAGCTACTCACTGGCATTGGGAAGGTCTCGGAAGGGGCAGTCGGTTTCTGCCTTAGTTGGACCAGACCAGAGATGGTAATTGGCGAATCGGAGCGGAAAGGAATAAGCCATCGTGGACGATCAAGAGAAGGTCGAGTTGAACCCTCCCAGCGAACAGATCATCGCCTACCGGGCCCTGTGCCTAGGTGCGCTGGTGATGAGAGGCGAGTTTGAGCAGGTAGTGCAGAAGTCGGAGGATTCAGAGGTGGTCGAGGCGCATGAGGATCTAATTGAGCGCCTGGCCGATTGGCTGGTGGATGAAGGGGTCAGCCAGTACCTATCCCCCAACGAGAAGCGGTTGTTCGAGAAATCCGCGGGCTCTTGGACTGAGCAAGAGCTGATCGACGCTAGCTGGCGCAGTGAGGCACTAGGGGTGATCCTTTGGACATTGTCTGTTCTAGACTCACTGCCACCCTATGATACGGTGTTCACCCAGCCAGAGGTCATCAATCCCTTGAAGCTTCTTGGACCAACGACGGAGTTCTTGTGGCGAGCGAGACTTCGCCCTCCTGAGGAAGTTGCCAAGGCGTGCGATATCGCCGATCTCTGGGTCTGGCGGTCACGGATTGCGGCGATGCAGAAAGGCGGCCTGCTGCTGCCGGAAGGGTGGTCGTTTCCTCAGGTGATCAAGACTATCGCCGAGAAGGCTCATGAAAGCGGCGCGATTTCTCAGCTTGCCGAAGGAGACCTGCCCATCCTTGGCAAACCCTACACCGAGCTTTCCGAAGATGAATACATGCACGTGACCTCCATCGCAACGGAGCGCCAGCTTGCGTTAGACTGGGTTATTGGACACGCCGAGACCTGGGACCAGGTAACGGACGGTCAATTTGAGACTTGAAGGATCTTGAAGAGACGGTAGCAACAGAAGACGACAGAGGGGCGCTCCTGCGCCCCTCTTCTGTTCGTGCCGGACTCCCGTTCATGGCATGTGTTTTGCGACCACGTGGTCATCCCGAATTGGGACCAAGGAGGTACCGAGCTTTGGCCACGCAATTCATGGAATCCATTAATCCCGCCACCGGAGAGGTGATCGAGAAGTTCCCCATGCTTTCCGAAGAGCAGGTCGATCGGGCGCTGGATGACGCCCGGCGGGCTTTTCTATCTTGGCGCAAGACGTCGTTTGACGAGCGTGCTTCTCTATTTCGACGCGCGGCGAGCTATCTGCGCTCCCAGGCATCGATGCTAGCTAGCCTGATTACTGTCGAGATGGGTAAGCCGATCACCCAGGCGGAGGCCGAGATCGAGAAGTGCGCCTGGAGCTGCGACTTCTTTGCTGAGAAGGCTGCGGCTTTTCTGGCCGACCAGCCACATCCCGCGAGCGGGACCGAAAGCTACGTCGCCTTTGACCCGCTGGGGACAGTGTTGGCGATCATGCCTTGGAACTTCCCCTTCTGGCAACTATTTCGATTCGCCGCACCCGGCCTGATGGCCGGAAACACCGCCGTGTTGAAGCATTCCTCAAACGTGCCGCAATGCGCGTTGGCGATCGAGCAGGTGTTCCGAGCCAGCGGCTTCCCTCCTGGCGTGTTCCGCACCCTGCTTATTTCGGGCGCGATGGCAACGAAGATCATCGCCGACCCACGTATCACCGCCGTTACTCTCACCGGCTCCGATGCCACTGGCCGCATCGTTGCCAGGGCGGCTGGCAGGGTGATCAAGAAGACGGTAATGGAGCTCGGTGGTTCCGATCCCTTCATTGTGCTCGAAGATGCCAATCTTGACGAAGCCGCGAGGGTCGGCACCCAGTCGCGCTTTCAGAATAACGGGCAGAGCTGCATTGCCGCCAAACGCTTCGTCGTTGTCGACGCGGTCTTCGACGAATTCCTCCAGCGCTTCGCCGCCGAGGTGACAGCGCTCAAGGTCGGCAATCCCCAAGACCGGGCGACACAGATCGGACCACTCGCCCGAGGCGATTTGCGCGATGGCCTTGAACGGCAAGTGCAGGACTCGGTGGCCCAAGGGGCGCGAAAGGTGCTAGGCGGCCGCCGTCTCGAATGCCCGGGCTACTTCTATGCTCCCACCGTCCTGACCGATGTCACGGGAAACACGCCCGTCCTTAGCCAGGAGACTTTTGGTCCGGTCGCGGCGGTAACGCGAGCGCGCGACGCGGACGAGGCCATCGGCATCGCCAACGACACGAGATACGGCTTAGGATCCGAATTGTGGACCGGTGATATCGAGCGGGCGAAGCTTTTGGCCCGACGCATCGAGGCCGGCAATGTATTCATCAATGGGATGGTGAGGTCCGATCCGCGTCTGCCCTTTGGCGGGGTTAAGGAGAGTGGCTACGGTCGGGAACTTTCCGAGTTTGGCATCCGCGAGTTCACCAATATCAAGACCGTGTGGATCGGCCCAGCCATGATGCAGGAAGCCAAGCGATTACCCGCAGAGTAGACCCTGCTTCCATGCGCTACGCCTGGTATTGGCATCATTATTGCCAGGTGACAAGCGTAGGCTATGTGAAGTCATTCAGCCGAGTGGATGACGACGCCCCTTTTCCGGCACGGCGCTCGTGCCGTCGGCATTGCAGAGGTGTTCGCCAAGAAGGGAACCGAATCCAAAAGCTCTATCGACGAGTTGATTGGCTGCCAGTGGGACTGTAACGGGCGGCAATCACTCGGCGGAAATCGGAGGAATCACGAGAACATGGAAGAAAACGAAAAGAAACCCCGCCGACGAATCATTATTATTGGCGCGGTGGTAGTCGCCGGCGTCTTGTTTCTGGCATATTTTGGCTTTTTCGGACGTCCGTCTTCCCCGAACCAGACGGCTAGTTCGGCAGGGATAAGTGCAGCTGCGGTCCAGCAATCGCCAACGACGACTTCTGGAGTTCAGACCACACCCCGGGTCGGGGCAACGGCGACTGTTTCCGGCACGTCTAACCTAGAGGTTAGCCCCGCTGAGGTTGCTTCGGGAAAGGTAGTATTTACTCTTTCGGTGCAGCAGGCACAGCCGGCCTACGATCCGGCTCGGGTGACGGCTGCGCCCGCCGCGAACAGTGATCAGAAAGCCCCTGCTCAGCCGAAAGGTTTCGCGGTGCTTGGCGGTTCAACGCTGAAGGTTACCAACAACTTCGACCAGTCGCAGTCCCCTCCGGCCGATCAACCTTTGGAGATACTACGGCATGTAGCGGTCCAGATCAAAGAGAAGGATTCTGGTCAGATCGTACCGAACGTCACCGCCACCATGGACCTGCTGCGGGACGGCCGGCCAGTGCTACAGGATCAGCCCCTGGTGCCGATGGTGCCGGCGGGCGGAGGCGTTGCCCAGATGCACTATGGCAATAATATCAAGATTCCGGGAAAAGGCGAATATCAGGTGTTCGTGCGTATGGAACCGAGCCCGCTCTTGGGTTCCGACTCGGGTGGCGTAGTGCAGTTCAACCTCAGCGTCAAGTAGTTCTGTCGGTGGAGATACCTGGCGGTCATCGCCAGACCAAATGAGACGCGCCGCGTGTGTCACATCTTTACGGGCGAGGGCTGGCACCTCGGCCAGCCCTTCTACCTGTTTAGGTCAGGTCCCACGCTTTTTGGCACTCGGTGCCATATCTGCCCTGGCCCGAGCCAGACACCGAGGCGCCGACATTTGCACGGCCGTCGTTTTTGCCGTATCATGAACAAGACATGGGTGACAAAGGGCACGAGAGCAAGAACAAGGAGGTCTTTGCCGAAGACCTCACGGACCAGCCGGGCATGGGAGGGATAGGCACACCTCGGCACAAAGCTCTATCTGAGGACGTCGAACAAGACCAGCGTGCGCCGGTGGCCCTCGTTGTCTGTGGTATCTTACACGACGAGGTCACCGCCGTGCTGCGGCAGGAGGGTCTCACCTCGCCCGTCTTCTACCTGGCACCGGCTCCGTGCATCAACTACGCCAACATGGAGCGACAATTGACGCTGCTGCTATCACGGGCAGCTAAGGTGGCGAGGCGGACGGTGGTGCTGATCGGCCTCTGCCATCCTAACCTCGAAGAGATCCTCGCCCGTTACAACGCTGAGCGAGTGCCGATCAACGATTGTTTCGACGCCCTGCTTGGCAAAGAACGCAGGCGTCTCGAACGGGAAGCCAACACCTTCTTTACTACCCCGACCTGGTTGAGGCACTGGCGGCGAGCCCTGCAGCAGGGCATGGGCTGGAACGCCGACGATGCCCGGCAGAACTTTGGGCGCAACCAACGTATTCTGCTCTTGGACGCAGGGGTCACGCCGGTCACCGATGAGGAGATCCTGGCTTTCTTCGACTACACCGAGGTTCCGGTAGAGCCCCTGGAAATCGACCTTTCCAACCTTGCCCGCCTACTTCGGTCCCATCTCGACATCGACCACCAGTAAGGTTCTACGGCCTCCGGTTGCTGATCTGGCTTCCCTTGAGGTAGTACGTGGCCTCGGTCAAGGTGTTGCCATCCTCGAAGCTAGCTCGCCAATCGTAGGTGGAATCGCCATCCACCGCGACGTGAATCACGCTGTCGGGATGGTCGGTGAAGTTGGCGCCCATGCGCTTGACGCCTTCGATTACCAGCGCCTGCCAGTCTGCGTTCTTCCGCCACGGGAGCGTAGTGAATACCGCCAGCGGGTCTGTTTTCTCCCAGTCTGAATCCTCGACCGGCCCGTTCTCGAAGCTCATAAGGTAGTAGATTACGCCATCTGCGGCCGAGTAGAAGTCCCAGTACGTGTTGGTGTGTGGCTCCTCACCGAAAGGATAGATCTGGATGGTCATCGAGGCCAGTTCTGCGTCGGGTGCAATCTGCTTAGCCAACCGCACCGCTTCTTTGTACTTTTGCTCGAGCAGCGCGTTGTCCGCCATCAAGTTGAACGGAATGCCCGTAGAGGCGAGACTGCGCGTGGGCGACGCGGTCCTGGAGGACGCCGGATTGCCGGCCGGCGATGTAGGTGCAGGAGTAGTCAGCCGCGGGGTAGGCAGGGTCAGAGCCAGCGCGGGGGTGCTATCGGCCTCGCTGTTGCTGCTGGTTGTATTCGCCATGATCACAAAGACCATGCCGCTAATGACGATCACCATGCAGAGGAAGGCGATGATTGCGCCGCCGATAACTAGCGGCATCTTGTCTTCAGAGCGTTTAACGGCGGATCGCTGGGCAGTCGGACCATCGCCCGCTCCCACTTGGCCGGCATCGGTCAGGGTAGCCGTTCGATGCTCGGTGGCCGCCGGTCTCCTGTACTGATCCTCATTTGGTACGACCGGTTCCCGTAGTAGGGCAACGGCTTTCAGCGCTTCGACCATCTCTCCCGCTTTTTGGTATCGATCGGCGGGGTTCTGGGCCGTGGCTTTCAGGATCACCCGCTCCACGGCCTCCGGGATGGCGGGATTCACGCTTCGTGGCAGAGGCAGCGGGCCGGTAACGTGCTTCAAGACGACGGCAAGAGGAGTGTCGGCCGTATAGGGCAAGACGCCAGTGAGCATGTGAAAGAGCATGATCCCCAGGGAGTAGATATCGCTGCGTCCGTCCACGGCGTAGCCCTGGCCTTGCTCGGGGGACATGTATTCCGGCGTACCAATCCCCACGCCAACGCCGGTAAGTCCGGCGGCGGACGATTCCATCATCTTGGCAATGCCGAAGTCGGAAAGCAGTGCCCAGTCATCACGGACCATTAGGACGTTTGCGGGTTTGACGTCGCGATGGACAATGCCCTGGCTGTGGGCAAAGTCGAGGGCATCGGCGACCTGACCGATAATCTGTGCGCACCATTCCAGAGGCAGAGGCCGCCCCAGCCGCTCTTTGAGCGTGCCTCCTTGCACATACTCCATGACGATATAGGTCAGATCCGTGGCCTCGCCGAAATCGTAGACGGTGAGGATATTCGGGTGACGGAGCTTTGCGATAGCGGTCGCTTCGCGGCGAAACCGCTCAAGGAAGCCAGCATCCTGCACCATGTTTGCCGGCAAGACCTTCACTGCCACCATCCGATCCAACGAGGCTTGGTAGGCCTTATAGACCGTGGCCATGCCACCCCGGCCCACCTGCTCGATCAACCGGTACTGGCCAATGGTGATGCCTTCTAGCTGGCCCATGCCAAACCTCCCATAGCTCCTTCCGGTTTGGCTATTATATAAGCGGCCAAGCCTTTGTCAACAGTGAACGAATAGGAAACTGGTCCTATCAGGGCCTTGACAAAATTAGCAACCGGATGTATAGTTTTCCCGAACTAAACTAGACGCTTGGTGTATAGTTTAATGTCGGTCAAACATGCGTTGTTGGCGCTGCTCTACCAGCAACCGATGCATGGCTACGAGCTGGGGAAACAGCTCAACCTGGCCGTAAACGTCGAGTGGGATGTGAAGCCAGGGCAGGTCGCCAGCACGCTAGCACGCCTGAAAGAAGCTAATCTGGTGGACTTTGAGGTAGTCGAAACCGACGACGCGCCAGACCGCAAGGTCTACTCCCTCACTGACGAGGGATTGCGAGAGCTGCAGGAGTGGTACTTGACGCCGGAGGTCCGAGACTACCGACTTGGCGATACCTTCTATATCAAGCTAGTACTCAGCCTCATTGGCGGTCCGGTTCACCCTGAGCAGGTGCTGATGGTTCAGCGACGCGAACTCTTCCAGCAACTGCACGCGGTCACAGAGATGCGCCGCCGGGTCGACCTGCGGACCCAATTGCCCTGGGCATTGTTGCTGGACAGTGCGACCATGCATCTTGAGGCCGACCTCCGCTGGATCGAGATGTGTGAGGCACGCCTGCCTGACCTGAAGCACTATACGCCGCCGAAGCCCGAGCCGAAACCACGTGGTAGGCCCCGGCGGCCATCGCCAGAGTCAGCCGAACCTGTACTCGCAGAGCGGATCGGCGGCCGGAACGTGACACCTGTCAAATAGTAATTCCCTGTCAGTCACCGGTTATCGGTTGCCAGGCACAGGAATGATGCGGTCTGGACAGCGACAACAGGTGCAACAGGAATGACGAATGATGCCGTTGTTGGTAACTGGTGAGGGCATATTCCTGATAGCAGAATTCATCCTCGCGACTTCATCCTTTTGTGGAAAGAGGGCGTCAAATGAACCTAGTACGCACCGAATCGCTGACCAAGGTCTATGGCACTGCCGCGCACCCGGTTCACGCGCTCAGTGGTGTGAACTTCGCTGCGGACGAGGGTGAGTTCGTCGCGATCATGGGTCCGAGTGGCTCGGGCAAGAGCACCTTGCTGTACCTGCTGGGCGGGCTGGAGAGGCCGACGAGTGGCAAGGTCTGGCTCCGCGATACTGACCTAAGCACGCTCGACGACAACGCTCTTTCGCGCCTGCGTCGCACCGAGGTAGGGTTCGTCTTCCAATTCTTCAATCTGATTCCGGTGCTGACCGCTGAGGAGAATGTTGCCATGCCACTAATCCTCGATGGGGTAGGGCGGGGGAAGGCCTTGGCACGTGCCGGCGAGGCGCTGGCCAAGGTGGGGCTAGCGGATCGCGGTACGCACCGCCCTGCGGAGTTATCCGGCGGTGAGCAGCAGCGGGTGGCACTAGCGCGAGCGATGGTGGCGAACCCGGCGCTCATTTTCGGCGACGAGCCGACCGGCAACCTCGACTCCCGGGCCAGCGATGAGGTGGTGCAGTTGCTGCGTCGCGTGGCCGACGACTGGGGCCGCACCATCGTTCTCGTCACGCATGACCCCCGCATTGCGGCCTACGCCGACCGGATCGTCTTTCTTAAGGACGGTCAGATCGTGGACGAGAACAGGCTCAAGGGTCGGGGCAACGCCGAGCAGATTCGCGAGCAGCTTGTCAAAGTAGCTATTCGCCCGCTGGGGGACTAAGATGATAAGCAGAATGACTGGTTTCACTTCCATGTTTTGGCAAGCGGCGATCATGGCCTTACAATATCTTGGTGGGCGCAAGCTACGCACCGTGTTGACCTCGCTAGCCATCGTCTTCGGGGTGGCTTTGATCTTCGCCTTCAACCTGGTGTTTCCAAGCGCAATGAATGCCTTTGGGCAGACGATGTCAGCGGCCTCCGGCACGGTGGACTTAAGCGTAAGCAGCGTGACCGGTGAAGCCTTCCGGCCAGACCAGCCGCTCCAGACCGTGGCGAACGTCAAGCATGTCAAAGCCGTAACCGGGCTGCTGCGCCGGCAGATTGCCCTGCCAGCGGCTGCGCCTCAAGGTGAAGGGACTTTCGGCAAGGCAGTTCAGTTCGAACTAGTGGGTATAGACCCCGCGACAATGCAGAGTGTAAGACCATTTGTCGTCAGCGAGGGTCGCTTCCTGCAGCCGGGCGACACGGGCAAAGCGGTCATCCCGGCTGGTGTCGCCGAGTTGGTGCCAGAGCTTAAGGTCGGCGCTACTTTCCCTTTGATCACCGCCGCTGGACAGAAGACCTTTACGATTGTCGGCTGGCTGGCCGAAAAGGGAAACGTCAACTCGCCCGAGGTCATCATTCCGTTGAGCGATGCCCAAGCCGCGCTCAATCAGCCCGGTTTGATTAACACGATCGAAGCGGCAGTGGAACCGGGCGCCAGCCGTGACGCCGTGTCCGCGGACGTGCAGAAGGCGCTCGGTGATGGCTTCCGGCCGAACTCGACCGCCGACCAGACCGCGATCTTCGCGGCGACCAGGGTCGGCAACGTGATGGTCGACGTGATGGGCGGGATCGCCCTGTTTCTCGGCGCGTTCCTGATCTTCAATACCTTTCGCACGGTGGTCGTCGAACGCCGCCACGACCTAGCGATGTTGCGGGCGATCGGCGCCACCCGCCGGCAGCTAACCCAGATGATCCTGGTCGAGAGCTTCGTCCAAGGTTTACTGGGCACGTTGGGCGGGTTGATCCTCGGTTACCTGCTGGCTTTCGGCCTGAGCAAGCTGATGGAGCAGGTGATTTCTCAGGTCACGCCGATAAGCAGCTTGAGCATCACGGTGAGCCCCTCGGCGTTTCCCTTGCCAGTATTCTTGGGCTTGCTGACAACTGTCGTAGCCGGGTATTGCCCGGCACGGGCCGCCGGCCGGATTTCGCCTTTGGCGGGGTTGCGTCCTTCAACGGCTTCAGACCTGCACCATGCGGCGCGGCGGATGCTCATCGCTGGCGTTGGGATCGCGGCTGTCGGGACGCTTCTGCTCGCCGGAAGCGACAAGACCACGACGGTCGGCGCCGTGACTTTCCTGGTCGGGATGGTAATCGCGGCGCCCGGACTGGTGGCGCCGGCCGCATGCCTATTCAGCCCAATGCTGAGCTTGTGGTTCGCCCGTGAAGGCGACCTCGCGCGGGGTAACCTCGTCCGCCAGCCTGCACGTGCGGCCATCACCGCTAGCACGTTGATGATCGGCTTGGCCACTCTGATCCTTATCGCGGCGATGGTTGCCGGTTTCGACAAGTTCCTCCAAGTTCTTGTGGATCGCAGCTTGTCGAGCGATATCATGCTTGCCCCACAAGTACTCGCCAGCTATGGGAGCGACCTTGGGGCAGATGCAAACCTCGCCAGACGACTTCAGGACCTACCCGAGGTAGATACGGTCGCCGGATTGAGCTACGCGGCAAGTTCCTGCCGTGGCCAGGCGCTGGAAATCCTCGGCATCGATCCTCAGAGTTATGCGAAAGTGGCCCCATTCGACTTTGTCAAGGGTCAGCCGGCAGAGGCCTACGCCGCACTCAGCAAGGGCCGCGCGGCGATCTTCAACTCCCTGACGGCAGCCACGCTAGGACTGAATGTTGGCGACGAATTCGCCATGCAGACGGCAGAAGGGCCGCAAAGCTACCACGTGGCGGCGATTGCCAACGACCTGCTCCATTTCAAGGTGATGGCCGTGTTCATCTCGCAAAGCAATTTGAGCACCGATTTCCACAAGGCCGAGGACGTGCTCTTCATGATCAATCTGAAGCCAGGGGCCGATAGGACCGCAGTGCTGGAGGAGATCAGGGAGATCACGGCGAACTACCCCCAGTTCACCGTCAAGGTCACTGGTGAATACCGTGACGTCATGCGCGAAATGATCACCGGCGCCTTCGGCCTATTTTATGGCCTAGCGGCGCTTATCCTGATCCCGGCGGCCCTTGGACTCCTGAACACTCTGACGATCAACGTCTTGGAACGTACCCGCGAGATCGGCGTCGTCAGGGCCACCGGCGGCACTCGGGCGCAGGTAAAGCGCATGGTGCTGGCCGAATCCCTGCTGCTTGGTTTGTTCGGCGCCGCCACTGGCACGCTGGCCGGCGTGGCGATGAGCTACGGTTTCGTCGGCGCCTTCAGTGGCATTGGCTGGAACTTGCCCTACGAGTTCCCGTTAGCGGGGATTCTGGCCGCCATCGTGGTCGGCGTATTGCTCGCGCTGTTCGCCAGCTTCTTTCCGGCGCGCAACGCCGCGAAGCTAGAGATCATCAGGGCCCTTCAGTATGAATGACACTAGCTAGGTTGTGTTCCTTTACGCGGCGCGGCGCAGTTGAGCCTGCCGTTCGCGGATCTTGGGCAAGACGTCGCGGGCGTATTTCTCCAAGAAGCCGCGTTGGTCAGGATCGGCTGAATGGAAGTATAGATGCGTGAAGCCCAGGTCTATGTACCGCTGGGCAAACGCGACGTGGTCCTCGGGGTCGGCCGAGATGCACATCCTCTCCTCGATCGTGTCGGTGCCGACCACCGCACCGTTCCTCTCCGACATTGCCGGCGTATAGATCTTTTGGTCAAATAGGGCGGGAACAAGAGAGCCGGCCCAGTACTTCTTGATCGATCGGACTGCGGCTTCCTTGTCTTTCGTGTAAGCGACATTCAGCTCGATCAGCCGGGGCATCCTGGCCGGCTCTTTCCCCACCTTCTTCGCTCCGGTCTGGAAGTTCTGCATGATCTGGCGATATACCTCGGGCTTCTCTCCACCGACGGTGATCAGGCCGTCGCCATATTCCCCGGCGAAGTCGGCGCTCTGCGGAACCATACTCGAAACGTACAGTGAAATGGCCTCCGTCGGACGTGTGTAGAGCTTCGCCCTACGGGTGCGATAGTAGAAGCCGTTGAACGTCACGGCCTCGCCCGTCCACAAGGAGCGGATCAGGTTTATGGCTTCGGCCAGGCGGGCGCGCCGCTCGGCATAGCCCGGCCATTCGCCGGCGGCAGCGTAGTCATTCAGCGCTTCGCCAGTGCCCACCCCTAGATAGGTGCGGCCGGGCGCTAGGACAGCCAGCGTCGCCGCGGCCTGGGCAATAACCGCCGGGTGGTAACGGAGAATAGGGCAGGTTACGCCGGTGCCAAGCTGAATGCGCTTGGTGCGCATGGCGGCGGCACCCAGCCATGTCCAGGTGAAACTAGCCTGCCCTTCTTGGGACCAGGGTTGAAAGTGATCGCTTACATCGAGGGTATCGAAACCAAGGTCGTCAGCGACCTCGGCGTACTCCAATAGCTCGTTGGGCGCAAACTGCTCGGGACCCGCTTTCCATCCTAATTGCACCATCATCTCTCACATCTCCTCTTGATCCTTGCATAGCACGATGTGCTATAGGGAGTTATCAGTTGGTTGTCAATGAGTTATCAGCGGAGCGAGCCATCGCCGGTACCAGGGGCCCATCCCGGCTTTCGGCAGGGCAGGCATCTGTTAACCGACAACTGATAACGATTGACTATTGAGCCTAGTGGGCAAGTTCGGTGCCGCAGTCCTTCCCTTTCGACCGATCTCCATGCGGCAAGCGCCAGACGGGACGGTCCTTTAGAAGGGTCTGCCGCGAGGCCACACGCATTGGAGAATCTGGCGGCCGCGATGGTCCTCAACGTTCGACAGACAACCGGCGGGCATCACTAAGGGTTTCCTGTTCAGTCTATTGATACAGGCGGTTGCATATGCACGTTGCCCGTACTATAATATTGGGTGCGAGGTAGCTTGGCTTGCTTCCCCCAGACCGTCTTGGTGCGACCTTCGTGAAGTTGACAGGAGGTGACGTCGATGTTCCGAGGGGGTGGATCCGGGCGAAGTGGTGCGAGCGGTGGGGGCCGCGGACTAGGCGGGACGAGTGTGTGCCGCTGCCCCAATTGTGGGCACACAGAGCCGCACACGAGGAGCACTCCCTGCTCCGCAGTAAGCTGCCCCAAGTGCGGAACGCCGCTAAGGGGGGCTCGTTGCTAGCCTTGATCAAGCGAGATTAGACGTGCTACTGCCGCGGCTGCGCTGGGTTTGTGCTACCGTGCGAAGAGGAAGCGTCTATACGGAGGTCAGTATGCCAGTCTATGACTACCAATGCGGGGACTGCGGCCAGGTGTGGGAGGTGTTGCAGCTCGGCAGGAGCGAAGAGCCGACCAGGTGCCCAAGCTGTGCGAGCGATCGCATCGCCAGGGCACCATCGGCGCCATATTTGAAGAGGAGCATTTCCGGCCAGGGCACAACCTGTTGCGGCCGGGAGGAACGCTGCGAGAGCGCTCCTTGCTCTGGTGGTGGTGGCTGCCACAGGAAGTAGTGGTCCTTATTCGACGTCGTCGGCAGCGTCCGCGCCTTCGACGTGCTCGAAGCGCCCACGAAGCCCAGGCCGAGGGGGCGTGAAACCTATCGCGGTTCACGGAGAAGGTGAGCCCGCCTAAGGGGGTAGAGTCGAACAAGGGTTTCTGTGTATCCCTTGAAGCCTGAGGCGAAGGAGACGTTGGGATGACGCGAGCAGTCGAACTCGACCTAGACGACCTGATCGCTGCCTTCGATGCCAACTTACTGGAATCGCGCTTCTTCATGGACCTGGAGACCGGCGAGGTGTTTACGGTCTCGGACGAGATGTGCCGCGAACGCGACCGCATCTATGAGGAGACGGGCGATGAGACCGGCGAGGATGCGGCCGCCTTTGAAGAAATCCTCGGAAGAAGAAATAAGGGACTGACATCCCCTGGCCCACAGTTGGGTGCCCGGGTGCCAGTTAGCGGTGGGGCTTGTCCTGGAGCCGCCCGCGCAGCCGCTCCAGCCCGAGGCGATTGAGCAGCGAGCCGAGACGCTCGCCACCGCTGCCCTCCTCGATGCTTAGAGCTAGGCAGGCCTGGAAGGCCTGATAGGCATCCTCTTCGCTAACGCATTCCATGAACTCTGTGGCAAGTTGCGCGTGGCGGCCGAGCTTGCCACCTACGTAGACGGTCAATCCTTCCTTGCCTGTAGCGAGCGTACCCGTCGGACAGGCTTCGAGACAATCGCCGCAGCCGACGCACAGTTGAGAGTCGACGGCCGGCCCACCATCGACTAGAGCAATGGCCCTATCGCGGCAAGAGTCGACGCAAAGACCGCACTCGGTGCAGGGTTCATCCGTGAGCCGCGGCTTGGTTTGAGCCACGAGGGCGAAATCCTTGATCTGTGGCTCGGAGCAGCTGTTGGGGCAGCCAGCAACGGCGACCTTGAAGCGATGATGGGTGAAGATCGGCCCGCTGATCTTGGCGCGCATGTTCTCGGCCAAGCCGGAGGCGGTGATCTGCTCTGCCAAACGATCCCCAATGCGCTTCACGTCTACCTGTGTCAAAGGGCAACCCGCCGCCCCGCCACAGACGCGGATGGAAAAGAACCGGTTTTCGAAGCCCTCGATCCGGTCCACGGCCGCTTCAAGGCGCTCCAGCTGCTCTGTCGTGAGACTGGTGAGGGAGAAGACCTCGTCGGTAGCGCCGGTCTGGATTCCGTCCTTCTGCGGCAGGACCGGAATGACAGGCGTCGGAACGGTGGAAGACTGGACCGGAGAGGCTGGCGGCGCCGGAGCCGGCTGGGCAACGGATGGTACGGGGCCACCCATGAAGCGCTGGCGCGCCTCGTGGACGTCCTCCATCGTTACCGTGTGGTGTCTCTTCTGTGCGGCCAGCTCCTCGATGCGCTTCTTTACCATGCGGCGCACGAAGAAAGGGACTCGTTCGACACTCTGCAAGGCTTCCTTTTCCCAGTCCATCTTTATCTCTCCTCTAACAGCCATTAGCCGCCAGCCCGCCCTCCATCATTCGTTCTGATCCTGCCGCCAAGGGACGGAACAGAGGCGGTCGTACTAGGCCTGGGCCTCGGCTTTCGCCGGAATCCCTCATGCCCTGCTGGGGCACTGTGGCAGATACGACCGCGCCACTTTCAGAAGAATGACGGAGTCGGCTGATGGCTATCTTCTATCATTATAGCAGAAAACTGGCACGCGCCAGCACGAAAGGCGCATGTTTCGGTGGCGATTGCGAAGGGATGCAAGTGCTAGAAAACGGGCGTAATAAAGAGTATTCTGAAGCATTTAAGAGCTTTAATGACGTAGATGGTCGTAGAGTCATTTGCTCAATTCCCGAGCCTGCGCTATGATCAGCGCGGATTAGCACTCTGATGCCGAGAGTGCTAAAATGGTGATAAGAGCATCGTATACAAAGGTGGGTGCCGAGAGACGGCGTCGGGATTGTTCCCAACCACGGTGTTCCATTTGGTCGGTGGGACTCCGAATTCTCACAGGTCTGCTCCTGATCGCAACCGTGTCGATGGTTCAATCCAGCCGGTCAGCGAACAAGCAAGATAGAAAGGAACGGATAATAGAGGAGGTATTGTATGGCAAGCAAGTTGAAGCCGCTCGGTGATCGTGTGGTAGTCAAGCCCTCTCCCAAGGAAGAGGTGACCAAGAGTGGTATCGTACTCCCGGACACGGCGAAAGAGAAGCCACAGGAGGGGACGATTCTGGCGGTAGGGCCAGGCAAGATCGATGAGAACGGCAAGCGCGTGGAGATGGAGGTCAAAGAGGGGGACAAGGTTCTTTATGCCAAGTATTCTGGCACTGAAGTGAAGATCGAAGGCGAGGACCTCTTGATCCTCAGCGAGCGAGACCTGCTAGCCGTCGTCTCCGATTAGTCGTTTTCCCGCCAGGTTATTTCTGGACGGCATCGGGAAGCAGGAGACAGCGTGTGAACTAGTTGTCGGTTAACAGTCATCGGTGATCAAGGGTTCGTTTCCCTGCGCCCGCAGCTGATTTCGCCCCCGTCCTTCTGCCGAAGGACGGCGCAGGCCCCGGGCAACAAGTGGCTGGCAACTACTTAGAACCCATCGAAGCTGGTCGGCAACCACATCAGACAGTCGTTGAAAGCATCGAAGGAGGATAGGTCATGGCAAAACAGTTGGTCTTTGACGAAGACGCCAGACGGTCCCTGAAGAGAGGTGTGGACGCTCTGGCGGATGCCGTCAAGATTACGCTCGGCCCGCGTGGCCGTAACGTGGTTCTGGACAAGAAGTTTGGTGCGCCGACGATCACGAATGACGGCGTGACCATTGCGAAAGAAATTGAGCTCGAAGACCCATTCGAAAACATGGGCGCCCAATTGGTGAAAGAGGTTGCCACCAAGACGAACGATATTGCGGGCGATGGCACGACGACCGCCACCGTTCTGGCACAATCGATCGTCGCCGAGGGTCTCAAGAACGTCACCGCCGGTGCTAACCCGATGCTCGTCAAGCGAGGCATCGAGAAGGGTGTCGACGCGGTCGTCGAGAGCATCAAGTCGATGGCCAAGCCCGTCGCCGGCAAAGAAGAGATCGCCCAGGTAGCGGCGATTTCGGCCGCGGACCAGGAGATTGGCGATCTGATCGCCGAGGTAATGGATAAGGTCGGCAAGGACGGCGTAATCACCGTTGAGGAGTCGAAAGGTCTCCGCTTCGAGACCGAATACGTAGAAGGCTGCCAAATTGACCGCGGCTACATCTCGCCCTACTTCATCACCAATGCCGAGCGCATGGAAGCAGTGCTCGATGAGCCCTACATCCTGATCACGGACAAGAAGATCTCGGCCGTCTCCGATATCCTGCCCCTCCTGGAGAAGGTCCTCCAAGTCACCAAGACTCTCGTGATCATTGCCGAAGACGTGGATGGTGAGGCTCTGGCCACCTTGGTGGTCAATAAGCTCCGGGGCACGATCAACTGCCTAGCCGTCAAGGCGCCGGGCTTTGGCGACCGGCGCAAGGCGATGCTGGAAGACATGGCGATCCTTACCGGCGGCAAGGTGATTACCGAGGAACTGGGACGCAAGCTTGATTCGGCCACCGTCGCCGACCTCGGCCGCGCTCGCCGGGTTGTGGCGAATAAGGATGACACTACGATCATCGAAGGTCATGGCTCTGATGAGGCGATTCAGGCGCGCATCAAGCAGATCAAGGCCCAGATCGAGGACACGACTTCAGACTTCGATCGCGAGAAACTGCAGGAGCGACTGGCCAAGCTGGCTGGCGGCGTTGCCGTGATTAAGGTGGGTGCCGCCACCGAGGTTGAGCTGAAAGAGAAGAAGCATCGCGTCGAGGATGCCCTCTCGGCCACCCGTGCGGCAGTAGAGGAAGGTATTGTGCCCGGTGGCGGCGTGGCCTTTATCAATGCCCTGCCGGCCCTTAACGACCTGAAGGTCACGGGTGATGAAGCGACTGGCGTAGCCATCCTGCGTCGCGCTTTGGAAGAGCCGCTACGCCGCATCGCCATCAACGCTGGGCAGGAAGGCTCGGTGATCGTCGAGGCGGTGAAGAAGGCAGAAAAAGGCGTTGGTTATGATGCCTTGCACGGAGACTTTGGCAACATGCATGCCAAGGGCATCATCGATCCGGCCAAGGTGACACGCTCTGCTTTGGAAAATGCCGCTAGTATCGCGGCGATGGTTCTCACCACCGAGACGCTGGTAACTGACATTCCCGAGAAGGAGAAGGCCCCAGCCATGCCTGCCGGCGGCATGGGGGGTATGGAGTACTAGGGTAGGTTTGCGCTCCTAGAGTTCTAAGAGTCTGCATAACCGCCAAGACAAAGCGAGGAAGGCGAGCGAGCGTCAACGTTGACGCTCGCTCGCCTTGTTGTGGCCCTCGTAGAATCCCCGCGGTTGAGGGCACCTTTCGGAAGCCGGATCAGCAGGACCAGGCACAGTTCTTGCTGGCCTAGTATCGCGTGCACGGCACAGCCGCCAGCGGGGGCATGTTGCCTGTTCGCCGTTTCCTCGGGTTCGCAGCGACATTTCGATAGGCAGCAGCCGGTTGATGGAAGGAGACACGCATGGAATTCAGCGCACGCAATCAACTATGTGGCACCATCAAGTCGATCAAGCTTGGGATCGTCACGGCCGAGGTGGTGCTAGACGTGGCCGGCCAGGAGGTAGTTGCCGTAATCACGCGGGGTTCGGTGGAGAGGCTCGCGCTGAAAGAAGGTGATCGGGCCGTGGCGATCATCAAGGCCACCGACGTCATGGTCGGCAAATAGCCGGCACAGGTTTGGCAGTACTTGGGGGAGGTCAGCTATTTTGTCGAGCATTTCCCCTGAACGAAAATGCTGAGCGTTTGGGCTCACCGTTTGAGGGTGTTCCCCAAGCGTTCGGCTAATGGACTACTAAGCGACTATCTCGAAATCTGTTGCCCACAGTTCTGGAATTGTTTAAGGTGAGATCATGTCAGGAGATCAACAGCGGGTACTTGTGGTCGACGACGACCCGGACATTCGGGAATCGGTTCGGCTGATCCTCGAGAGTCAAGGGTATGAAGTTCAGGCGGCCAAGAACGCCGACGAAGGAATGGCCAAGGCGTTGGAGCAGAAACCGGACCTGATCCTGCTGGATGTAATGCTTCCGACGGGTACCGAGGGCTTCCATTTCGTGTGGAGCTTGCGCAACCAGCCGGACCCGACAGTGCGCGACATCCCGATCGTGATCATTACGGCCATTCACGGCACTACTGAACTACGCCTCTACCCAGACATCGCGGATTCCTCCTACGGCCCCGGCGAGTACTTGCCGGTTCAGGGCTTCCTGGAGAAACCATTCGATCCGCCCAAGCTTATCAGCACCGTGGAACAGGCTTTGCGTACCCAAGCTCCGAATGCCAATCGAGGGGACGATCGGTAAAGTGGACGATTTGGCTCTGGCCGAGCTTCAAGACCGCCTGCAATGGTTTGTAAACCTTAGGTGGATCGCGGCCGGAGCCGTGGCCGTGGCCGCGCTCTTGCTCTGGGGCATACTCACTGCAAGCACACTGGTAGTGCCCCTGATGAGCATCGCCGCTGCAATCGCGTCGTATAATCTTCTCTTCTGGATGCTGGCGAAAAGGCTTTCCGGACGAAGGGATGTATTCGGTACTGTGTTCACCGCCAATGCTCAGATTTCGGTGGACCTTGTGGTCCTGACGATCTTGCTGCACTTCGTAGGGGGTGCCGGTAATCCTTTCTATCTGTACTATGTGTTTCATGTGACGATCGCGGGTATCCTTCTTTCGCCCAGGGCGACGTACCTGCAGGCGACATGGGCCGCGGTCCTTTTCGGCGCTTTGGTTGGTTTGGAGTATTCCGGTACCTGGCCTCCCGTGGTCCTTCCGCGCTTCCTCGGTGCAAGGCCCTATGGTGATCCACTATCGGTCACCGTCTTGCTCGTCGCCTTCGTCAGCACAGTCTACGTAGTGGCGTATCTGGTTACTTCCATCACCGGCCAATTGAGGACCAGAGAGCGTGAAATCGTCGCGCTCAACGAGGCTCTTCGCACCAGAGAAGAACAGCTGCGCACGGCATATGAGAGGCTAGCGGAAACCGAGAGGTTCAAATCAGAGTACATGCGCAAGGTGGGTCACGAACTGCGGGCGCCCTTGAGCGCGGCTCAAAGCTTGCTGTCGACCATCTTGGCAGGCCTCGCGGGCACTCTGCCTGAGAAAGCAAGAGCCCTCTTGCAGCGGGTCTATGCCAGGAACCAAGAGCTTCTCGCGCTAGTTGGAGACCTCCTCGTGCTCGCGCGCCTGCGGGAGCCGAAGACGCAGCCCGGTAGAGGGCCGGTGGATCCAGGCGAGATTGCGCGCCGAGCGGTGGACCTTTTCGGTAGCGAGGCCGAGCGCAAGGGCGTCGTTCTCGCGGCAACCATTCCCAGCGATCTGCCGGCGGTCGCGGTAGATCGCGACGAGATGGAACAGATCTTCTCCAACCTTATCTCGAACGCCATCAAGTACACCCTGCAAGGGGGAAAGGTGAGACTGGAGCTGTCACCGGCGAATGGATGGCTGCGTGTCGTCGTCGCCGACACCGGTATTGGCATCACGCAGAAGGACTTGCCGCGAATCTTCGACGAATTCTTTCGCACGGAACAGGCCCGCGAGCTGGTGACCGAAGGGACCGGACTGGGTCTGGCGATCGTCAAGGAGATCATAGATGCGCATGGCGGCAAGATCGAGGTAGACAGTGTGCTCGGCCGCGGTACCACGTTCACGGCCCTGCTGCCTGCCGCAGCGAGGGGAAGCGTGCCGCGTGAGTCGAAGTACCTGTCGATCGTGGCTTAGCGGGCTGGGTCAGAGGGAGCTGAGACTTCATCCGGGACGGATGCCCACGCAAGGGCGTGACAGTGTGATCAAGCCTACGGAAGACAAGCTGGAGGATAGCATTAGTGGTCGAAAACGCACAAAGAGATAGCCCCCAGAAGGGAAGGGCCGGCCAAGCCTTCATGCTAAGCAAGGAACACCTGCCTGAGGTGATTCGGCTGCTGAGCGAAGACTACGACGTGATCGCGCCCTCACCGGGGGATGCCGCCATTGTCCTCGAAAGAATCGACTCGGCGACCAACCTGGCGATCAATTTGGTAGACAAGCAGTCCCCGGGTGAGTACAAGCTTACACGGGGACACGACAAGACCTTCTTGTCCTTTACCAACGGCCCAGAGTCGCCGAAGAAGTTCCTGCATCCGTCCCGTCTGACGCTTTTCTCTGGGACCACCGGTGCCGAAGGCTTTGCGCTGACGGAGCATGCCGTGCAGGGGCGTCCGTTCGCCTTCTTCGCCGTAAGACCCTGTGACTTGCAGGCGATCCACGTGCTGGACAAGGTCTTCTTGTCTTCCCACGCCGACGCCTACTACCGGCGGTTGAGGGAAGGGGCATTTATGCTCGCCCTCAATTGCACTCAGCCGGGTGGCACCTGCTTCTGCGCCTCGATGGGCACCGGTCCGAGGGCGGAAAGGGGATACGACCTGCGGATGACGGAATTGCCTGAGGAATTCCTGCTAGAGTCGGGCAGCGAGGCCGGCGCCAGCTTGTTGCAGCGCCTGCCGATCAAGCCTGCCAGGGATGCGGCTGTCCGTGAAGCGGACCGGCTGCTCACGGCGGCTGTGGCAAACATGGGGCGGACGCTGGACACAGAGCACCTGCCGCAGGTGCTGCGCAGCCAGTTGGAGAGCCCTGTCTGGGACATCATGAAAGACTGGTGTCTCGGCTGTACTAACTGCACCATCGTCTGCCCGACCTGCTTCTGCTACAACACCGCCGATGCCATCGACCTGAAGCTCAGGGGGGTCGCGCGGGAGAGGTTTTGGGATTCCTGCTTCACCTGGCAATTCGCCGAAGTCCACGGCGGTAACTTTCGCTCTGACCTCCGGGCGCGCTACCGTCACTGGCTCTGTCACAAGCTGAGCTACTGGGTAGAGCAGTACGGGGTCTTTGGCTGCGTGGGCTGCGGGCGGTGCATTACCTGGTGTCCAGTGAAGATCGACATCACAGAGGTAGCCAAGGCGGTGAGGAGGCATCTAACATGAGCAACCCGCTTATACCTCAAGAAGCGGTGATCAAGGCGATTCGGACAGAAACCTACGATACGCTCACCTTTAGCATGGCGTTTAAGGAAGAAAGCAGGCGCGAAGAGTACTTCTTCAAGGGCGGGCAGTTCAACATGGTGAGCTTGCTCGGGCTAGGTGAAGCTGCCATCTCTTTGAGTTCCGACCCAGCCGTCCGCCAGCACTTTGAGCATACAGTCAGAGCAGTTGGGAACGTCACGGGCGCTCTCTCCCGGCTGAGCGTTGGAGATGTAGTAGGCGTACGCGGCCCCTACGGCACAGCTTGGCCGTTGGATAAGATACCGGGCCGAGACGTGGTAATTGTCGCGGGGGGGATCGGCCTCGCCCCACTGCGCCCGGCGATCGAGCATATCTTGGGGAATCGGCCTGTCTATGGACGGGTGATGATCCTCTATGGCGCAAAGACGCCGCGCGACCTGATATACACGAGGGATTTCGACCGGTGGTCGTCCCAACCCAATACGGAGGTCCTGCTCACCGTGGACCGGGTCGACGGCGAGAGCTGGAATCGCCACATTGGCGTGGTACCGACGCTTTTCGAGCAGGTCGAACTCTCGCCAACCAGTACGGTGGCTTTGGTCTGCGGTCCAGAGGTGATGATGCGCTTTGTGACGATCGATCTGCTGAAGAGAGGCATCGCCGAGGAAAACATCTTCCTTTCTATGGAGCGGCGGATGCGCTGTGGCATCGCCCAGTGCGGCCACTGCTTCCTTGGCCCTAAATTCGTGTGCAAAGACGGGCCGGTCTTCCAATACACCGATCTGCGTGGTCTGTTTGAGAGAGGGGTATAGGGCCATGGCTAGCAAGAAGCCCCTGGTGGCTGTCCACAAGTTCACTTCTTGTGATGGGTGCCAGTTGACAATCCTTGACTGTGAAGAGGTGTTCGCCGACCTAGTTGACGCCGTCGACATTGTCTACTTCATGGAGGCCAAGAGCGATTTTGGGCCCGGACCCTTCGACATTTCCTTCGCCGAAGGCTCCATTTCGACAGAGGAGGAGATCGAGCGCATCAAGCTGATCCGCGCTTCATCCCAGACGCTGGTCGCCCTTGGCGTCTGCGCCACGGCGGGCGGCATCCAAGGGCTGCGCAACTATGGCGACTTCGACAAAATGATGCGCGCTGTCTATCCTCATCCAGAAGACGTCCGTGCCCTACCCAAGTCCCTACCTTATTCCGATTTCGTTAAGGTTGACTATGCCTTGCAGGGATGTCCGATCGATCGCTGGCAGTTTGTCACGGTCTTGACCTCACTCCTTGCGGGCAAGGCCCCGATGCTGGAAACCGGCAGCGTATGCCTGGAATGCAAGAGAAAGGGCAACGTGTGCGTCCTTGTGGCGAAGAACATGCCTTGTATGGGTCCGGTCACGCACAATGGCTGTGGTGCTCTTTGCCCGAGCTATGGGCGTGATTGCTATGCCTGCTTCGGGCCGATGGACGCGCCCAATTCGACGCGTTTGGCGCGCGAGTTTGCACTGCGCGGATTTCCGCACGATGAGGTCGAGCGTCGGTATCGGAAGATCACCAGTTGGGCAAAAAGCTTCAGAGAGGGCTTGGCGAAATATGAGTCAGAAACACATCAGCGTTGACTACTTGGCTAGGGTCGAAGGTGAAGGGGCGATTGATATTACAGTTTCGGATGGCAGGGTGAGCGAGTCTCGCTTCGCGATCTTCGAGCCGCCGAGGCTGTTCGAGGCCTTTCTTGTCGGCCGCACCTTTCAGGAATTGCCCGACTTGGTGCCGCGTATCTGCGGGATCTGTCCAGTGGCCTATCAGATGAGCGGCGTGCATGCAGCCGAATATGCCTTTGGGGTGTCGATCGACGAACGAACGCGCCGGCTGCGGCGGCTCCTTTATTGTGGGGAGTGGCTAGAAAGCCATCTTCTTCACATGTTCATGCTCGCTGCGCCTGACTTTCTGGGATATGGAAGCATCATCTCCATGATTAAGGATTTCCCGACGGAAGTAGAGCGCGGTCTAAGCATGAAAAGGCTGGGCAACGACATCGTCGACCTGCTCGGGGGAAGAGCGATCAATCCCGTCGGGGTGCGTGTGGGAGGTTTCCACAAACCACCGACCAAGAGCGATATGGACCGGCTGGCAGAGCGTCTCAAGCATGGGAAGGAGCAGGCACTAGAGACTGTGAAGTGGATGTCGGGCTTCCCACTACCCGACAACTCCCATGACATGGAGTTCGTCTCCCTTTCCCATCCCTCCGAATACCCGATGAACGAAGGTAGGGTGGTCTCCAGCAAAGGCATGGATATTCCAGTCGACGAGTTCGAGCAGCATTTCGTAGAGCACCAAGTCCCCTACTCCAACGCTCTGCAAGCCACGGGCAAAGAGGGGAGACCCTATTTCGTTGGGCCGTTGGCCAGGGTGAACCTGAATTTCGAGAAGCTTAGCCCCGACGCCCAGGCCGCGGCCCGAGACAGTGGCGTTACTTTCCCAAGCAGCAATTCCTTCTCTAGTATCATCGCTCGCGCTGTAGAGGTGGTCCATTGCATCGACGAAGCGCTCCAAATCGCCACATCCTACGAACCACCGCCGTACCCTGGTCCTTTAGTCATCCCCCGCGCTGGCCGTGGCGCCGCCTTGACTGAGGCACCACGTGGCTCGCTCTACCACCGTTACGACTTCGACGAGCAGGGTATCATCCGAAAGGCTGTCTTGATCCCGCCTACGGCACAGAACCAATTGCAGATCGAAAAGGATCTCGAGGTCTACGTGCCGAAGGTCATCGACAGGCCACTCGACGAAGCCCGGCACCAATGCGAGATGCTGGTTCGCAACTACGACCCCTGCATCTCCTGTTCGACACACAGCGTGAAGGTCCGGATTCACAGGGAAAACTGACCGGCAAATTGCGCGTCGTGGTACAATGGAGACGAGGGACGCCCGATCAGGCGCTTTCTTGCGGCCGGCCGGCACGTCTTGTATGATTGTATTATATTTCGCTTCTTTTCCTAACATATGGAGAAGGGGTTGAAAACTTTGGTTTTCGGCGTCGGCAGTGTCCTGCGGCGAGACGACGGTATTGGTGTGCGCGTCATCGAAGCTTTGCAGCAGCACGCGTTGCCCGCAGCAGTAGAGTTACGTCATGGTGCGGCCGCGCTTCAGTTGCTCGACTTCCTCGCCGGACGCCAGAAGGTCATCATCGTCGACGCCATTCAGGGAGATGGCCGACCCGGCGACGTGTATCGCTTCACGCTACCGGGTTTGAGGACCGAGACGGGTTCCTACACCTCGGTTCATCAGATCGGCTTAGTAGAGGTGTTCACTATCGCCGAATCTCTTGGCCGGAAGGTTGGCGAGGTAGTGGTGCTTGGGGTGGAGCCGAAGAGCCTGGAGTGGGGTCTGGAGCTCAGCCCGGAGGTCGCGGCGGCCGTGCCGCAGGTGGTCACGCTGGTATTGGCCGAGCTAGGTATCGAACAGCGGGGTGCACCGCCCGAAGACAAGTGGGGTTGAACGATCTACCCTCACCATAGTCCTCTCCCTTAAAGGGAGAGGAGACTCCTTCTGAGAAGGAAGCACGTGGGATCTGCATGAAAACACTGAGAGAGGCTTCCGTCCGAACTGAACAGTCCAGACAGTTTGACCGGCTCTGGCGCCAGAGCGCCGAGATCGGTCGCGTGTACGTCGTGGTGCGGGGCATCGTGCAGGGCGTGGGCTTCCGGCCGTTCGTCCATCGGCTCGCCCACGAGTTTGGGCTGCATGGCTGGGTGCTCAACTCTACCGAAGGCGTCGAGATTGAACTAGAAGGTCCTCGACTGGCGGTGCAGGGCTTTCTGGACGCCTTGCCGGCGCGTGTACCGCCGGCAGCGCTGATCGAGTCGGTGCAGACGGTGCCGCTGCCGCCGGTAGGTTACACGTCCTTCATCATTCAAGGCAGCCAGGAGAGTGCTGGACGCTTTCCTTTGGTCTCGCCCGATATTGCCACCTGCCCCGACTGCTTGTCCGAGCTAAGCGATCCGACTGATCGACGCTACCGCTATCCTTTCATCAACTGCACGAACTGCGGGCCACGCTTCACCATCGTCGAGGGCGTACCGTACGACCGACCGAAGACGACGATGCGGCGGTTCATCATGTGTCCGGTTTGTCGGAAGGAGTACGAGGACCCGGCCGACCGCCGTTTCCATGCCCAGCCTAATGCCTGCCCTGAATGCGGCCCGCGCGTTTGGCTGCGATCCTCCTCACATGCCATGAAGCTGGAGAGCGACGGCGACGACGCTGTTCGCATGGCGAGGCGTCTGCTGCAGGAGGGCCACGTCTTGGCGATCAAGGGTCTGGGTGGCTTTCACTTGGCCTGCGACGCCACGAACGAGGCGGCCGTGAACCGGCTGCGGGCACGAAAGCGGCGAGTGGAAAAGCCTTTCGCCATTATGGTCTATGGTCTGGAGACCGCCGCTAGATTGTGCAAGGTCAATAGCTGCGAGGCGCAGCTACTGGCTTCACCACGGCGTCCGATCGTCCTCCTCGAGCGCCGCGAGGGATCGCCCGTGGTTTCTGGCGTGGCACCGCAGAACAGTCGGCTCGGCTTGATGCTACCCTACACCCCGCTGCATCATTTGCTGCTCGCCCCGGGAGCCGACATCACCTATTCGGCGCTGGTGATGACCAGCGGCAATCTCAGCGAGGAGCCGATCGCTGCAGACAACGACGAGGCGCTCGGGAGGCTTGACGGTCTAGCCGATTACTTCGTCCTGCACGACCGGCCGATTGGCGTGCGCTGCGACGACTCGGTAACGCAGGTCTTTGACGAAAAAGAGACGGTCATCCGGCGTTCGCGCGGTTATGCGCCGCTGCCAATCCGCCTCGGCTTTAATCTGGTGCCGGTGCTTGCCTGTGGTGCGGAGTTGAAGAATACTTTCTGCCTGGCAGAGGGACACTACGCCTTCCTCAGCCAACACATCGGCGACTTGGAGAACGAGGAAACGCTGGACGCGTTCGTTGCGAACATTGCCCATTTCAAGCGCCTATTCCGCCTTGAACCGCAGGTAGTGGCCCACGACCTGCATCCCGATTACCTGTCCACGCGCTACGCGCTGGACCTTGCGGCGCAGGCAGAACACGACACAGGAGAGGCCCTGCGAGTCGTCGCCGTCCAGCATCATCACGCCCACGTCGCTAGTTGCCTGGCCGAGAACGGGCTGGACGAGCGGGTGATCGGCGTGGCCTTCGATGGTACGGGCTACGGGACGGACGGCCACATCTGGGGTGGCGAGTTCCTGATCGCTGACTACAAGGGCTTCGAGCGGGTGGCACAATTGCGGTATGTACCGCTGCCAGGTGGCGACGCGGCGGTGCGCCGTCCCTATCGCATGGCGTACAGCTACCTGCGGCAGGCATTTGGCCGCTCGCTGCCGGCGGTCCCGCTGCTTGAGCGGATCGACCGAACCGAGTTGGCGGTGATCGACCGGCAGGTCACGCAGCGCATCAATGCGCCGCTCACCTCGAGCTGTGGTCGTCTCTTCGACGCCGTGTCGGCCTTGCTCAGGATACGCGAAGTAGTTAACTATGAGGGGCAGGCGGCGATGGAGTTGGAAATGCGCTCGCGGCCGGACGTCGCGGCAGGCTATGATTTCGCCTTGGTGGAGGAGCACCCCATGCAGGTCGACGCCGCGCCGGTGATCTCGGCGATTGTCCACGATCTGGAGGTGAGCACGCCCATAGAGGAGATCGGCGCCCGTTTCCACAACGCCGTGGCGAAAATGGTGGTAGAAGTTTGCGGCCGGCTGCGGGACGAGACGGGGCTGCAGAAGGTTTGCCTGAGCGGCGGCGTATTCCAGAACCGCCTCCTCCTACGCCGGACATTGGAAGGACTGCTGGCCGCCGGCTTTCAGGTGTTCACGCACCACCTGGTGCCCTGCAACGACGGCGGCATCGCGTTGGGGCAGGCGATGGTGGCGAGTAAGCGATCAGCCATTAGCTCCTAGCTTTCAACTGTCATCTCACAGGTGAAGGCTGACGGCTGGTGGCTGATCGCTATAAGAGGTAAACAAGAATGTGTCTGAGCATTCCAGGGAAGATCTTGAGCATTGGCGAATATGGGCGGGCCGAGGTCGACGTGGGCGGTGTCCAGCGGACGGTGGACCTGACGCTGGTGCCGGAAGCGGTGGTGGGGGACTACGTACTGGTCCACGTCGGCTTCGCGATCGAGCGGGTTGACGAGGCCGAGGCATCGGAAACCTTGGCCCTGCTGCGACAGTTGGCGGAGAGTGTTGATGAGGTTCGTTGACGAGTTCCGCGACGGCACCTTGGGTCATAAGCTGCTGGAAAGACTGCGCGAGAAGGTACAGGGCGGAAGAACACTTCGCTTTATGGAGGTTTGTGGCACCCATACGGTGGCGATCTTCCGTAGCGGTCTGCGGAGCGTCTTGCCGTCGGAGATCGTCTTGCTCTCGGGACCCGGATGCCCGGTCTGCGTGACGGCGCAAAGAGATATCGACAAGGCGATGGAGGCCGCCGCGCAGCCCGGCGTTGTTCTGGTCACCTTTGGCGATATGCTCAAGGTGCCCGGCACTAGAGGCGACCTGCAGTCGCAGCGCGCCAAAGGGAGCGATATTCGGATCGTCTATTCTCCAGCCGACGCCCTGAAGATTGCCGAGCAGCAGCCAGAC
>Ga0315298_1003019_pt1 | contig 27330 bp, 24 predicted proteins | sample WHS_1_MG_FD_203077 | JGI IMG/M metagenome (GOLD analysis project Ga0315298, IMG submission 203077) | Extremophilic microbial mat communities from Washburn Hot Springs, YNP, Wyoming, USA - WHS_1_MG | ecosystem: Environmental > Aquatic > Thermal springs > Hot (42-90C) | place: USA: Wyoming... | reverse complement strand
ATGGATGAAAAAATATATTTTCTCCTCAATGACCTTATTCCTCCTCCTAGCAGATTGGGGAATGATAATTGATTGATATTATAAAAGATTTTAATACCCTCTGTCCCAAGTGTGTGCAAAGATCAGGCGAAAGAGGGAGTCCAGAAATGCTTTGAAAATACTGAATTCCTAATTTAGCAGGAATGACTTAATTATATCCCGAGGGACTTCTTCAGAAATCTCTAATTCTAAACTTGACAAAAAAAATCTTTATGGATTATTTAAGATTAAGTCTTTAAAAATTCATTAATAGAAAGGAATAAAGTGTCCTCCTTAATTTTAAAGCAATGGGCACCTATCTTTTATCCAAAATCTTTAGCCATCATTGGTGCCTCTAATGATCCAACCAAGTTCGGCAACATTATCCTTAGTGCCCTTTGGGAAATTGGCTTTGCGGGAAAAATTTATCCAGTAAATCCAGAAGCTCAAGAAATAAACGGCTTAAAGGTTTTTCCTTCCTTAAAAGATATTCCGGACGAGGTCGATTTTGCGATCATCACTATCCCTGCTCCTCTGGTCCTTAATAGCCTTAAAGAATGTATCCAAAAAGGCGTGAAAGGCGTGGAAATATTAACTTCTGGGTTCAAAGAGACGGGTACCCCTGAAGGAAAAAGAATGGAAGAAGAAATTGCTCGCCTGGCTCGCCAAGGACTGCGCATTTTAGGTCCTAACTGTTTTGGAATTTACTGCCCGGAGAGTGGCTTGACTATCCTTCCTGGGCAAAATTTTTTAAGGGAAAGCGGACCGGTCGGATTCCTTTCGCAAAGCGGGGGGCTTTGCGCAGATTTTGGCCAGATCGCCAAAGGCTTAGGTATCCGCTTTAGCAAAATGGTTAGTTATGGAAATGGCTGTGATGTGGCAGCCTGTGATCTCTTAGAATATTTTTTTGCTGATCCTCAAACAAAAATTATCGGCGGCTATATAGAAGGAATCGATGACGGGACTAGGTTTTTGCAAATTCTCAAGGAAAATAAAGGGGAAAAACCAGTAATCCTTTGGAAAGCAGGGCTTACCGCTTCGGGAAGTCGGGCCATAATGAGCCACACAGGTTCACTCAGTGGTTCAGAAAAAGTGTGGGTAGCGGCTTTGAAACAAGCTGGCGTGGTCCAAGTAGAAAGCGCCGAAGAACTGATTGACACCATCTATGCCTTTCTTTACCTTCCTCCGGAGACTGGTCCCCGTGTGGCGGTCATGGGTGGCGGGGGAGCAATTAGTGTAGCTGCTTCGGACACATTGGAACGATTAGGTTTAGCTATTCCCCCTTTTTCTCCTGAAATCTTCCAAAAACTTAAAGCTTCATTTCCTCCGGTAGGTAATAGTCTGCGCAATCCTGTAGATTTAGGCAACCCCATGATTCCTCCCTCTATGCTTAAAATTGTCATGGAAGCTGCTGGCCAAGACGAAAAAATTGATACCTTGATTGTAATTCAAATTTTATTTTATATACTCTTTCAGGTGCGCCATCGCTTAAAGATGGATGACCGACCTTTACGACAGTTTAGCTTTCAACCTGAGCTCCTTAAAGCCTGCCAAGAAATCAAGACCAAATATAAAAAGCCAATTATCCTCGTGCTCCCGGATATTACCACCGATGCTGCTATGATTGATCTGGAAGGGGAGTGGCGGCGGGAAAGAGATATTTATCAGCAGGCTGGCTTCCCGGTATTCAAAACTCTTGACCGAGCCGCCCGCGCTTTGCGCAATTTCATATTCTACCAAAAAATTAAAACTTCATTAAGCATTTAATAATTGGCGCGTGTATAGTCATTGTTGCGCAAGCAGGAATCCAGAATTTCCAGAATTTGAATAAAAACATCATGTGGGAAATGAGAATTAGGAAGAGGCCAGGCAAGTTCCAAAGATTTGCCCTTCAAATTGGGAAAGAGTATTTAGAATAAAAATCTGTTAGTTTCAGAAGAGGTCGCTGGCAAGCTTTTCAGATTTCCTCTCCGCGCGCGGATTTTTTGGTAGGCATAAATCATCCCTAAAATGCCTAAGCCAACTATATCTGACTTAAACCCGGGTGTAATACACATCACCGAACCAATAAGGATAGCTAAGCGCATGAAGATATTCAATGGTCCGGCTAAATACCCCATAGTAGCGCAGCCAATCATAGCTACACCAATTGTGGCCGTCAAGAAAGAAGTCAAGATGGCCTGCCATGGCCCAAGAAAGAGGAGAGATGTATTATAAATAAAAATAAAGGGGATGATGTATTCCACCAAAGCCAAGCGCATGGCGATCCAAGCTGTCTTGAGCCAGTCCGCTTGGGCAATTCCTGCGCCTACGTAAACTGCCGCGCATACCGGAGGCGTGATGGCCGAAAGAATCGCAAAATAAAAAATGAACAGATGAACAGCTATGGCTTCAAAACCCATATTTTTCAAGGAAGGGGCAATCACTGCCGCCGCCAAAAGATAAGCAGCAGTAGTAGGTACGCCCATCCCCAGAATAAGAGTAACTATCGCGGCTAAGACTAAGGCCAAAAAAGTGTTATCTCCAGCGATGGCCAAAATGAACTCAGAAAGTTTGACGCCAATTCCGGTAATATTGATAAGAGAAATAATAATATTGGCACAGACTAAAAGCGGAACAACTTTTATCATGGAGCGACCAGCATCTTCCATGCCTTTTAAGAGGCGGGTGGCTCTTATACGCATATCTTGAGGAGAAGAAAAAAGATATAACAAAACTGCCGTCGCAATCGCCCAAAAAGCCGAAGTCTCAGGAGTATAACCACGGACTAAAAAGCTAAGAAGAATAAAAATAGGTACCAGCAAAGGAACAGAGCGAGAAGGTTTCAGGATAGCCTTTAATGGTTTAATCTCCGCGGGAGGAACTCGTCCTAAATTTCTTTTTACGCTTTCAAAATGCACGGCGCTAAAACAGCCGAGATAGTAAAGGTACGCGGGGATGGCGGCGCAGAGAGCTACTTTCAAATAAGAAACTTCCAGAATTTCGGCCATAATGAAGGCGCCGGCGCCCATAATCGGGGGAGTAATTTGGCCTCCGGAGGAAGCAGTCGCTTCTACTGCCCCAGCAAATTCTTTGCCATATTTTAACCGTTTCATCATTGGGATAGTAAAAGTTCCGGTAGTGGCCACATTAGCCACGGCGCTTCCGGAAATCATGCCGAAAAAGCCACTGGCTACTACGGCCACTTTTGCAGCCCCGCCATAAAATCTACCGGTGAACCACAAAGCCAAATCAATAAAAGTTTCTCCTCCTCCCGTGAATAGAATAAAGGCCCCAAAGATAATGAACATAGCAACAATGGTCGCCGAAATTCCCGTAACAAATCCCCAAAGCCCTTGATCACTCAAAAACATAATTTGGATAATATAAGGGAGGCTGAATCCGCGGTGTCCCCAATTAACTAAAGAACTACCAATTAAAGGTATTTCAGGTATATATGGACCTAAAAGGGCATAAAGAATAAAAAGAAGGGTTAAAAAAGGAAAAAGAAGCCCTATACTCCTCCGGCTCGCTTCCAGAGTTAAGAGGATAGCTATAGTCCCCAGCAATAATTGAAAGTCAGTTGATTCCGCGGGATGTTCCATTATCCAGTCGTATTTAACAAAGATATAGGTACAACACCAGATGGCCATACCTGTCATTATTAAATCAATGACCAATAGAATTCTTTCCCACTTTTCTGCTGTTTGCCGATAGAAGGGCCGCAGAATAAGAAAGGTAAGAACTAAGGCGAAGGCCACATGGATAGCCCGCTGCTGTAAATTAGGGAAAGGGCCAGAGTATCCCGTATAAAGATGAAAACAAACATAACTTATGGCTACTAAACTAATTAAAAATTTTGCCCAACCTTTATAAGAACGGGCCGTAACTTTTATTTCTCGATCCTCAGTCTCTTCCTTTCTCATATCTTTTTTCCAATATGAAAAAATCTAAAACTTGCTCGCCCCAAAATTAAAGGCACTTTTTAGCAATATTGTTAACTCTTTTTAGTCGATGATGATGGACCCTCCTAACCCTCCCCTCTTTTCTAAGAAAATGTTTCATAATTAATAAATAGCTATCTTTTGCGGAAGGGGCCAGAGGCAGGCATGAATGAAGAAGCATCGGCGGGAGAAGAAGTTGTTTAAAATTGACCAGCTTTTTTCCGCAAAGGGCTGGCGGATAGTCAAACTAAGCAAGATGATTAAGCCACTAAATCCGCCCGCACCTATGGAAGAGCCACTGGCTCATGATTCTGAATGAATGCCTGCCTCCGGCCTGCCTGCAGCCCGCCTCTGGCCCTTCCTCGCCATTGTGACACATTCTATAAAGGAGCAGGGTTATTGAGATAGTAATTTGCCGATTTATCGCTATTGAATTTTTCTTTATTATTTTTTGACCTCGGGTGGAATAGCGTGTTCCGGAATCTTAACTCCCATTTCTTTGTATACCCGATACGCACCAGCATGCAAGGGAATCATGGTAACCTTTACAGTATCTTTGGGCACATCTACTTCGGCATGGGCCGGAAAAGCAGATATAATCATTTCCCTTCCTTGGAGGATGGTCTTGACAATCTTATACATCAAATCCTCTGGGAAAGTTTTCAAAGCAACTCCACAAACCACCATGCCCCAGCTTATATACTCGGGCTGGTTGGGCATGGCTTTAATTCCTCCCGCAGGGACAGTAAAAAAGGGCAGATAAGGGATTACCGCTTTTACTTTCCTTACATGTTCAGCGGTCATAGGAATTAGTCTAATTTTCGTTAAAGTCATCACGTCCAGAGTAGAGGCGTCTAATTGCATGCCTATCCCAGTTTTAACGTAGCCCACAATTCGGCCATCTTTAATAGCAGCCACGGCATCAGCAGTTCCGCCAACATGGTAATCTGGTTTGATGCCCAGAATTTGAAAAATCTCTTTCGTCGTGGCTTCGGTAGCTGAACCGCGCATGCCGGGATTAAATTTTTTCCCTTCTAAATCTTCAAGTTTAGTTACACCGCTATCTTCGCGCACAACATAAAAATCAATAGACTGCGTGTAGGCCCAAAGCATTCGGAGATCGGGAGTGGCCATATTCTTCCATATACCGATTCCTTTCCAGGCTTCATACATCACTTTTTCGGTTACTACCGCTCCAATATCAATTTGCCCGGCCCGCAAACGTTTAACATTATCTACCGAAGCTCCAGTTTCCACTACACTGGCATTTACTTCTGGTACGAATTTATTAATGGCCTTGGTAGCAGCTACGGCATAGGCATAATGGCTCGATCCTGTCTGAGTGGAACCAATTAAGATATACTTTTTGGCTTTGGCCCAAGTGGGAACAGGGGCTGCCAAAATTAACCCACCAATTAAGATAATTAATATTAAATAAAATGTAACCTTTTTCATCACTGCCCTCCTTTCATAAAATCATCGTGGCAACTTTTCCATAATTTCAATGGAAATATTTTTAGGTTCCTTTTTAAGCAGGGTATTGAGCTGAAAAGTGTAGGTTCCGCCAGGAGCTACGGGCTTGGGTTCTCCTTTTTCTCCAGAGGCTGTTAACTGGGGCGGTTGATCTTCGGCTTGAATTAACATGTAGAATGGCTTAGCTTCTGCAGAAAGATTGCGAACAGTAACATGGACATAATAAAATCCTTCTTTATCGGGTTTGAACTCAATTTTTTCAATTTTGGCAGATGGAACTGCTGACTGCCGAATTCCTCCCGGCGTAGCACAGCTAATCAATAAACATACAACGCTTATTATCAAGAATATTTTTTTCATTGCTTCACCCCCTCCAGGGAATTTACTCCAGAGAATTAAATAATTTTTATATTCTTATCTCACCACCTTTTTTCAGGCAAATTTTTTCCCTACTCCCAGAGAATTAGATTTTAATTCCATTTTTTAGAGCGAACCCGGCTTTGTAGAAAGGCATTTAATGAATAAAAAATATACTTTATTAAATTAAAAAGTCAATCAATTTGTAATCCCTCACTGAAGGGTGTGGGTTACATATAAAAAAATTATTTCTTGTCATTTCGTAGGGCCAGCTTTTATGGCTGGCCAATTTCGCTAATGGTTTGCCTCACAAATCTAATCTATTGTCCATCTCGAAATTTTGTAACTCCCCCTCTCCCTCTCTTAAACTAAGAGGGGGAAAAAGGGGGAGTTATAAGAAATCCACCCTTTAGTAAGGCATTACATCAATTTTTTGTCTGACTATCAATTAGTTTTCTTTAAAGTGGAAGTCTTAAATAATTTTTAGACAATAGCCATGATAGTTACTTTTGCCAATAAATTAGACCAAGGAATATCTCAGAAAGGGCTTTTGGAGAAAATGATCGATGGTCAGACTTTTTGCCTAATTGGTTAGTCCACTGGTATAAGCGGTCCCCTCTTTTTTAAAAATAGGAAAGGGGAGATTATAGTTTATTTAAGAACGTCTTATTAAAAATCGGTACATTGCTCCCATAAGGAGGATATTTAAAAAGAAGAAATACCAAAGCCACCAGGGAAATCCTAAAAATAAAGGTTGATCAGAACCCCAAGCCCAAAAATCTATACCCAAAAAGAAAAGGATACTGAAAATAACTAAAGGGCAGAAGGCCTTCTTCCAATCTACCTTTGGCTGCCATTTGATTCGCCTTTTTCCAGCATTTTTAGATAAAAATGAATCCGCAGAAGAAACAATGAAGAAGACTATAGTAGTAATCACTATAATGGGGATGACGGGTAAAAATCCAAATGTAGGGAGTAATTTAAATACGTAGGCCACGACTAGGGCTTCTCCAACTAAAATAGAAAGGATAGCTCCCTTTGCTGTGGCTCTCGGCCAATAAAGTCCCCCCAGCACCGCTGGGAAAAGAACGGCTAAGCCGGTAAAGGTTTCCGTAGCTATGATCAATATCGTAGCTGGCGGGCGGTAGGCTATGCCAAGGCCAAAGATAGCCAGAATAAGCACAAAAAACTTGCCCAACCAATTCTGCTTCTTTTCATAATGGCGATCAGCAAATACATCCCGAGTGAACATAGAGCTTAAAGTTAATAACTGCGAGTCCAGAGTGGACATAAGGGCGGCTAAGCCTGCTGTAAGAATTAAAGCTCCCAGCCAATTATTTGCATGTTGAGAAAGCAACAAGGGGATTATGCGATCAGTTTCTTTTCCATTCAGATCAGGAAAAGAAAGACGGCCAATGACTCCTATGGTAACCGGTAGGAGAAATAAAAAACCGGTGATCGCCGGATAAGTGAGCATTGTTAAATCTAAAGAGCGCTGATTGCGGGCGGCAAAAAATCTTTGAAACAGCTGTGGAAACATAGGATCGCAAAGAAGCCAAAGCAGCATATAACTGAACCAGATAGAGACAGGAAAGGCATTGCCTAAGCCAGGTCGGGAAAATAATTCTGGAAATTTTTGAAAAACCGCCTCGTTGGCTTTGCTGATCCCGCCATAAGGAGTAGCCAACAAAAACAAAGCCACCGTCATTAAAATCACCATCATCGCCCCTTGGATCACATCAGTCCAAACTACCCCGCGGAATCCACCTAAGAAGACATAAAAGACTATAATCCCCATTACTAAAGTTCCTCCCCAAAAATAGGGGATCCCTAAAAGAGATTCTAACGTATACCCTGCGGAAATTGGCTGAATAGCAATATAAGGAAGAGTAAAAATAACCATGACCAAAAAGATGAGAATCTGCAAAAAGCGGCTCTGATAATGTTTACCTACCAGTTCTGCGGGCGATATAAAACCTTTTTCTTTGCCCAGTTCATAAACTCTTTTACCAATGAAACTAAAGGAAACAGCCATAAAACCAGTCCCAAAGGCCATTATGGGGTAGAAGGCGTACCCAGCGCGATATCCCGCCCCAGAAAAGCCAAAAATGGTAAAGGCCGAGAAATTAGTGGCCGCCATGGTAGAAAAAAGTAAAATCGGCCCCAAATTCCTTCCTCCCAGGAAAAAATCGTCGGCAGTCTGCTGAGCATATCTCTTACTTAAGAGGCCAACACCAAGGATGATCAAGAAATATGAAACAAGGGCGGCATACTTTTCCACCTTTTTCCCCTCCTCAAATTAAAAAGGCCACCCCGAGCCTGGGTGGCCTTTGGCCTGAACATAACTCTTTTATTTTAATACAATTTTTATCAGCATAGGTCAAGTCTCAATAGCTATCTGATTGCCCTTTAGAGGAGGACTCTCTATCACCAAAATAATTCCTAAACCAATTTCCTAAGAAATAAAGAAGTAAATAAACAAAATTGATTGACATAATTTCCCCATAAATGATAATTTGACAATCGAAATTAAGATCTGTCCATTTTTTCTTTCCCACAAAATCAAAAATAGTCGTTGGGCAGGTTAAAAAATTCATTACATCAAAGAAAAAAAGCAGAAAGGAGGTTTAAAAATAGGAAGCGCTTAAAATAAGATACAAACATAATATCAAAAGAAAGGAGATGATAAGAAATTATGAGGAGAGGTCCGCAACGAAAAGTAGCCATTGTCGGGGCATTTACTACTCCCTGTCGGGGAAGATGGCTCTCGAAAACTTTATGGGAATTGGCGCAGTGGGCAGTATCAGGAGCTCTGCAAGACGCCAAATTGAGTATATCGAGAGTAGAAGCCGGTGTAATTGGTTTGTATAACGATATTTTTGCCCGCCAGGCCATTCCGGAAAGTTCCTTCTTAGGACACATGGGATTAGCTTTCAAGCCATTGGTTCGAGTTACTAATGGTGGGGCTACTGGAATTTACGCTTTTGGTACTGCTTTTGACATGGTGGCCAGTGGTCGTTATGACATTGTGCTCTGTGTGGGAGCAGAAAAGGCAACTGATTGCTATGATTTCATGAGTGAGACGCAGACTCCGGAAGTCGTCCAAACTATAGCTTGGTCTTGGGATCCTCTTTTTGAACGAGATCAGGGAGCAACCGCCGCTGATTCTTATGCCGAAGTAATTCTCTCCTATATGGACAAATATCCTAATGATCTCAAAATGTCTGTGCGCGGGGAAATCCTCCGGATACTTTGCGAGCAGGCTAAAAATAATCCCAATGCCCAAAGGCGGGATGAAATTGTTACTCCGGAACGAGTGCAAAATTCTCCATGGATTATCGAACCAGCTTTTAGAAAGTTGGAAACCTGCGTTTACACCGAAGGAGCTTGCGCATTGATTTTTGCGGCGGAAGGAGTGGCTGAGGAAATTTGTCGTGATGCCGGGAACCCACCTATCTGGATCGAAGGCTTAGGGTTTGCTAATGAACCTTATTGGTGGGGACTTAAGCATCCCCACAAGCTACCTGGCCGGATCGAGTCTGACCATTTAGCTGCTAAAGCTGCTTACGAAATGGCGGGAGTAGGTCCCCAAGATATTAAAGTAGTGGAACTGCACGACGCTTTCCTACCCCAGTTAGAAATAACCATGGCCGAGATGGGCTTTGTTCCCTTAGGGCAGGCCGACGATCTTATCGAAAAGAAGGTTATGGCTCCCCATGGTAATCTCTTAGTTAACCCATCGGGAGGCCTTATTTACGGAGGACACTTTGTGGGTGGTAGTAATATGTTTTCGGCTTGGTCAGCTCGACGTGAATTAATTCGGCGGGAATTAGATTACGCCTTAGTCCATGGCACTGGCGCTTCCTCAGCCCAATACGGCGGAGTAGCTATTTTGAAAAGGGGGGTGATCTGATGGAAAAAATATTGAAAAAACCTGGTGAGTATATAATTCCTCACGAAGCTATCCCGGAGGTAATGAGTCGCGTAACCATTTCTCCAGAAGATAAATTTGTTTGTTTGGAAAGAACTGAGCCTATGTTTACCACTTATTGGGCCAGCGCCGGAGAAATTTCACCTTTTTTCTTGGCCGTAATGAAAGAGAAAAAGATTATCGGCGCCCGTTGTCCCAAGTGCCAAATGGTTATTTGCCCGCCTTATATGACCCGTTGTCCAGTATGCCAGAAAGAAGACTACAGCATGGTGGATTTAGAAATAGGTATAGAAATGCCTCAAGTAGGGTATATGTTAGGGACGCCTCCCATCACTGTTTTTGCTAATGCTCGTTTTGCCCGTTATGCTCCTTTCGGCCGGGGGCGGGTAATCTTAGGTGAGTCCCAATCTGCCTTGCCTATTCAAGTTTTTACCACCACCGGCTTTCTTAGACCAGGCCTATTTAAAGCGGGAACAAAAGTGAAAATCATCTTCCGCAAGTTCCGGATGGGCTTTTCTACGGACTACTTCGCCGTTCCCCTCGAAGAAGTTCCCGAAAAGTTACGGGATAAAAAGGGAGTGGAAGAAACAGAATTAAAGTGGCAAAGCTTAGAAATTTCCGAACCAAAAATAAATGATGAATATAAAAAACAATTCCCTAAGGTTGTGCAAGCTGTAACTAAATTTGTTGGCGCCATACCTAAGAGTCCGCGAGCCCAGAGAGACCTGGCCAATTGGACACGGAAAATTCAGGTAAAAACAGGAGGCGGAAAATTCGGACTGATTTTGGATAAACAAAGGATTAAAGTCGTCAAAGAGAAATTTCCGCGGGCGGACTTAGTTCTGGTGGTAGAAGACCCTTCTAACCTAATTAAATGGACTAACGGTGATTCCTTGGTGAATATGATTCGAACTGGCCTCGCTGGAATTAACAATCTTCAGGATATGGAAACTATCTTTAAACTTGATCGACTCCACCGGTCAATTCGCCGGGATGCTGAAGAAAGAAGAGAAAAAGAGCTCTAATTTGATTTTTAAAGAATTTTATGCCTTATTTTTTTTCTTCCTTTTTCTGAAGATCCTGGAGCTGTGGATAATGAGCGAGCATAATTTCTGGAACTTTTACTTTTCCGCCGGTAATTTTAGCTTTTATTTCTAAAGCATTGCAAATGGCTTGGCCTCGATAATGGTTGTTGGTAATTATATATACTTCTTCAGCCTCTTTGGCGATTTGGCGGATTCTTTCGGTTATTTCAAAAATCTCAAATTCATTATAAAGATAATCATACCGGGCATCTCGTCCGGCGTCTTCGCGAAACCACTCTTTTACGTTTCGGCCATGGAGGCGCAAATAACCAATTTTACTGGTTACTTTTTTTGTGGGACCAATGGTATAAGAGATTTGGGGTTGATCGATATTACAAAAACCTATGCCTTTTTCTTTTAAAGATTTATAGAAAGAAGCCCGATCCCAAGAACCATGCCGCACTTCTAAAACCAATGGATACTCTTTAAATTTCTCAGCTAAATCCTGGACGTATTGCCAATTTGTCTCGTTAGCGTGAAAAGAATATGGAAATTGCACAAGCAGGGCTCCTAATCTATCGGCAGAGACTAAGGGGTCTAAGCCTTCTTTGAATACTTTTTCATCGACTTCACTTAAAGCTTCACGTTCATGAGTAAAGTTGCGGTAAAGTTTGACTGTAAATTTAAAATAAGGATTAGCCTGGACTCTTCTAACCCAACTCTTGCTCATTTGGGGAGAAGGGGGGCGGTAAAAAGTGTTGTTAAGTTCGATAGTGTCAAAGTAAGCAGCCAGATAAGTCAGTGGGTCAAACTTAGCCCCTTTGGGTTCAGGATAGACTATTCCGTCCCAATCTTTATAAGACCAACCTGCCGGCCCAATCCTAATCATTTCTTATCTTTATTTACCGCTCTTTATTTTGCCGCAGAGATCGCAAAGCACGCCGAGAATATTTTTGACTATAAATGGGAAAGCTTTTAAAAATTCAAAATCTTTGTCTTATTTTTTAAATATCTTGGCGATCTCTGCGCTCTTCGCGGCGGATATTTTTAATCTGGAAATGTAAAAGTTTCTCCATGTTCCAGAATGATTACTCGGTTATCTATTCCTAAGCGTCGGGCTTCTTTTTTCAATCTCTCTACAGGCTCGCTGAGTGGCTCATGGGAAAGGATAAAAGTGCCCCAATGCATGGGAATCATGAATTTAGCCCCGCATTCTATAAACATTTGCAAAGCTTCTTCTGGAGAAGCGTGATTGCGGCGGAACCAATCTGGTTTGTAGGCCGTGATCGGGAAAAAGGCTAAATCAATTTCGATATTCTTGCCTTTCCGGGCGAAAATAGGTGTATAACCAGTATCTCCCGCAAAAAGAATATGCCGTCCTTGTTTAGAAATAAGGTAACTATTATACCCCCGCTCTTTATTGTCCAAGAAACTCCTTTGCCCCCAATGCGCCGGGCGAAAGGCTTCTATCTGCACATTTTGGATTTCCTTTCTATCTTCCCAGGACATCTCCATGACTTTTAGGAATGGCCATTTAAATACTAAATCGACACTCCCGCGCGGAATTATTAGATGGGATTTCTTAGGCAATTTTTTTAAACTCCCCACATCAAAGTGATCATAATGGGCATGCGTCACCAGGATAATATCGAGTTCCCTTATTTCTTCTGGCTTGATAGGCAGTCCGACAACCCGGCGGGCAATAAATAAACGTTCGGCAAAATTAGGATCAGTAAGCAGATAAGTTCCATAAAAAGAAATCAAAAAAGTTGAATGCCCCACCCAGCCCACATGGATTCCCGGGTTTGCCCGCGGCGGAATTTTTAATTCAGCTTTTGGCGGTTGAATTGGGTGACTGACTTCATAGGCTATATTTTTAGCCACTATTTTGGCCAAGTCCCCATATCGTCCACAACCATTAAGCAAAGAAAGGATCATAATTAAAAGCCATAAAACAGAAAGATAAGGCATAAAATAAAAATTATAATGCTTTTAGGAGGGCTAATATTATTTTATTTTTTAAATTATAAATGAAAACTGTTGTTTTAGACAATAAAGACTTTTATCGCTGCAAAATTCAGAATAGTTTTAAATTGCGATGGATTATGCGAAAAATATTGAAACGATAATTTATTTCATCCGATTAGGAAGCCACATGCCTATTTCGGGGAAGAACATGACTAAGATTAAAACGACTGCTTGGCAAACAACCCAGGGCCAAACGGAGTTATATATTTCGCCCATGCTACAATCTTCCGGCACTATGGCGCGCATATAGAAAAGATTAAAGCCAAAGGGAGGGGTTATATAAGCCATGCCACAGTTTAAAATAAAAAGAATGCCAAACCAGGTAGGGTCAAAACCCAGTGTGGTCACAATAGGCAAGAACACGGGCGAACAGATCATACACATGCCCACCGGGTCGATAAACATGCCCAAGATAAAGAAGATGAATTGCATAATCCCGATCATGAGCAAAGGGGGGACTTGGAGATCTTTAACCAAAGAAAGGATGAAATCCGAAGCCCCACCGGCCGTATAAATAGAAGAAAAACATTTAGCTCCAATGACTATCCACATGGCCATACAGGTCACGCTTAATGTGCGCAGGACGGCCAGCTTTAGTTTTTTCCAAGTCAATCGGCGGTGGATTAAAGAGCTAACCAAAGCCCCTAACGCCCCGATCCCTGAAGCCTCTGTGGGTGTGCAAATCCCACTGTAAATAACCCCCAGGACTAAAATAATAAGCAAGAAGGGTAAAATAATATTTCTTAGAGAGATAAATTTTTCTTTCCAGTTTGCCCTTTCTTCCAAGGGCACGGGAGGACCTTTTTCTGGGTCAATTATACATTTAATGGTAGTATATATGATCATGACTAAGGCAATTAATAACCCAGGCACTAATCCTCCAATAAATAATTTGCCCACCGAAGTACCCGTAATGGACCCATAAAGAATAGCTATGACACTCGGGGGAATGATAATCCCTAAAGCCCCTCCGCACATTATTCCCCCGATAGCCATTTGGCGATCATAGCCGCGTTTGAGCATGGCGGGTAAAGCAATAAGCCCCATGGTCACAGTGGCCACGCCACTGATTCCGGACATAGCGGCAAAAATGGCGCAAATTATAACCGTGCCTGTCAGCAAACCACCAGGAAGGCCACCAAACCAGCGATACATAGTTTCAAATAATTCTTCCGCAATTCCTGACCCTTCCAGCACCACGGCCATAAGTACAAATAGAGGCACGGAAACCAAGATAAAATCCATGCCCACGCCATAAGCATGGGAAGCCACCATCAGCAGTCCGGCAGGTCCCCACAACCAGAGTGTAAAAAGAATAGCTAAACCGCCCAAGGTAAAAGCTATCGGCAGGCCGAGTAAAAGCAGAGCTACTAAAGACCCAAAAAGGAGAATGGTTAATAAAGAGGGATCCATTTTTTTCCTTTTTATTATTTCTTCTCTTTTTCGAAGAGACCACCCTCGCCTGTAATAAATTTACTGGGAAAAACATTCTGACCCGTCCAGATTATAGAAAAATCCCTCAGCCACTTAGCTAAACCCTGCAGGCCTATGAGCAATCCGCCCAGGGGGATCATGATTTGGCTGGGCCAGAGAGGAGGAGCCCAGGCACTGGTACTCAACCGGCTTTCTTTAAGCGACTCCCAAGCCACTTGTCCTCCAAACCAGATTAAAACTAAGCAGAAGGCAAAGAAGAATAAATGAGTGATTAAATCCAATCCAGCTTTTTGGCGTGGAGAAAGCTTTTGATAAAAGAAATCAACTTTTACCTGGCTGCCGTGGAGGAAAGAATAGCCACTCCCTAAGAAAGTAATCCAGGTGAGGATTATACAACTCATCTCTAAGCCCCAGATCGTTGGCCGCGCAAAAAAATAACGCACCACCACATCGTAGACAACTAACAAAGTGAGCGCGATGGCCAGGAAGGAAAAAATCTGCCCCATCCATTCGTTAAGCTCGTCAATAAGATTAATAAACTTGCGCAGAGAATTCATTCTTTTCTCCGGATTCTTCTTTTTTTAGGCAGTTATAAATCGAAGCAATTAAATATTTACAATTTTTACCCTTGCCTTCCTCCATGATCTGGTCTTATCGACTTTCCCTAATGTGACTGTGTCGTAATTCGAAGTGAGCACTGAAATCAAATTTGGTCTATTGTCCATCTCATAATTTCATAACTCCCCCTCCCCCCTCTTAACTTAAGAGGGGGGAGTGAGTCCCCTCTTAAATTAAGAAGGGAAAAAGGGGGTGTTAACTTAAGCGGTGGTTGGGGGTGTTAACCCCTTACGTTATGAACTATATTTAGCAAGCGAAAAGCTAAACCCGCATCAAGATGTCTTTTATTTTATGCTCCCATTAATAGCTTTTTCATATCTTTACTTTTTCTCTTAAAATAAAAATTATTTAGCCGCCACCTCTTTAGCTAATTTTACAAGCTGAGCGCAATAAGGACTTTTCTTTTCCCATTCCTCCCATAAAGGTAAAACAGCCTGGCGGAATTTAGTATATTCACTTTCCGAGAGCCAGATAGATTCAGCGCCAAATTGTTTTTTCCCCTCTTCTTGGGCGATCTTTTCTAAGGCGGGGCTTGATTCATAATAAGAATATTTCATCATCTTAGCCACTTCCTCTTCCAAAATTTGCTGATATTCTTTGGGTAATTGCTGCCAAGCATTAAGATTTACCAAAAAGCTAATATTGGCATTGGCATAAACAGGCGGCCAGGATTGGTATTTGACTACCTCAAACATTTTGTAGGAGATTCCGGAATAAGGAGGATAGATGGTGCCATCGACCGTTCCCCTTTGCAGGGCCATATATTGCTCCGCACCAGAAAGACTAACTGGAACTGCTCCATGGGCAGCCGCTATTTTGGCCGCCGTTCCAGTAGCCCTGATTTTCTTTCCTTTTAAATCTTCTAATCTCTGAATCGGAAAACGTGTCATGTAATTATAAGAGCTTACTCCCGTTAACCCAAGCAGGTAAGCATTATGTTTCTCGGCATAAGCCTTCCTAAGGATAGAAAGAAATTCCGTCTCTAAGATCAGCTTGGCAATTTCTGGGGAACTCTTTGCTCCATAAGGAAGACCCCATTCGAGGAAAGCTTCCGGAAGAATGCCTACATGATAGGGTCCAGAACTACAGATCATTTCAATAGCCCCTTTTCTTAAAGCATGCGGAGATTCCAAAACCTTAAAAAGGGCATCAGGGGGGAAAACTTTGATATCCAACCCGCCATTCGTTCTCTCTTTGACTCGCCTACTAATTTCAGCCACTTGGCCGTAACCTCCCCAATAACCCAGTAATTTTTCCGGGGGAGGCCAGGATGATTGGATTTTCCAATTAAAAATTTTCGCTGGTTTTTGTTGAGCTGCTCCTGGTGAAATAAAGGCGCTTAGAAATAAAAATAAAAAAATTAAGACAAAAATTCTTCTCCCCGCCCATCTTCTATTATGCATTTTCCCCTCCTCCTTATTTGATAATTGGGAGAGACTAAACTCTCCCTTTTCTTGCTGGTTGCTTTTTTAAACTTTCCGATTATTGGAGAGCGAACTCCCTGGCTATTTTGACGAGCTGCGCACATAAATCGCTCTTCTTTCCCCACTCCTCCCACAGAGGGACCACCGCTTCTCGGAATTTAGCAAACTCGGCTTCAGATAGCCAAACTCCTTCTGCTCCAAACTGCTTTTTTCCTTCTTCTTGGGCAATTTTTTCTAAGGCCGGTCCGGAGACGTCATAAGTGTACTTCACCATTTTATTTACTTCCTCTTGCAGGATTTCTTGATAATCTTTGGGCAGTTTATTCCAGGCATTTAAATTTACCAAAAGATTGGCCCCGATTAATGGATAGATGGGCGGCCAGGAGTGATACTTAGCCACTTCGAATAATTTGTAGGAAATCCCGGCATAAGCTGGGAAAATCGTCCCATCTACTGTCCCTCTTTGCAAAGCCATGTATTGCTCAGCAGGAGCGAGATTGACCGGAGAAGCACCATGGGCTAAGGCAATTTTGCCAAAAGCTCCGGAAGAACGAATTTTTTTCCCTTTCAGGTCTTCCATCTTATTGATGGGAAAACGGGTAAGATAATTGTAAGCACTGGTACTAGTCAGCCCAAGCAATACGACCTGATGTTTTTCTAAATAAGCTTGGCGCAGAATTTTAAAATAAGCACTTTGCCAGAGGAGCTTAGCCGCTTCCTGGGAATTTTTTGCCCCATAAGGAAGGCCATATTCTAACATCGCCTCAGGAAGAATACCTACATGGTAAGCACCATTGCTTAAGATCATTTCCACCGCTCCTCTTTTTATGGCATCAGGAGCTTCGAGAGCTTTAAAGAGGGCATTGGGAGGATAAATTTTTATATCCAGGCCTCCTTTAGTTCTCTCTTTCACTTTCCGCGCAATCTCCGCGGCCTGGCCATAAGCTCCCCAGTGGCCCATAATTTTCTCCGGTGGTGGATAGGCTGCTTGTAATTTCCAAGAGAATGTTTTTTCGGGCGCCCCTTGCGCCCAAGCGAAGTCTCCCCTGCTCAAACTGCTTAATAAAATTCCCGCTAAGGCAATAAATACCATAATTGAATACTTTTTAGCCACCATCATTTTCCTCCTCCTTTTTTAAAAATTTAAAGACCCATTTGTTTGGCAATTATTAGTCTCTGAATTTCTGATGTTCCTTCTCCCACCACATAAACCAAGGCATCCCGGTGAAATCGTCCCACGGGAAATTCCCTCATCTGTCCATACCCTCCATGAATCTGCATGGCCTCCCGCGAAACTCGCACGGCTACTTCAGAGGCAAAAAGTTTGGCCATGGAGGCTTCGCGGATAGGGTTTAAGCCAGCATCCATCATCCAGGCAGCATGCCAAACCAGCAATCTGGCCGCTTCTATCTCCATAGCCATGTCCGCTAATTTAAAAGCAATGGCCTGAAATTGGGCGAGAGGACGTCCAAACTGCACGCGCTCCTTGGCATATTTCAGCGCTGCTTCATAAGCTCCGCGGGCCATTCCTACACAATTTCCCGCCACCCCAATTCGCCCTTCATTTAAAGTTTCCATAACTTTATAAAAACTTCCTTCTGCGCCAATCCGGTTTTCCACTGGAATCCGACAGTCTTCAAAAAGTAGTTCCGCTGTCTCTGAAGAGCGGACGCCTTCTTTCTTTAACTTGCGGGTGACTACGAACCCCGGAGTTCCTTTTTCGATGATAAAAAGGCTTATACCCCGGTAGCCTTGAGTTTTATCAGTGTAAGCAACTAAAGTTAGAAAATCGCAAATGTTCCCGTTGGTGATGAAGATTTTTCGGCCATTAATGATATAAAAATCTCCTGCTCTCCTGGCCGTAGTCTCAATCGCTTTCACATCACTGCCAGCGTTAGGTTCAGTGAGACCAAAAGCAAAGATTTTTTCCCCTTTAATGGCCGGCACAAGATACTTCTGCTTTTGGTCTTCATTCCCCCAATGATAGATGGGAAAAGTGCCTAAGTGGGAATGAGCTGACCAGCTGGAAGCAATCCCTTGCGAAATGCGGGAAAGTTCTTCCCGCATAAGCACTTCCGTAACTTTATCAATCCCTGCTCCTCCATATCTTTCATCATAGCGCGGACAGAGGTAGCCCAATGCCCCCATCTTGGGAAATAGTCCTAAAGGAAAGGTCTCTGTTTCTTCAGCCTCTGGGACTAAAGGAGCAATTTCTTTCTCGGCAAATTTGCGAAAAGTTTCTTGAAAAACGCGCTGATCTTCGCTCAAGAAAAAATTCATCTAATTTTCCCCTGGCCAAATTTAAAGTCTGAAAAAATTTCTCAGCTAAAAACTTAAAGATTAACTGGCTCCTGATATTCGCCAAAAACTTTTTTAAGGGCCGCGGTAATTTCTCCCACTGTGGCGTAAGTCTTAACTGCTTCTATAAAGTAAGGCAGCAAATTAACTTTTTTTTCGGCGGCGCGGCAAAGTTCATCCAAAGCCTTCTGCACTGCTCCGGCAGCGCGCCTTTTTTTCACTTCCCGCGTCCTTTCTATCTGGCGCATGGCGGCCTGTTCATCTGCCTGATGAATGACTAATGTTCGTTCTTCTTTTTCTTCTGCTTGGAATTTATTTACTCCCACTACAATTCTCTGGCCAGATTCTTCTTCTTTAGCTATTCGATAGGCTTCCTCGGCGATCACTTTTTGTGGATAACCCATCTCAATGGCCCGAACCGCTCCCCCCAAAGAGGCAATTTTTTCCATTTCCTCTACAATCTGTTTTTCTAAGTTATTAGTCAGCGCCTCGACAAAATAGGAACCTCCTAAGGGGTCGGCCACTTTGGTGATCCCGGTTTCGTAGGCTAAAATTTGTTGGGTGCGCAAAGCTAATCGAGCCGTATACTCAGTGGGAATGGCAAAAGCTTCATCCAGGGCTGGCTGGAGCATTCCCTGGGCCCCACCCAAGATATTTGCTAAGAGACCGTAAGCGCCACGCACTAAATTATTTTCCGGCTCCTTAGCGCGATAAGTACTTCCCCCCACAGTGCCTGTAAAACGCAAGAGCAGGGATGGCGGATTTTTCGCTCCAAAACGTTCTTTCATCATTCTCGCCCAGAGACGCCGAAGGGCTCGGTAGCGAGCGGCTTCCTCAAAAATCTGCAAACCCGTGGCAAAAAAGAAGGAGATGCGGTGGGCGAAATCATCGATGTTTAAACCCCTTTTTAGCGCCTCCTCAATATAGGCTATAGCATTTGCCAAAGCATAAGCCCCCTCTTGGACCATGCTTGCTCCGGCTTCCCTAATGATAATTCCCCGAATGTTGTAAGGATAAAAACGGGGCAAATGCCGAGTACAAAATTCTACAATATCTGTACTCATCTTTAAGGCCGGCCCTGGGGGAAAAACCCAAGTGCCGCGAGAAATGTATTCGCACAGCATATCATTGGAAAGGGTGCCGCTTAATTTAGCCAAAGGGACACCCTGTTTTTCAGCTAAGGCCAGATACATGGCTAGGATGGTGGCTGCAGGCGTATTTATATTAAAAGACGAGGTTATCTGATCCAAAGGGAGACCCTCATAAAGAATTTCCATGTCCTTTAAAGTATCTATAGCCACACCCACCCGGCCTACTTCACCTTCCGCCATGGGATCCTCTGAATCCAGTCCTATTTGGGTAGGAAGGTCAAATGCACAAGCTACCCCCATATTCCCCGATTTCAACAGAAACTTCCAGCGTTGGTTAGTATCTTCGGCAGTGCCAAAACCAGCATAAAGGCGCATCTGCCAAGGCCCCTTCCGATACATGCCCGGATAGACTCCCCGGGTGAAGGGAAATTCTCCCGGAAAGCCTAAATCGCGCAAATAATCAAAATCAGGCAGATCATCTGGGGCATAAACTGGGGCAAGAGGCTGACCGGTTTCCGCATAAGCTGGCGGGAGTTCACTTAGTTTTTTTTCTTTAAACCACCGCGTCTTCTCGGCCGCAATCTTTTCTAAATCTGCCATAGTCTCTCCTAATTCCGTCGCTCTTATTCTTTAAAAATTCTCTCTGGAAAACTTACTCAATTCTTCGCGAAAATGCGGATGAGCGATGGAGATGAGGGCCTCAGCCCGCTCGCGCAAACTTTTCCCTCGCAAATCAGCTACCCCAAATTCCGTGACGATATATTGGACGCAGTGCCGCGGATGAGTTACTGCTGAACCAGGGGGAAGGTAGGGGACTATCCGCGACTTTTTCCCATCAGGCGTCGTGGCGGTAAGGGCGATAATCGATCTACCTTGGGGAGAAAATAACGCGCCTTGTAAGAAATCAAAAGATCCGCCAATCGCACTGATTTGGCGGCCGTTTACGGTCTCGGCATTTACCTGCCCAGTAAGATCCACTTCTATAGCCCCAAGGATCGAAATGAACTTTTCTATCTGGCCGGCCATCCGCGAGTTAATTATTTTAGCAATCGGCCGACCTGCTACTAAAGGATTCTCATGGACGAAATCAAAAATTTTTTTGCTGCCTAAAATTTCGGTAACCACAATCTTAGGTTCACTTGCTTTGGCCAGAGATCTCTCTACCAATCCTTTCTCCACACAATCGACGATAGCATCAATGGCCATGGCGAAAAATTTTAAATCCCGTTTTCCAGCCAAAGATTGAACTACCGCATCAGGTATGGAACCAATGCCAATTTGCAAAGTAGCTCCATCAGGAATTAACTCCGCCACATATTCTCCTATTTTTTTCTCCACTTCCCCAGCTTTCTCGGCACTCGGATATTCCAAGAGCGGACGTGATGATTTAACTAAGTAGTCAATCTGGGTGACATGGAGGAATGTTTCCCCCAATACCCTGGGCATACAGTCATTTACTTCGGCGATAACTAATTTTGCTCCTAAGGCCGTGGGCAGAGAATGACTAATCGAAACACCAAAACTCATATAGCCATATTTATCTGGAGGTGAAAGATGGACCAAAGCCACATCAATCGGCCAAGGGCCTTGGGGAGAAAAAACATAAGGAACATCCCCTTGGCGCATGGGAATATATTTAACCGTCCCTTTGCCTAATAGATGACGGATAGCGGGGGCACACTGCCAAGTGCGGAAAGAAAAACTCTCTTCCAGTCCCTCTTGGAGAAAAGGATATTTTATCTGTAGGCCACTAACGATCTCCACTTGGCGCAAACGATCTTTTTGAGCGATGAGCGCTTCCACTAAAGTTTGCGGCAGACCGCAACATAAAGGAAGCATTAAGCGATCCCCGGATTGGACTGCCATCATCGCCTCTTCGGCCGTAGCCCACTGTCCTTTTCTTTTCATTCTTCCTCCATGGGCCAAAAAGCTATTCCTTGGCCAACTACTGTTTTTTCTCCATGCTGATTTTTAATGGTCATCTCGCATACCACGCGTTTTTGTCCGTCTTTTATCTCTATTTCTTTAATTAGGCCTTCTATACGGATATGGTCACCCGGCCTGATGGGCGCCACAAAGCGCACCTCCAAGAGTTGGCCACCTTTTGCCCAGCCTAATCCAAAACTCTTCATCATCAATTCATTCAAAAAAGCCAAAGACATAGGCCCGTGAGCAATCGTTCCTTTAAAAGGAGTTTGCCGGGCATATTCTGGATCAATATGCAGCCGGTTATAATCTCCAGAAAGGTTGGCCCAGCGCCAAATTCGTTCTTGGTCAATATCTTTTTCTACTTGCTGAAGGAGATCGCCCACTTTTACTTTTTTAAGCACGAAAGAAACCTCCTTTCTCCTGCCCACTTTAAGTTTATATTGAGAATTTCTCATTTCGGCCAAATGGCCGAAAGGCGCACTGTACTTACCAATTTTCCTTGTTTATTTCTGCCCTCAATAAAAAAGGTCACTCTTTTTCTGCCCTTCTCATCCAGATAGCTTTCTTTCACTTGGGCTTTCACCTCCAAAATCTCCCCTACTTGGGCCGGCGTATGAAACTCAAACTCTTGTTTGGCCAATACTCCTCCAGAGGGCATAGTATAATCCTGGAGGTAAGACAAACGGGCATAAATGGCCGCTAAACCCGGAGGCGCTATAGGCGCTGGCAAAGAATACTTTCTGGCCAAATTTTCATCGAAATAAAGGGGATGATGATCCCCTACTACCTCCATATATTCCTGGACTAACTCTGGCGTAACGGCCAACTCTAAAGGGCGAAAGGTGCGGCCGGCGGGGAGGTCGGCAAAAGTCAACTCTGGCTTGTCTTTCTTATTTTCCATTTTCCTTCCCTCCTAAAAATTTTAGCCCGCGAAAAAGAGCTTTATTTTTCCGCTGAAAAAAACATCTCCATTTGCTTTCTGACACAAAACTTCTAAATGGGCTAAATTTTTATGCTCTTCTTTAGCAAGTACCTGGAAGCGGGTGACTAATATTTCGCGGGAACTAACTTCGCCAAAGATGGAAATCTCCCTTAAATCCAAAGTCATATCTTTTGGTAGGGGATAACTTTTCTGCAGGGCTTCCTGAATAACCATTTGGGGTAAGTTTTGGCCCATCTCCGAGGGGGATAAATTTCCTACATAAAAGAGGGCGGGAGGAATCTCTTGTCCATTTCTTAATTTCCCTAAATTAAGGGGAGTCTTTTCGCGATGACGCACTGGCCCACTTCGAGTCACATGGCCCAGCAGCTGGCGGCCGCATATTTCCTCGGCCAATAAAGCTGCTTCGATGACCTCGGCCACGGACAAACCTGTTTCAATCCCCATTTCGCTCATCATGACCACCATGTCCTCCGTGCAGGTATTACCGGCAAATCCTTTGTGGTACTTGGGGCGCCGGGTAGCTGGCTGTCCGCCTAATCCGCCCAAGGAACTATCGTGGTAAATAATTCCTTCTTGCAGAGCGGCCAAAGTGTTCGCCAACCCCATGCCCCGGGTATCATGAAAATGGGCAATGAAATCTACCCCCGGAAAGCGCTCTTTCATTTGGGCAAAGACTTCCCGGACTTGTCTGGGATTGGCTTCTCCTGTGGTATCACCAAGCATAATCGAGGTCGCTCCTTTGTCTAAATACCAATCCACAAGTTCGATCACTTTGCTTATGGGGACTTCTCCAGCTAAAGGGCAGCCAAAGGCGGTACCCACACAACCGATCACTTTTAGCCCAGCCTGCCGGGCCCGTTTTACTATATCAGCTAAAGGCGGAAGGGCCTCCGCAAATGTTCTTTCTAAGTTGGCCAAAAGATGATCTTCACTGGCGGAGATAATCGCTGTAATCTCTTGCACTCCATATCCTTGGGCACATGCTTCCAAGAGGCGCTCTAAGCCTTTATCGTTGGGCACGATAGCGATAAAGGTAACATCTGGTGGCCGTTGAAGGCCTTTTAAAACTTCCAGGGCATCGGCAAATTGCTTAATTAACTTGGGATGCGCAAAAGAGGTCACTTCGATACGTTTAAACCCCACTTCTATTAAGCGATTGATCATGAGTATTTTCTTTTCGGTGGGAATAAACTGCTCCTCACCTTGCAGGCCATCGCGTGCCCAGCATTCACAGATATAGACCTCTTCCGGCAACCGATTCATGCTTAACTCCTTATTTTTAAAAGCTTACGGGATGTTAAAAATTAGATTTTAACTCCTTATAATCAGACCTCTCTGGGGCAATTAGATTAAAAAAGAATTAGCCGCCAAAAATTGTTTTAAGTTTTGGGCCGCCTGCTTAATGTGTGCTTCCATAGCCCAACGAACTTGCGTAGGATCTTTTTTCTCCACAGCCTTTAGGATTTTTTCGTGATCGGCCGTATTCCGCTCCCTCTGCCCGGGAATAGCCAAAATAATTCGCCAATAACGGGCAAAGTAGTCCCTCTGATTTTTAATTAAATTTTGCAGCCGTTCATTGCCGCACCTGTTAATAAAAAATTGATGGAAATCAATGTTAATCTTCTGCCACTCTTCGGGAGTTTTGGGCAGGCTTTGTTGAAGTTGGGTTTGCAATCTTTTTAGTCCCTGAAGATCACGACGATTCATTTTCTTGACGGCTAAGCTGGCCGCCAGCCCTTCTAAAGTAGCTTGAATTTCATAAATTTCTTCAATATCTTCTAAGGAAAAACGCGTAACCTCCGCTCCCCGGTAAGGAACTATCTTGACCAAACCTTCCAACTCTAATTGTTTAAGTACTTCGCGCAAAACCGTGCGGCTAACTGCCAATTCCTTGGCTAAAGAATATTCGATGAGGCGCGCCCCTGGAAGAAGGCGCCCAGAGAGGATTTGTTTTTTTAGATTTTTGTAAATCTCCTCGCGGAGTGGCTTATGGACTGGCTTTGTTTTTTGGGGGGTCATGAAGAATCCTTTTAGTTTGCAATATTGTTTACAATATTGTCTAAAATTTGTCAATTAAAAAATTATAATTCTTTGATTTCTTCTTCCTTTATCTCCTTGCTGGGAACCTGCGGAGAGAGCAAAAAGGATAAGAATTTCCTTTTTATCTTGGTGAGCGGTCATCCATTAAAACTACCAAACAATCGTGGAGAGGGGTATTTGCCCATTTTTGCTTGCCTGGTGGACAATCTTGCCCAATCCGCTAATGGTCCAGATTCTCATTTTGGGGTTGGGAATAAACTTAATTATTCAAAATCTAAGTGCTTTTTTTAATAAAATCCTTTGGCTTAATTTATGCATATATTAAATAGGATTTTCTGGGGAAAGGATAGTTAATTATGAATGGGGAGCTGAGCTTAGGTCAACTATTGAAATTAAAAAGAAAGGATCAAGGCCTTTCTTTAGAAGAGATTGCCCAAATTACCCGGATTTCTTTGTATAATCTCCAATTTTTAGAAAGTGACCAATACCATCTTCTTCCCGGAGAGGTTTATACCCGTGGTTATTTAAAAAGTTATGCCCGCGTGCTGCGTTTAGATCCGGAAGAAATTATTAAAATTTACCATCAACAGCGGCACTACCAAAATATATTCAGCAAGCCGGCCTTTTCTCTTTCCCATTCTCTTTAAACCTTACCCGAATTTCCGGGGTAATCTATTCTGCTTATTTAATTTTAATCCTTCCATTTCCAAGGAGTAAATTTAGTATCCCGGTCGAAATAATCTAATCCTTCTATCCTCTTCAAATAATTAACAAAGAGATAGGTTAAGGGAGTAACCGCGGCTTCATAAAAAGATTTAAACAACCATTGGGTTAAAATCAATCTTCCAAGTGCTCCCATAGGGATTAATCCATAGAACGCTAAGGAGATGAAAACCCCTGAATCCGCCAATTGCCCTACCAAGGTCGAACTTATCATCCTCAGCCACAAATGTCTTCCGGCCGTAACCACTTTCATCTTGGCCAGAACAAAGGAATTAAGGAACTCGCCTAAGAGATAGGCTATAAAAGAAGCGAAAAGAAGGCGCGGCGTAAATCCGAAAATGGCCGCATAGGCTTGTTGCGCTAACGCCGGATCTTGCCATGGTCCTATATTCCAAAAAGGGGCAGGCGGTAATTGGATACTGACCCAAATTATCAAGACGGCCAGCAGATTACAGCCAAAACCAATCCAGATAACTTGGCGGGCTCGCGCATAACCATATACTTCTGTAAGGACATCCCCAAAAATATAAGAAATAGGAAAGATAATTATAGCGGCGGGGAGAGAAAAAGGGCCGAAAGAGATTATTTTGACGGCAATTAGATTAGAGATTATTAAGCTAGTAACAAAAATTGCCGTAATGGTGGGCAGCCAGCGGAACTTATTCATCTTGCTTCTTATACTCGGCGTCTACGGTTATGGAGATACCGCCCCGCACAGCAAATTCAGCTGTTACTTTGCACCACCGAGGCTGCAGCACTTTAACCAGTTCATCTAAAATAACATTGGTAACATGCTCGTGGAAAACGCCGCGCTGGCGAAAGGACCAGAGGTATAATTTGAGGGATTTGGATTCGAGAATCTTTTTTTCGGGAATATATTGGATGGTCAGCTTGGCAAAGTCAGGCTGACCTGTAGCTGGACAAAGACAGGTAAACTCTTCCGTGCGCAAAGTAACTACGTAATTCCGTTCTGGATGATGATTGGGGAAAGTCTCTAACCTTTGACTGGGCTGCCTCTTTTTTTTCCCTAAAAGAGTTAAACCCGCTAAATCTTCTTTGGCCGTCATTTTGGGCATAAAATTTTACCTTTCCCCTTTAAACCTGCAGTGTTCCTTGAAAAATGGTCACTGCCTGCCCACTCAATAAAACCCTTGACCCTTGGAGAGTAACTTTAATTAGGCCTCCCCGCGGAGAGGCTTGATAAGCGAGGAGCTCGTCTTTCCCTAAGCGTTTTGCCCAAAATGGCCCCAGACAACAATGAGCGGAACCAGTTACGGGATCTTCATTTACCCCTTCTTGGGGAGCAAAAAATCTGGAAATAAAATCATACGGCCCCTTTGCAGCTTTACTCGTGACCATTACTCCTCTTACGGGCAGGGTTTTGAGCAGAGCAAAATCTGGCTGTATTTGCCAAACTTCTTCCTCTTTGGCCACTAAAACGAGATAATCAAATTTATTCCGCCCTAAATATTTAATTTCTACCCCTAAAGCTTTGGCTAATCCGGGAGGCTCGGCAGTTGGTTCTTCCGGTTTGGCCGGAAAATCCATTTCAATCCATTCACCTTTTTTTTGGGCCGTCAATAGGCCGCTCCGAGTAGAAAAACGCGCTTGTTGCTCTGCCGGCAGGTATCCTTGGGACCACAGAACGTGGGCGCTGGCCAAAGTGGCATGACCGCAAAGATCTACTTCCACCAGAGGGGTAAACCAGCGCAATTTAAAAAGTTCTCCTTCGCGAAAGAGAAACGCCGTCTCGGATAAATTCATCTCTCGGGCTACATTCTGCATCCATTGATCTTCCTGCGGTTTATCTAAAATACAAACTGCGGCGGGATTTCCTTTAAAAGGTTGAGAAGTAAAAGCGTCAACTTGAAAGATTTGCGTCTTCATCAATTGTCTCCATGGAAAATCTTTTATCTACCTTTATCCAGAAAATATCCCTAATTTAAACTGAAAGATCAAGAAAAATCTTTTTTATCCTGTAATCCCTCACTGAAGGGTGGGTTAGATATAAAAACAATTATTTCTTGTCATTTCGTAGGGCCAGCCTTTATGGCTGGCCAATTTCGCTAATGGTT
>Ga0315298_1003015_pt1 | contig 27346 bp, 24 predicted proteins | sample WHS_1_MG_FD_203077 | JGI IMG/M metagenome (GOLD analysis project Ga0315298, IMG submission 203077) | Extremophilic microbial mat communities from Washburn Hot Springs, YNP, Wyoming, USA - WHS_1_MG | ecosystem: Environmental > Aquatic > Thermal springs > Hot (42-90C) | place: USA: Wyoming... | reverse complement strand
GCTACTTCTCTATCTCCTTGCACCCACAGGAAAATCCTACCCGCCATTACGCCAAGAAATGCAGGATGCATTTCGCCCCGAGCACATGAGGCAGGAGGCCGAATGTGCGAGGGTAGATTTTCCGTGCTCTTCCCTTGAGCAAGACCTGAGGAACGGAAAGATGATGACAATGACCTATATACCCTCCACAGCGGGGTTTTTTGCATTGTAGCACTGGCGCAGCCAGTGCTACTTTTGTGCTTATCTTCGCTGTGTTGGCGTGGCTATTTGTTTGCTGTTCCAGGACGCCCGAGGGTTCATCAGATGCTGCTGTATATAACTTTACTAACCGCGTGTCGGTTATTGGTGATAGCATTTCAGAGGGTATCAATCCTGTTTACAGTAAATATTCTCCGACATATGGATGGGTTCATATGATAAACGGAAAGAGTTATAGTACTAATACAGCTCCCTATCCGAATATACACTCTATATGGCCGGAAACCTGGGTCGTACTTTCCAATTTTGCTCTCTCAGGATCAACAGCCAGTCTCTGGAATAATATTCATTTTCTCCAGCCTGTAATCGATTTTGATCCCGACATAGTTATCGTCTTTATTGGAGGTAATGATGTACTGTATTATATAAAAGATGGAGTGATTGACGATAGCGAACAAGCAGAACTAAGTAATAATTTCTGCGGAATACTGGATATATTAACCAACAATCTTACCAACACTAAGATTGTTCTGGTTGATTATTATGATCTTGCAGATGGATACAGCATGACGCTTACTAACCCGTACTATTCTTCCTATTCTTATTATTCCAATCTATCAGCATATGTTGCGCTTGCCAACAGTTCTATATCGAATATAGCTCTGGAACGAGGTTGTTATTTTGTCGATATTTACAAGCGTTTTATGCATCATTGTTATGGTAAATATCTGGGTGATACAGGCTCACTCACTCCGATCTATGTATATGAACCTATTGAGGATTTTGATATTCACCCTGTGACCAGCGGTCACAGGAAGATATGCGATGAAGTCCTGGTAACTTTAAAAAATATAACAAACTGAATTTTAACACATTATTTTCTTTGTATCCATCTTCAGATTGTCCTTAATTTATAATTTCTATTCAGCAAAATAAACAGCCATGAAATTAAATACTCTTCCGCTTTTCCGTCATTCAGATTCTAACTCTAAGGTAAATTAGTGGCTCTTTAATTTGGCTTTTTTAAAAAAAATGGTTAATATTTATATAAATTTATTTTGTAAGGAGATTACTATGTCTAAAGGGCTTAAGATAACTCTTGGTGTGGTAGGGGGAATTCTTATTTTGTTAATTGGAGCGTGTAGCACATTTGTTGGTATTTACAACAATCTTGTAAAGCTTGATGAGGCTGTAAAGTCTCAATGGTCACAGGTAGAGAATGTTTACCAGCGGCGTGCCGATTTGATACCAAATCTTGTGGAGACAGTAAAAGGTTATGCAAAGCATGAAAGGGAAACATTCCAGGCTGTTGTGGATGCGAGAAGCCGAGTTGGAAGCATTCAGGCAGGGCGGGATGTTATTAATAACCCGGAGGCTTTTAAGAAGTTTCAGGCAGCACAGGGAGAGCTTTCCGGTGCATTATCAAGGCTGCTTGCAGTGGTAGAAAATTATCCACAACTAAAGGCTAACGAAAACTTTTTAAACCTGCAGGCTCAGCTTGAGGGAACTGAAAACAGAATTGCTGTTGAAAGAAAGCGATATAACGAGATTGCAATGGAATTTAATGCAAAAAGGCGATCTTTTCCTGCAGTAATTATTGCTAATATGTATGGTTTTAAAGAAAAAGCCTACTTTGAAGCGGAGGCAGGTTCTGAAAAGGCTCCAAAAGTTTCTTTCTGATAAAGTGTGAGTAGTGACTTAAAGGCTTACTATGAAATTTATTAAAATACAGCAATTCATAATCTTGTCTCTTTTTATTCCTGCATTATTGTCACTAAAGGTTCCAGATGCACCTGCAGGGCGTATTAGTGATTATGCCGGAATGCTTTCAGTGAGTGCAAAGGAAGAAATAACTGCAGTACTTGAAGAATTTGAAAACAAAACCAGCGTTCAGATTGCCGTTGTTACTTTTCCATCCCTTGAGGGAGAATCACTTGAGGATTTTTCCATAAGGCTTGCTGAAAAATGGAAGATAGGACAGAAAGGAAAAGACAATGGGGTTATTCTCCTTATCTTTCTTGCTGAAAGAAAGATTCGCATCGAGGTTGGGTATGGACTTGAGAGTGTCCTGCCGGATGTTGTGGCATCTTCTATAATACGCAATATTATGGCACCACGCTTCAGGGAAGGAGATTTTGATGGTGGCATTAAAGAGGCTGTTGGTGCAATTATGAAAATCGTATCAGGTGAAAAGGTTCCAGAGGTGGAGAATAAGAACAAGTTTCACATTAGTAAAGATGATTTGTTTAAATTAAAGATGCTTTTGATTGTTATAGCCGGGTTCTTTTTTCTGTTCTTCCTTGTAGATATTTTCCGCTATCGGGGATATGCAACTTCTCTGAAAGATTACTCCCACAGATATTCATTTATAGAGTGGTTTATAGTCTTTAGTATAACACTTGCAATATTAAAGGCATTTTTTTACAGCAGGGGTAGAAGTTATAGCGGAGGCAGGAAGGGCTTTGACGGTTTCTCCGGAGGCGGTTTTGGTGGTGGTGGATTCTCTGGAGGAGGTGGTGGTTTTGGTGGTGGTGGAGCAAGCGGAGGATGGTAATATGAATAAGATATATAGATCCAGCAATCCCGCATTTTTCTTTTCTAAGAAAGAAAATTTTGCTATTGTAGAGGCTATAAAAGAGGCTGAAAAAAATTGCTCAGGAGAAATAAGGGTTCATGTGGCAAAGTCTGTAAAAAGCGATGTTATAAAAGAAGCAATAGGCACATTTGAAAAAATAGGCATGACTAAAACAAAGCTTAGAAATGGGGTACTTATATTCTTTGCAGTAAAAAATCGCCAGTTTGCTATCATTGGAGATAAGGGGATTAATGAAAAGCTAGGGGAAGATTTCTGGAAGGACACGGCAGCGGAGATGGAAAAGTTTTTTAAAAATGGGAACTTTGTAGAAGGCATGACCTATGGTATTAGAAGGATAGGGGAAATTTTAAAAACACATTTTCCATATCAAAGGGATGATGTAAATGAATTACCGGATGAAATTTCTATTTCAGGAAAAGAATAATTATACTTTAGAATATGAAAAATCTAATTCCTCTCATCCTATACTACAATAGATTCAACCGCTACGGATTTAACTCCCTCCTTGGAGCACTTGAAACCGATTCTTACTTTGATGAACTGCCTGTTTTTTTTGTATGCAGGGATAGCGAATGGAATAATATAAAAGAAATAGTAGAAGAGAATGATTTAACGATTGTTGCCTTTTCATTTACTACGCCACAGATATTTGAAATAGCAAATATAGTAACATTTCTAAGAAAAGCCTGTGGTAAGAAAATCTTTCTTATAGCCGGAGGTCCCCATCCCTCCGGTGATCCTGCAGGAACGCTACAAATGGGTTTTGATGCAGTTTTTATTGGTGAAGGCGAAAAATCCTTCCCCTTGTTTTTAAAGGCGATGAATAAAGGGGAAGATATTTCAGGAATAAGGGGGGTGGCTTTTCAGGGTACAACAAAGTTTACAAAGGCAGAACCGGTGGAAATTAATGATTATCCACCATTTTCTGAAAGGTGGAAACTTTTCGGACCTATTGAAATTACCCGAGGGTGTCCATTTGGATGTTCTTTTTGTGAAACCCCATTCCTACTTAATCGAGAGTACAGGCATCGTAGTATTGAAAATATAATTTACTTTTCGAATATAATGAAAAAGAATAATTTGCTTGCCTTTCGAGCAATTACACCAAATGCTCTTTCTTATGGTTCTAATAAAGCAGGTGAAATCAGGCTGGATTTAATCGAAAATTTGCTTAAAGAGCTTTCAAAGCTTTATAGTTCAAATTTAGTTGAAGATGCTTCTATAGGGATTTATTTTGGTTCTTTCCCTTCAGAAATAAGGCCAGAATATATTACAGAAGAAGCACTCTGGCTCATAAAAAAATACTGTATTAATCGTACAATAATTATAGGAGCACAGTTTGGTAGTACCAGAATGCTAAATCTTTACAGAAGAGGACATTCTGTAGAGGATGTTAAAAGGGCTGCAAAATTGATATTAAAGGCGGGATTTAAAGCAGAGGTTGATTTTTTATTTTTCGCACCCGATGAAACCCTGCAGGATGTAAAGGATACTGTAGCCTTAATTAAGGAGCTAAAGAAGATGGGCGCTTATATTAATACTCATAGCTTTCTTCCACTCGCAGGCACACCCCTTTATGGCAAAATTAATAATGATTCCGAATATTTAAAATATCTTCAAAGTGAACTTGAAAAGCTGGGATATCTTTACGGAAACTGGAAAAGACAGTATAAAATCTCAATTAGATTGGCAGATTATTTTAAAAACAATAAATCAATCACCAGCTTGATTCAACAGTAACCGTTCCAAACTTCTTCACTCCATCAAAGCCACCCTTTATAAAGTGAAAATTGGATAGATACCTTATCTTTGCCCATGTAAGAAACTTGTTCAATGGTTTTATCATAAAAACTGGCAAGAAATACAGGAAAGCAAAAAATAAAGTTATAAGTAAAAGAATAATCGTACTCTCCAATCCTCTGACAATGCCTCCAACAAAAGCATTAATTATTACTTTTATTACTGTTATCAATGCAAAAATATGCATTAAATGAAAATTACCAATGTATATAATACCTTTTAAAAAGGCTGACACGGGTATGGGAATTGAAATTCCTCCAAAATACTGGATGTATATTTCAAGAATATTCTTTGCATGAGTTTTTACAAGAAGGGGATGTCCGAATCCATACCCCCATAGTTGCTTATAGAATTGTTCGGGTGTTGCCCTGTGCATATGATCCACGATAGCAGCTGGTTCAAAAAATATTTTATAACCCTTTTGCATTATTCTTAGAGAAAAATCAACATCTTCTGCTGTAATTTCGTCCCAGAATTTTCTTCCAATGTCATCAAGTGCTCTTTTTGAAACTGCAGCGTTTGCTGTAGCGAAGAATGGGCTTGTCTGGGAACCGTTAACCTCACTTGGAAGGTATTTTTTTACTTCCGGGTAATATCCTCCCGACTTTTTTCCAACCCTGTTGCCTATTGTAAGAAATTTAATCTGTTCACAATACGATTCTACAGCATTATCAGGGTCTGTTCGGAGTGTAAATATTTCTCCTCCAACAAGCCCTATTTTTGGATCCTTAAAAAAGGGAGAAAGTATTTTATGTATCCAGTCTTTATGAGGAGCACAATCCGCATCTGTAAAAAGAACAAAATCTCCTCTGGCAATCTTTAGGGCTGCATTCCTTGCAAAACCAGGAGACTTTGAGTTTTTAACTTCTACAAGCTTTATGAATTGGTATTTTTCCTGCCATCTTTTTATAATATCGATTGTGCCATCTGTCGAGCCACCATCGGCGAGAATTATTTCCATTTTTTCACGAGGATAATCTGCGTTTAATAAATACTGCATTGTTGTATCCATCGTCCTTTCTGCATTCCTTACAGGGCATATTATACTTATAAAAGGCGTATCCTGAATTGCTTTTCCATTGTTTGCATTTCTTTCTGCACTCTTTACTGGAGATTTAGTTTTAACCCCCCCTTTCTTTTTTTCTGCCATGTAAACCTCCATTTAATTTTTTATTCAAATATATTGTGATTATAATAAGAAAAAAAAATTTTTCAATATCTATTTCTTTTGCACAGCAATTCCCCATTTTTGGTTGGATTACAATAAATCTTCACTTCGACTAAGCCTGCCCCAAGCAGGGTCAAGGGAAAACCTTCTTACTTTCTTTCTCAGCGATGAGAAAGAAAGTAAGCAAAGAAAGAATCGCCGACACCGCTTTATCGGCAGATTACTAAACCACAACATTTGTGGTTAGATTGTTACTTTTTCTTTGTCTCCAGCAACAAAGAAAAAGTAACCAAAAAGAAAATGCCGCCCTCTGCGGTTTTCTTTTATACTCATTCCTTATTCACTCCAAGTTGGTATTCTTTAGACCTTATCCTAAAACCCTCCTGCTTACACTTATGCCTTTCTCATGTCGCTGTCCATAGCTTTATTCGAAAGGCAACCGCAATCCATTGCGGTGTGTTACCTCTACCTTTTATCCCATTCGCAGAATACCCCTCCTTGTTACTTAGTTTCCTCTGCTCTAACTCTAAAGGCTCTTAAGGGGAAAACCGCAGAGGGGGAGAAAAACAATCGGAATATCTATAACCATATCGCAACGCCGAGTATTTTCTAAGCCTTTGTTTCTACAATAAAAGTCGAGGGCATTGTACAAATCCCCCTTATCAAAGGGGACAGGGGGTTGTCCTTCGTTACAACCCTCGCAGTGTCGGGGTTTTTTCATTTTCTTCATTTTTTCCCTCTTGACAAGAGTATAAATTACTCTTATTCTTTTCTCCATAAATCATTATGTGTCCTCCCGGACACAATTAATTATACGCTACCAAAACTCAAAAAATATCCTCTATCTTATTCTACTTTCTTATTTGCCCATATTCCAGCCAGTATCGAGGCGGTTATAACACACCAGGTTGCAAAAAGGGCAGACGGCAATGCTGCCGCAGCTGAAAAATGCTTCAGGGCAAGCACTGCTCCCAGACCGGCATTCTGCATTCCAACCTCAATTGAAAGTGTTCGCCTTTTATCCTCCGAAAAACCATATAGCTTGCCTGCAAAATAACCACCAATCAATCCTATTGCATTTAATATAAATATAGCTAAAAATATAATTAATGTTACACCAGCAAGTTTATCTCTATTCAGCGCAACAATCAAGCCACATATAAATGCGATAAAAAGTGTGGATAATGCCGGGAAAAAGTTTATTATTTTTGTTACATAATTTCTTAAGTAATGCTTAATGGTTAATCCAACTATCAACGGTAAAACTACCATCAACAAAATCGATTTAAACATTGCCCAGAAGTCCACATGCATAAATGTGTTTGCAAGAAGATATGTAAAAGCTGGGGTTAAAACAGGGGCTAAAAAAGTAGATAGGGTAGTAATCGAAATGGATAGAACGACATCAGCTTTTGCAAGGTAAGAGATAACATTAGAAGCCATAGCACCAGGAACAGAACCGGCAATAATAAGCCCTAAAGCATATTCCGGGGGCAGGTTTAAAGCCTTTGCAACAATAAAAGAGGTAATGGGCATTATTCCAAACTGACTTAAAGTTCCAAGAAATGGAAGCAAAGGCTTTTTTACAATCGGTAAAAAGTCTTCCGGATTCAAAACAAAACCAATACCCAGCATTGTTAGCATAAACATATAGTCAAGGTATGGTTTAAAAAAAGTAAGGACTGCTGGATAAAAATATCCTATAGCAACCGCAAGCAAAGTCCAGAGAACAAGAAGCTTTGTAAAATAACCGAAAATTTTGTTCAACATAAAAAACCTTCCTTGAAAACATAAATTTTGATTTTGATATTATATTAAATCAAAGTTTTTTTTTCAATCGATGAAATCTTCTTTAACAATTACCTAGTTTGAGCAATTCTTTTTTTATTCCGACCCCAATGGTTCGACTGGGCTCACCACAGGTTTCACACAGATTCTACGGATTAAACGGATTTACACGATAAAATATCATTCGTGAATATTCGTGATATTCGTGGTTAATCCGGTCAGAAACCACGAATTATACGAATTAAAACGAAAAATGGAAAAAAGAATAGGAATTACCCATTTGCTGTAATGTTGAAAGAATCCCTTATGAGAAAAACAAGGGAGAAACAATCGGAATGGTAGAAAAGAGGAATTAACAACCTTCTGGCTAACCTTTTCCTCATAAGATTTTCAAGAATTCAAAAAAAACACTTCTTTAAAAGATTCTAAAAGCAATTCCTTTAATTCAGAAAAATTAAGAGGAACCCCTTCTTCTCTAAGGCAGGTGAACTCAAGATTTTTCGGTTTCTCTTTTAGATATCGCAAAGGCAATTCTCGATCTATTGAAATGGGTATAGAACCATGCTGAAAAATAACATCCCTTTTTCGCCTCTGGGCATTTCCACCTATTTTCTTTCCATTAATTACTATATCATATTCTTCCCTTCCGGAAAAACAGAATGAAGAGTTAAGTTTCGACCTGGAATAAGCCCCATTTTCTACTGCAAAACTTGCCTTTAATCCTAATTTTTTGTAAAACAGAATCAAAAACGAACAGAGCCTTTTATAAGATTCCTTCACAGAAATACCTTTGCCAATATCCCTTTCGCTACATACAAGGCTATAAGTAACTTCATCGTCGTGGAAAATAACTCCACCCCCGGTAATGCGCTTTACTATGTCCATACCATCCCTTTTACAGGCTTCTAAATCAAGTAGTTCTTCAGGATTTTGAAATCTGCCAATGGAAAAAGCCGGCGGTCTCCATCCATAAACCCTGAATACAGGCAAAATTTCCCCTTTACAGAAATTATCAAAAAGCCTTTCATCTTCCTCCATATTGAATCTGCCGCTGGAAAAACCACTATCGATAAGTCTCCATTTGTTATTCAAAGCTAACCCTCGCTTCTCTTGCAGCCTTTGCCTCATCAAGTCTGCCAATCGGCGTTAAAAGCGGTGATCTTTTTAGAATCTCTGTATCTTTTTCAGAAAGTTCAGCAATCTCCACCATCGCCCGAATAAACTCATCAAGTGTTTTTTTACTCTCTGTTTCCGTAGGCTCAATCATTATTGCTTCTTTAACAATCAATGGAAAGTAAACTGTCGGCGGGTGAAATCCTCTATCAATAAGGGCTTTAGCAATGTCAATTGCATGAATTCCATTTTTTAATTGCCTTTCCGCAGAAAGCACAAACTCATGCATGCAGGGCCTATCACAGGGTAAGTCATAATAGGCTTTAAGTTTTTCTTTTAAGTAATTTGCACTCAAAACCGCCTGTTCAGAAGCCTTTAAAATTCCATCTTTCCCCAATAGAAGCATATAGGCAAAAGCCTTTACAACCACACCAAAATTTCCAAAAAACCCACATATTCTTCCAATACTCTGGGGCACATCGTCCAAAAGACTATACTTTCCATCTTTATCCTTCACAATTCTTGGAACTGGAAGGAATGGAACAAGCTTTTTTTTCACCCCTACCGGTCCTGCACCAGGACCGCCACCCCCATGGGGTGTACCAAATGTTTTATGCACATTTACATGAACCACATCAAAACCAATATCACCCGGCCGAACTCTTCCCATAATGGCATTAAGGTTAGCCCCATCGTAGTACATAAGTGCATCCACTGAATGAGCTATATTCGAAATTTCTTTTATCTTTGTTTCAAAAATACCGAGCGTATTTGGACAGGTCATCATCACTGCAGCAGTTTCTTCACTAATAGCCTTTTTAAAAGCCTCCAGATCCATTTCCCCATTGGAAAGGCTGGGTATGGTAATTACTTCATACCCTGCAGTCGCTGCACTTGCCGGGTTTGTTCCATGTGAGGAGTCTGGAACTATTACATTCTTTTTTTTATTTCCCTTTGAAGCATGATATGCTGATATAATAAAAATTCCGGTAAGTTCCCCATGAGCCCCGGCCATTGGAAAAGTCGTAACACCATCCATTCCAGTAATTTCGGATATAAGTTGTTCTGTCTCATAAATAATCCCGAGTGCTCCCTGGGCAATAGATTCTCCTCCGGGAAGGCATGCTATCATTGGATGCAATTCGCTAAATTCTTCCGGGCATTTTTCCAGAACCTTTGGATTATACTTCATCGTGCAGGAACCAAGGGGATAAAAATTTGAATCCACAGAAAAATTAAGCTTTGAAAGATTTGTATAATGTCTTATAACATCCAGTTCGCTCAATTCCGGAAGGTTAACAGGTTTGCTCCTTAGCAAATTTTCCTTAATAGAAATTTTTTCTTTAGAATCTGCTTTTACTATTTTGCCTCCAATTTCTCCACTTTCAGGAAGCTCAAAAATTAATGATGACTGCTTTATATACATTCCCCTTTTTATTTCCATAATACTGCCTCCAGTATAGCAGCGTAATAATCTATTTCCGCCCGTGTTCGCTTTTCCGTAACCGTTACAAGCATTCTTTTTTCAAAGCCTTTATAAAAACATCCGAGTGGAATTCCGGGCAGAACTTTATTCTCAATCATACCGGGTATTACTTTTATAGCATCAAGTGGCAATTCTATCACAAACTCATTGAAAGTGTCCGATCTATTCCAGACAGAAACACCCATAACCCCTTCAAACTTACTCTTTAAATACTCCGCATTCTGATGATTTCTTAAAGCCACCTCGCCAAACCCACTGGAGCCAGCAAGACTAAGATAAAACAATGCCCTTAATGCACAGAGGTTCTGGTTGCTACATATATTCGAAGTTGCTTTCTGCCGCCTTATATGTTGCTCTCTTGCCTGAAGCGTAAGAACAAAACCACGCCTCCCCTCAGTATCTACTGTTTCACCAACAATTCTACCCGGCAGGTTTCGCATATACTCTCGCCTTGTTGTAATAAAACCAAATGAAGGTCCTCCAAACTGCATCGGGATACCAAGGCTCTGCCCATCACCGACAACAATATCTGCCCCCATTTCTCCAGGTGGCTTAATCAAACCTAGGGCCATAGGATAGCTAACAACTATTAAAAGAGCACCATTTTTATGAAGAACTTCTGCAATTCGGTAATAATCAAAGACACTTCCAAAAAAGTTAGGAATTTGAATTATGAAAGCACCGGTCTCATTATCAATTCTACTGATAATAAACTCCATATCCGGCACATCAGCTTCTACAGGAATTTCCTCAAGATTAATAGAATGACTTTTAAGATATGTTTTTAAAACACCCCTGTAAAGTGGATTTACCCCTTCATCCACAATAATTTTCTTTCTATCTGTTATTCTTATAGCCATCAGGGCTGATTCTGCAAGAGCTGTAGCGCCATCATACATCGAAGCATTTGAAACCTCCATGCCGGTAAGCCTGCACATCATTGTTTGGAATTCAAAAAGGGATTGTAGAGTACCCTGAGAACATTCAGGCTGGTAGGGCGTGTAGGATGTAACAAATTCTGAACGGGACGCAAGAAAATCCACAGCTGCCGGAATAATATGGTCATACATACCACCTCCCAGAAAGCACATCCTCTCCACTTTATTCTTTCCAGCCAGCAGTTTAATCCTCTGTAAAACCTCCCATTCTGTAAGCCCCTCAGGAAACTTAAATGAGTTTGATTTTAAAGACTCTGGGATTACATTAAAAAGCCCATCCATCGAAGAAAGTCCTATTGCCTTTAGCATCTCCTCACGGTCTTTTTCGGTTAAGCCTGTATAATTCATATAACTCCCTATAAAGTTTTTAAAAACTCATCGTATGCTTTTTGATCCATTAAAGAATTTTTTTCTGATAAATCTGAAAGCTCCATCTTTGCAATCCAGCCATCACTTTCTGGCTTCTCATTAACTATCTGTGGAGAGCTGATAAGGCTATTATTTACCTCAATAACCTTTCCGGACATTGGAGTAAAAACATCGCTCGCAGCTTTTACAGATTCGATTGTGCAGAGAACATCGCCCTTCTTAAACTCCTTGCCCTCTTTAGGAAGTTCAACATATGTAATATCTCCAAGCTGATGAGCTGCATATGCAGTAATGCCAACAATACCAGTGTTTCCCTCAAGTTTTATCCATTCATGGTCACGGGTAAAATAAATTTCCATAATGGAGCCTCCTTTTTTATTTTACATAAGGAAACAAAACTTTATCTTGGGATATATAAAGGTTTTCGTAGAATTCTCTTGAGGATTTTTCGGACATAAAAAAATCTCTCCCTTAAAGAATCTGGCCATACATATTTTAAAACAGAATCTTTCAAAAAAGAATAAACCTTCTCCATACCAAAAATATCTATCAAATCATACCATCTCGTTGAAACTAAAATCCTTGCAATAAGCTTTTTACCTTCTTCGTCTTTAACCCATTTTTTGCCTTTCGCCAGTTTAATTATATCTTCCAGTTTGCCTGCTTCATTGTAATCCCAGTATATCTTTTCCCTAAAAGCTTCTTTCTTCACTTCTAACCCCGTACCGTCCCGCCTCTGTAAAAAGGCAAGTCGCATATTTCCGCTTCTATTTCAAGGTTCTCCTGTTTAAGCAATATTTTTGTACCACACTTTGAAAACTCTGGTTTTACATAACCAAGCCCAATGCCACACGAAAGCATAGGCGAAAAAACCCCGCTTGTAACTTCCCCTGCTTCATTCCCTTCAATATAAATTTTGTAATGCTGCCGTGGAGACCTCCGACTTTGTGTCTTGAAAGCAATTTTTACCTTTCCAGGTCCCTCGTTATTCTGTTTCATCAAGGCTTCTTTTCCAATAAAGTCTTTATTAAAATCAACAAATGAAGTTAATCTCGCCTCCAGAGGCGTTGTATTTTCATCAATATCATGACCATACAAACTATAGCCCATCTCAAGCCGGAGTATATCCCTTGCTCCAAGCCCTGCAGGCTTTACACGACTGTCTTTCAGAAACAACCTCCATAACTCTACAACCCCTTCGCTATTGCAGTATATTTCATAGCCAAGCTCTCCCGTATATCCCGTGCGACTTATTATTCCCTTTTCACCAAGAACTTCTTTTGTAATAAAATGAAAATATGGAATCTTTTTAATATCCTCACCGAAAAATCCCGACATAATCTCCCTGCTTAAAGGTCCCTGTAAATCTATCTTAGCTGTTTGTTTTGATATATTTTCAAAAAGACAGGAGGAAGTAAGAGAATTTTTTATATTATCAAAATCCTTGTTTGTTGTTTCGGCATTAACTACTATCATAAGTTCATTTTCCGATAGTCTATACACAATGCAGTCATCCAGGATTTTTCCTTCTTCGTTTAACATTAAGCCGTATTTAGCCTTGCCAGGAGGAATTTTACAAATAGAAATTGTAAAAGCCCTTTCAATGCCGCTATCTTCTATACTTCCTTTAAAATAAAACTCCCCCATGTGACATATATCAAACAATGCAGATGCTTCTCTACATGCCCTGTGTTCATCAAGGATTCCACTATATTGAATGGGCATATCCCAGCCACCAAAAGCCCCCATTCTTGCATTAAGTCGAATGTGTTCTTCATAAAGAGGTGTTCTTAAAAGATTTTCATTCATTTAATCATCCTTGATTCGAGAATCTATAGAAAAATTAAAAAGCAATGTTAAACATTTTATCATTTCCGGGCATAATTTTCAAAATATAGTAATATTCAAGCGAAGTACTATAATTTGCATTAACCAAATTTTTTTAGTATAATTTATTATATGGTTAAAAATAGATATTTTCTAAGTGTAATGTTTTGCGTATCTCTAATTTTCTTCTTAGTATACCATCCTTTTTTGCTAAGAAACTTAACTAACTATAGCAGAGCTTTTGTTAAGAGCAATGAAAGTTATGTCTTTGCGCAGAATCACCTGAATGCCCTGTTAGAAGAAGAAAAAGATTTAACCTGCTGTGAAGATGATAAATGTAAGAGCTTTATAATTCCTTTAGAATTAGTAATTCTTTTTATAGCATTGCTTTCAACTTTTATCATAAGTATTCCTGTATATTTCAATAAAAGATTCTATCTCTATAACCCATCAGAAGCACCACCATTAATGTAATAAAAATTTAAGTTCAATACTCTTTTCTATTTTTTTACAATTGCCAGACAGGGGGTATATAGTACTGTCTGTTATATAAAAAGGAGGATTAATTAATGGAAAAAGAAGAATCTCTTTCACCCATATATACAAAACTCGAAGGAAAAGCAATAAAATCCATCGATGGAGCATTTAGACTAATAATGGAAAAGATTTCAAAGGACAAGGTTATGAATCAAAATTCAATTAAAAACATTGAAGAGGCTTTCAAAAAGGGTGAGTATGGAAGCGTCACTTTTGATAACAACATCTGCCTTATCTCTTCCCATGTTAAAGAAATTGAAAACCTGATTATTGGAATGCTTGTCTTAAAAGAGCCTTTTATCATTGACGAAAAGCCAATCCAATTAATCACCATCGCAATTACCTCGAAAAAGTTTTCAAAGCTTTATGTTAATGTATTATCAAGACTTATCAAAATATATCAGGATGAGCTATTATTTGACAAACTGATAAATTCTAAATGTGACAAAGATATTAAGGCTATTATTGAAGAAACTCCATTTTTATCAGAATTACTGGATTTTTGACTAAAACTTATCCTTTCGTTTAAAATATTCTAATGTAAATTTCATAAAGGAGATGTCGATATGTTTGCCTTTCTGCACCATCCAGAAATAAACCCTGTTATTTTGCCTATAGCCGGGGCTTTTGCCATTCGATGGTATAGCCTTATGTATGTTCTGGGTTTTCTTTTTGTTTATCTTTTTGTAAGTAATGAAATAAAAAAGGGTAGAATAAGGTTTACTGAAACGGATCTCTCTGATGTAATCTTCTATGCCTTCTTTGGTGTAATCCTTGGAGGAAGAATTGGTTATGTTTTGTTCTACAATTTTTCCTATTATCTTCAAAATCCCATAGAAATATTCAAAGTCTGGGAGGGTGGCCTTTCATTCCATGGAGGTTTAATAGGTGTGCTTACCATGGAATGGATCTATAGTATTACAAAGAAGAAAAACTATTTTGATCTTGGAGATTTATTTACAGTTCCCATTCCCTTCTGCCTTGCCCTTGGAAGATGGGGCAACTTCGTTAACGGAGAATTATGGGGTAAACCTACAACAGCTCCCTGGGGAATGATCTTTCCGGCAGTACCAGAGAAACAATGGTTTCCTGTATCAGAACCATGGGTAAAGGAATTTATGGATAAAATAGGAATGACAGTAGCTCCAGGTCAGACCCTTGTGAATTTACCAAGACACCCTTCCCAGTTATACGAAATGCTTATGGAGGGATTACTTTTATTTATAATTCTTTTTATACTTTACAAAATTAAAAAATGGCCAAGGGGTTTTATATTCTCATGCTTTTTCCTGGGATATGGAATTTTTCGATTCATAGCCGAATTTTTTAGAGAGCCTGATATTCAGGTTGGATACCTTTCTGGTGGATGGTTTACAATGGGAATGCTTCTGTGTATTCCAATGATAATTACAGGTCTGGCAGGTTTATATTTTTCTCTTACCAGAAAAAAGAGGAATGAACTGTGGGTATAATACATATTCTCGATTATAATACTGTCATAAAGATTGCTGCAGGGGAGGTTATTGAAAGGCCTGCCTCTGTTGTAAGAGAACTTATAGATAATTCTATCGATGCTGGAGCAAAACGAATAAGCATTCATCTTTCCAATGGTGGGAAAACCTACATAGAGGTACAGGACGACGGGTGCGGAATGGCAAAAGAGGATATTTTAATCTGCACCCAAAACCATACAACAAGCAAGATATCCTCTTTTGAGGATATATTTAGCCTTAATTCTCTTGGTTTCAGAGGTGAAGCACTATCAAGTATTGCAGAGGTTTCTGAATTGACAATCCTTTCAAAAACAAGAGAATCTCAGACAGGATACAAACTGGAAGTATCCTATGGAAAACAAGTTTCTTTTCAGGAACATCCAGTAAACTCCGGCACCACAGTAATTGTAAAAAATCTATTTTCCTCAATACCTGCAAGGTTAAAATTTCTTTCTACTCCTGCAGTGGAATTAAAGATGATAGATAAAGAGATTATTAAAAAAGCCCTCGCTTTTCCGGAGGTTTCATTTGAATTAATTTCAGATGGAAAGAGAAAATATATCTCTACATCAAAAAACACATATATGGAAAGAATTGCAGATTTTTTCCCGGATGCTGTCCCGCACTTATTGCCTGTGGAGAAAATTGGGGACTCTTTCTCTATTATGGGTTTTGTCTCACGTACTAACTTCATAAAACCAAATAGACTCTATGAGTATTTTTTTGTTAATAAAAGGGCTGTGGAATGGAAGAATTTTTATTTTTCAATTCAAAATGCTTATGGTAATTTAATTCCAAAAGGTTTCTTCCCGGCTATTTTTCTTTACCTCTCAATTGATCCTTCAAAGCTTGATGTAAATGTTCATCCGATGAAAAGAGAGGTAAAATTTCAGGATGAAAGAAAAATCGCAAAGGAAGTAGAAGAAGCATTAAATAGTGCAATAATGCAGGATAGGGGCATTGCTGAGGCAGATGAAGGCATAATGAAATTTACATCTTACGAAAAGAAAATAAGCCGGGCTATTTCGGAGTTCATGGAAAATAAAGACGGAAGAAATCATTATATACAAAAGAATATAAAGCAGATAGCATCTGGATTATTCGAGACAAAAAGTAATTTGTTAAAGTTACCCAATGAAAAACAAAAGGTTTCAGATTACCGCTTTATTGGTATTGCCTTTGGTACATACATAATTCTTGAAGGAAACGAAGAAGTTTTGTTTCTGGACCAGCATGCAATGCATGAAAGGATTAACTATGAAAAATTGAAGGAAAAATTTGAAAAAAAGCTACTTGCCCCACAGGAACTTCTGATACCAATTAAGTTTGAAATTCCTGTTTCTCTTGTAGATGATATGAAAGAAAATGTTTCTTTCTTGAAAGCAATGGGATTCGATATTGAGCATTTTGGAGGAAACACCTTTGTTATAAGAAGTACTCCTGCTTTCGTTGATTATAAGGAGGCGTCAGATATTGTAATGGGCTTTGTGGAGGTACTTGAAGAAAATAGAAGCAATAAAATCCCCGATTTTACAGACAGGGCAATAAAACAAATGGCCTGTAAAAAGTCAATACGGGCAACAGAAAACCTTTCTAAAGAGGAGGTCCTTGAATTAGTAAAAGAATGGGAAAAAACACCAAACCGTTTTTCCTGCCCACATGGAAGACCTGTTTCTTTTTCTATTTCCAGAATAGATATCGAAAAGCAATTCAAGCGCCAGGGTTTTTGATTATTGTTTTATATAAATAGAATAATTTCTTGTATCCGACGGATCTATAAGCTTTAGCTTATTATAATCCAGAAATTCATACTTATTCGAGGAAATCTCAACATTTCCAATAGTTCCTGCGTTTTTGTGAAAAATAATTATCTTTTCCGTCGTATCAATATTCCATTTTCCACTTTCGTTTGAAACAGCGATAATTGTAAATGTTCTATCTGCTTTAAACTCAAGCATTGGCGAAGCACCTGTTGCCGTATTATAGACCTCCGTAGAGTCACCACTTACTTTTTCCGAGAGTATCCAGCTTCCCTCTATTTTTGAATCATCAGATACCACGCTGCACCCAAATAGCAAAACTCCTATTCCAAACAAAATCCATAAATTTTTCATTTACATCCTCCTTCCTACCTTTATTATTATAACATATTTTTTTTTGTTTATAAAGTGTGTGAATTGATTTTGTATAAGGCAAATAAATCTCCCCTTTATCTGTAATTTTGATTTTTTTATCCCATTTTTCTTGTGAGTAACCTTTTTATATAACGGGAAAAGGATAATTACAACTTCTGTATAGCTCATTGCTATTTAAGATTAAACTTCTTAAAATATTCTATTCATTTTTTGGAGAATCTTAATGAACTATGATGAAGCAATATCCTTTCTGAATACTTTTACCAACTATGAAAGGCAGATGGGATTGATGAAAACAGAAAAGCTCGACCCGAAAAGGGTTGGCTTGATGCTAAAGAATGCGGGGCTGGACTATAGTAATATAAAAATATTTCACATTGCCGGAACAAAGGGTAAGGGTAGTACTGCTTTCTATCTTTCACGACTTTTACTCTATGCGGGACACAAAAAGGTAGGACTTTATACATCGCCACATCTTTTTAAAATTAATGAGAGGATACAGTTAAACGGCAGGTATATAAAAGACATTGAGCTTTTCAGACTAATTGAAAATTATAAAAGCTATATAGAAAGTATCAAAAATAAATTCCAGCCAACCTATTTCGACATATTAACATTTCTCGCAATGGCATATTTTATAGAGAAAGAATGCGATTTTATTGTCCTTGAAGTAGGGCTTGGAGGCAGAATGGACTCAACAAATTTCTGCAAGCCCCTCGTTTCTATTATTACCTCGATAGGTTATGACCATACTGCCATCCTTGGTAAAACCCTTCGAAAAATTGCTATGGAAAAGGGAGGTATCATAAAGGACAATATTCCTCTTGTTCTTGCAAGGCAGGAAGAGGAGGCACTTAAGGAGGTCTTAAAGATAGCCCATAAAAGAAAAGCAAAGGTTTATTATTTTCCTGAATGTATTTCATATGAAATACAAAAAAGAGACCCTGGAGGTATCATTTTCGATGCTACAATAAAGACAGGTGGAAACATACATACCTTTTCATCCATTCGCTTAAAGCAGATTGGAGACATTTTTGTTGAAAATTTTCTTTTGGCTACCCTTTCCCTTCTGGCTGTAGGAAAAGATTTACAGAAAAGAATTCTTAAAAAAGCAGGGAATGAAAAAATATCTTTTCGCATTGAAAAAAGAAAAAATTTTGTATTCGATGTGGCACATAATGATAGTTCGCTTGAAATTCTTTTTAAAACTGTGCTGGATTATTTTAAATCACAAAAGAGCCATCTCTATATCAGCATACTTGCAGACAAGGAGATAGATAGAATTGCCAGGGTTATTGAAAAATATGCTCACTCTTTTGAAAGGATTCTTGTTTTTGATTTTCCTTCAACAAGAAAGACCGGAGGAGAGATTTTGTTTCAATATCTTAAACATCTTCCGCATGTAAAATATATTCCTTCACTTAATATGGTTCCTCCCGACCACTCTGCTTTAAATGTTATAGCAGGTTCTTTTCAAATTATGGAAAGAGCTCTCAAATGGGCTGGGTTTCATTTCCCATCTGCAAAATTGTAGGAGGTAACTATTGACCGAAAAAAATCTTTCAAAATTAATGGGTCAGGCAATTAATGACTATGACATGATAAAAGAAGGGGATCGAATTGTTGTTGGACTTTCCGGTGGTATGGATAGTCTGGCTCTTCTTATTTTGCTCTATAGAAGGCTAAAAAGAATTCCTGTAAAATATGAGCTCTTCCCCGCCTTTGTAGATAATTTCAATGGAGAGAGCAAAGACTACAATAAAAAAATAGAAAGCCTCGCTCTATTTGTTAAAGACAGCATGGGACTGGATATGCATATAATTCATACCCGTGCAGTAAAAATACTTACAGACGAAACTAAAAAGAAAAGGGATATTTGCTTTTTATGTGCTCAAAAAAGGCGAACGGAATTAATTAAATATGCCTTATCAATAAATTGTAACAGGATTGCATTAGGACATCATATGGATGACATTGTGGAAACAGGACTTATGAATCTATTTTATAAGCGAGAGCTTTCATCAATGTTGCCAAGGCTTGATCTATTCGGTGGTAAAATATCGCTTATCCGACCACTTGCTTATATAAAGAAGATTCAGATTGAAAATTTTATTTACAATCTTAAAGAAATTCCCCCTGTGTTTGGAGAGGTCTGTCCTTCAAAAATGATAAGGCGGGACTTAAGAAGGGATAAGGTAAGGGAAATTATTCAAAACCTGTCAAAAGAAATCCCTGATTTGAAAAAGAACATCTTTGCCTCTTTTAGAAATCCAAAAGTGGATTATCTTCTCAATGTTTTTTTTAATCCAAAAAATGCAGGCAGGTTTAAAAGACCATAGCCTTATATTAGGCTTGCTTTCTTAATCTGTTCCTGATAATATTTGTCAAGGGTTTGTCCAAGGGCTATAAGTTCCTTTTTTGTTTTGATGTTAAATTTCTTCAACACTTCCTTTTCCACAAGAGAGAAATAGAAGTTTTCATCCTTCATATGAGCAAGTATATTTGCAAGGTAAACAATATGAACAATATCCTTTGACTCATCTGGCGAAAGAAGAGGCTTATGATGATAGCTTATAACATCCACAACATTATCTGGAAAATTCCAGTGTCGTGCTATCTCTGCACCAATCTTGGCGTGTGATATTCCAAGGGCAAGCCTTTCAATCATGTTCCCATTTATACCCTTGTCCATACAGTGATTATTTATCTTCTCCATAAGCCCCGGATAAGCCTGGGTAATAATTATCTTTCCCATATCATGTAGTATGCCCCCTATGTAGGCATCATCCTGAAGCTCCGTTCTTTTAAGAATCTCCCGGGCTAAATGATAAGCATATGAAGCCACCTGATAGGCATGTTGCCATATCTGCTCCATTCTGCCATATTTCCTTGTAAGTACATTTTGGGTACCATAAGAATAAAGCAGGGCTTTAAGCCCCTTGATTCCTATTAATGATATTGCATTGGTAATGTTGCTTACCTTCTGTGGAAGCATATACTGGGCTGAATTAACAATGCGAAGAAGCTCGGCTGTAAGTGCCACATCACTCTGAATAACCTCTGCAACCTTTGAGAAGGCCACATCTTCATCCGAAATCATCTTCTGGAGCTTTTGCACCTGTTCGGGAAAAACAGGCAATGTTTTAATCTCGGATAATATAAGATCAGATATAAAATCAAGTTGCATTTCCGTAACAGTATCTAAAAATACATCAAGAGATACCACAGTCTCATTTTTCTGTTCATCCATAATAAATTTACAGGCATCCTCATCAAGCCCCATGCTCCTGAGCATAAGCATAGAGGATATTAAACCCAATCCTGTTCCCTCTGTTGTATCTGCAAGGTTCTGGTATGCTTCTGCAATATCGCGGATTCTTTTTGCCTGTTTTAAAAAACCAAGTATCCTATCCTTCTCCTGAGGTACGGTGCAATTACTATTCCTTATTTCTATCTTTAACACATTCCCTTTAACCTGAAAAGCAACTTTTGTGTATAATGAATATTTTTGAAAATCTTTGTTGAGAACGGATAACTTATCGTGAAGATCCTTTGCAAATGTTTCCATGCCCTTTCTATAGTTCTCTGGATTATGAATGTCAAGACTTAGAAAATTAAAATAAACCCTCTTCAGGTTTGATTTATTTGCGTTGGTAACAAACTCTCTTAGAACATATGAAATTTCTTCCATTAAATATGTCTTGTTAAGTTCCTGAAGAATAACGCCAAGCACCTCTATAATAAACTCCGCTTCTTCTTTATCAATATATCCAAAGCTGTACTCTACAGGTTCACCCTTTTTGATGGCTGTTTTTATTGCTTCCGAGTAGTAAGCAATATCCATTACAAATTCTCCCTTTTAGATAAATTTTCGGCAAAGCACTTATAGAACATAAGAACGACACATCTTATCACAAAAGATTGCAATTCCACTTTTTTATCATGTCAAAAAGATTCCTCATAATAAAAACAAAGTAGAAAATTAAACTCATATTTTCTGTTTCAATTTCCCAGAGCCGCCAACTTTCTTTTTTTTTCTTCATAAAGTCTTTGATCTGCTTCCTGCATTAATTCTTCAAGAGTATAAGTAATTCCGGGTTTATAGGGCGCAACTCCATAAGATAGCTCTATTTTATAAGGCTTGTTTATAGTTTTATTAAGATCCTCTGAATGCTGTTTGAATCTCTTTTCAATCCTGAAAAGTTCATTAATTGAACAATCAATTGCTAACACGACAAATTCGTCTCCCCCAATTCTTGCAACTATATCAGTGTGCCTAAAAGTCTTTGTAAGTATTTTTGATGCTGATATCAAAGCAAAATCGCCTTCTTTATGTCCATACAGGTCATTTATTTTTTTGAGTCCATCAATATCCAAGAAGAAAAGTAAAAACTCTCTGTGGTTTCTTTTTGAAAGCTCTAATAGTTGATAAGATAGAGTTATTAATCCCCTCCTATTATATAAACCTGTCAATTCATCAAGAACCGAAAGTTGTTCTAGTTTTTCATAAGAATCTTTAAAAGCCCTTAGGGTTTTCTTTAGCTTTCTACTTGTCGTTTTTTCTTTCTCAATAAGAATAGCTCCTTTAATTGAAGTGGATATTTGTCTTCTGATACTTTCACACAAAATATCATCCTCAGGAAGAGGATTAATTACAATATAACCAAAATGTTCTTCTTCAAAAAAAACTGGTAAAATAGCGGCTGATACAAATTCACAATTCTCAAAAAAGTCTTTGGGAAACAATTCTTTTGTTTTAAATGAATAGTTCTCTTTAACGTAACCATTTCGATAATCAAGTAATATTTTGCTTGATGAAGGAATAGACCATTTAAACTTTCTGTTCCATTTTACCCGGCCGTTGTATATGCAAAATAAAAACCGTGAAATATTTAAATCCTTCAAAAAAGTTTTAAGAATATTTACAATATTTTTTAAATTAAATGTTGTTGTTAAATATTGACCCATATATTCTAATTTAACTTTCTCCAATAATACGCTGAGTTTATTTTGTAGAAGAAATCTTTCATTGACTTTGTCAAAGTCGAGTAAAATATCAAAGAAAAGGTTAAGTAATTGAAGCCTATCCTTCTCTTCTTGAATCTGGTTTAAAAGATTATTCTTCAAACTGCAAATTATATCCCTGCTAAGACTCAAAGTTAGTTTCTTATCAATAATAAATTCTCTTAAAGCATATATAAAATGTCCTTCATTATTTTTCAAATCTTTTTTAAGATCTAAGATAAGCTTCTCAAGAATTTGTGTAAACTCATTTTCATTCTGAACACTTTCCTTAAAATTGTCATAAGTTTGTAATTCTGCTCTTTTTAATGCAGTTTTTAAGCTTTTTGAGAATCTGGTGTCTTTCCTGATTACTTGATGTTTGAAAATATCTTCATGACATCCGCAAGATTCACGTATAATAAATTCACATGGAACACTTACATTACCTGGATACTTAGCATTATCTATCAATTGTAATAATAAGTCAAAAGCCATTTCAATTTGCTTTTTTAAAGGTTGCCTTATAGTAGTTATTGAGGGTACACTTATCTGTGATTCAAAAACATCATCAAACCCAACAACCTTTATCTCTGACGGAACTTTTATGTTTTTTTCTTTTAAAAAATCCATAACTCCCAGAATTGTTTCATCATTAGCTCCAATAATTGCATCTGGAAATATCTTTCTATCAATTATTAATTCCTTTGCTGCAAAATAACCTCTATCTCTATTAAAATTACCCTGAACAATCAGATTGGGATCAAAAGGAATTCTATTTCTTTTAAGACTTTTTTGATATGCTGAAAATCTTTCCTCGGCGTCTCTTGTCCCTTCCGGTCCTTTAATGAAAGCAATCTTTCTGGCATTATGGACAATTACTAAATGATCAACTGATTCACTAACTCCTTTTTCTTGATCTAAATAAACTGTGGGAATTTTTTCTATTTTACAACCAAATGTCACAAGAGGAATATTCGAAAACTTTTCTAATAAAAATTCTTTAAAATCTTTAACTTCAATAAAAGTTTTTAAATATTCCCCAACAATAATTCCATCTAAATTCTTCTTAGTTATTAAGGAATAAATAATATTGTACTGTTTTTCATAATCATAAGGTGAGAGTAGATTTTTGCCTCCAAAGAAAATAACATTTACATTTTTTTTCTTTGATATTTCTACAACTTTCCGCCATAAAATACTATTATAGGTATTCTCAAATTGATTTATTAAAAAGCCTATGGTTTTCTTTTTTTCTTTAAGCATCCCCACCTCCCGGTGTATATATAATTCCCCATTCTTAATTGACTATAATCTTATATTTACTGAAAGGTAAAATTGTATTTTTTAATATATAGAATTATAAGACCCAAAAAGAAAAAGACAAGCTTTTATAGTTTTTGCATTTCTCCATCTTTATCTAATAATGCTTCTTCTTTCCTGTTAGTATTTTGGCAATATTATTGCTTACTACTGTCCCACATGCTTCAATCTCCCTACAATCTATAAGTTCTAATTTTTTCATAATTGTTAATGATTCTGAAAACATTTATAGTATCTATTCTCTATGCTTGTTTAAAAACTTCGATGATAGTCATGTAATCAATGACTTTTTCCCCCTATAAATAACAAAAAATTAACAGGAAAGTTTCTTATTGTTGATATTTCTACATTTTTGCAATCCCTTTTCTCTTTTACACTGAAAATGGGGAATTGCTGGCTTGCTAATACTTAATTTGTATTATTTCGCAGTTTAATCTATAATGTTAAACCGTAGGCAATGTATAAAGTTTTATGAAACTTGTACTGAGCTTGCCGAAGTAAAGAGGAAAGGAGAGAGAAGTAGCACTGGCTGCGCCAGTGCTACGATGCAAAATATTCCGCTGTGGAGGGTAAATGGTCATTGTCATCATCTTTCCTTTTCTCAGGTCTTGCTCAGAAGTAAGAGCACGGAAAATCCACCCTCGCACATTCGGCGTCGTGCCTCATGTGCTCGGGGCGAAATGCATCCTGCATTTCTTGGCGTAATGGCGGGTAGGATTTTCCTGTGGGTGCAATTGCAAGACATTCGACGGAAAGATGATGACAATGACCAGAAGTAAAAACCACAGCGGAGATTATGTAGGTAGAGGAAATAAAAAAATAAAAAAGAAAAAAATCCGACACCGCAAGGGGTATAACCTAGGAACAACCCCCTTACCTCCTTTGATAAGGGGGATTTGTACAATGCCCTCGACTTTTATTGTAGAAACAAAGGCTTAGAAAATACTCGGCGTTGCGACACGGATATAGTAATTTGTGTTTATAGAAAGTATTGGTTATAGATAAAGTGTGTTAACCGCTATTACATAAAAGAAAGGTTTATAACGCTGGAATGGATTCCAGCGGGGCTTTTGAATCAGCACAGGATGTGATGATGAAAAAGCCATATAGTTAAGAAGGCAAGGAGTAAATAAAGTATTAAGGTTAACACTATCGGTATAGAGGAAGAATTGGCCGATAAAGCGGTGTCGGCGATTCTTTCTTTGCTTACTTTCTTTCTCATCGCTGAGAAAGAAAGTAAGAAGGTTTTCCCTTGACCTTATTCGGGGTATGGTTTCAGTTACCTTTCTTTTTCCAGGACAAAAGAAAGGTAACATAGGGTTTTTCCCCTGCTTTTCCTGTAAAAAGCAGAAAACTTTTGAAATAAAAGAAGGAGGTAATTAAAGAAGGAGGTAATTATGGATATTAAAAAACCTTTTTTTGCTTTCTGTGGAGTTCTCTTAATAGGTGGGTTTATTTTTGCTGAGATTAAGGACAAGAGTATTAAAGGAATTTCAATTCCAAAAAAGGTAATTTTGGATAATAAAGTTCTTGTTGATAAGGTTGAGGTTTTAAGCGAAATACCACCGATTTATAAAATTACCTTAAAGAATAACGATAGTAAAAGTGTTTCTATAGGTAAATATAGAGTGAAGGTTGTACATTTTCGTAAAAGTAATGGTGGAGAAGGGGCATGGATTCCTCATCTTTTGCTTGTTAAGCCATCGTTAAGTGCTGAACTTGCTCCCGGTCAGAGCATAGAGCTTGTTTATAAAGCTTCAGATGATAAAGCAATTATACTTGATCAGATGGATTATGGAATATTGGTCTATGATGAGTTAAATGATATAGAAGTAAATGTGTTCATTGAGGGAGAAGAAGGAAATGAGAAAAGTCGATTTAGCTATGAAGGTAATTTCTTATGGAAACCGGAAATTGCAGATCTTAGAATTAGAAGTGCAGAAGTAAAACTTCTTAGTTATGAATTGCCACCATTGGAGAGAGTAAAACTTAAGTGCTCTGTTCTAATAGAAAATATAGGGAGTGCTTCTCCATTTTTGAAAAGGAAAGACATCAAAAGTTTAGATTTGGTCAAAGTCAAAATGATCAGAAAAAAAGACGGAAAGATTTTTGTTTTAAATATGAAGCCCTACGGGAAATTTTCTATTAACGAGTTTATTAACAAATTATCTCCTGGACAACAGACCGAATTAGAATTTATAAGCGATTCTTCTCTAAGTGCCTTTGAAATTATTGGAGATTTTGATATTACCATTGGACTTGATGAACCCGTGATTGAGAATAATAATATTTATTTACATTTTTTGGGGGATGCAAATGTTACAAACAATCTTCTTATAAAAACAGAAACCTTTGGAACCAATTTATTTGAGGCTGTATCATTTTATCCCAAAAAGATTTCGGTTTTAAGACCTGCTGTCGCTAAGGAGTTTAGAAGATTGGAATCTGATCTTATGTATGTAGAAATAAAAAGCTATGCTCCACTAAGCAAAATTGACGATATTAATGATATTGGCGTTTATTTTGGCGATGAGCGACTACGAATTTTTAGTATAAAGTTTGAAAACGATAATTATAAGATATGGGTTGAAAAACCAAAAAAAGCGGGTGAAGGAAATATAAGGGTTAATATTTTTGACATTTCTCGTACTTTTAAAGCAAATCTTGTAGCATCTAGCAAACTTGAGATGGTTTCCGATAGCAAATTTGCCGAATGGCCTTTCTATTTTGATTCTTCTCCAGAATACACTTTTTACTTTGGAACAAAGGATCCAGTTCCGCCTTATGGTTCAAAGCCCCTCTTTATAGATGGGGTTAATATTCGTGGTAGCCTTTCTATGAGTATTCTTGTGGGCTTGAAAAGTGAAAAACTAACTTGGCTTGAGAGTTCAAAGAGCGTCAGGGATATTCCTAGAGCAAAACTTGAGGATTATGGTACCATATACAAACTCAGGGTCTATGTAAGGCCTGCTAACAAAATTCAGTGGAGATTTTTAGATAGCATAACCTCGCCAGTTACAATTGAGCCTGACAAACGGGCTGTGGTAAAGTTGGATCTTTCTGAAGAAGAAGCTGTTAAAAATGGAATGGTAACGACAGATGATAAGGAGTTCCTTTTTCTTTTAAGCTACATTTTTAAAGTTAGTGAGGATGGAAAACTACTTGAGTATGAGGTGCTTTCTGATATGTACTGGACGCGAATTAAGCAATAAAATTGTTTAATTTTTTGGTGCAGAGAGGGCAACTTTAGTTTGCTAATACTTAATTTGTATTATTTCGCAGTTTAATCTATAATGTTAAACCGTAGGCAATGTATAAAGTTTTATGAAACTTGTACTGAGCTTGCCGAAGTAAAGAGGAAAGGAGAGAGAAGTAGCACTGGCTGCGCCAGTGCTACGATGCAAAATATTCCGCTGTGGAGGGTAAATGGTCATTGTCATCATCTTTCCTTTTCTCAGGTCTTGCTCAGAAGTAAGAGCACGGAAAATCCACCCTCGCACATTCGGCGTCGTGCCTCATGTGCTCGGGGCGAAATGCATCCTGCATTTCTTGGCGTAATGGCGGGTAGGATTTT
>Ga0315298_1003014_pt1 | contig 27355 bp, 31 predicted proteins | sample WHS_1_MG_FD_203077 | JGI IMG/M metagenome (GOLD analysis project Ga0315298, IMG submission 203077) | Extremophilic microbial mat communities from Washburn Hot Springs, YNP, Wyoming, USA - WHS_1_MG | ecosystem: Environmental > Aquatic > Thermal springs > Hot (42-90C) | place: USA: Wyoming... | reverse complement strand
AAAGGTGGAAATAAAGTATTGAGGTTAACACTATCGGTATAGAGGAAGAATCGGCCGATAAAGCGGTGTCGGCGACTCTTTCTTTGCACACTTTCTTTCTGGTCGTTCAGAAAGAAAGTGTGAAGGGTTTCTCCCTCGGCCTTGCTCGTGGCAGGCTTAGTCGAAGTGACGATTTATTGTAATTCAATCAAAAATGGGGAATTGCTGGTAAGTTGTCCGGTATTTTGAAAAATAAAAACATTCAGGTTAAAATATACCCAAATTTAGATTTAAGGACAGTATTAATATGGATTTTTATTACATTAAAAGCCTTACAGGCCTTTTTTATCTTACTTTTTTGCCGGGGTATGTTTTATTAAAGATAATAAGGCTTTCCCCGCGATTGAGTCGGGATATTTTTTTAGGTTTTGGTTTAAGTCTTACTATAAATTATGTAATTGTTTTTATTCTTGGAACCCTTCGCATAATTAATTTTTTCAGTATATGGGCTACCTTCTTTGTCTTTTTATTAGCACTTATCATTCTTTTATTTTTTGAATATAAGAAGGATAAAGAGACTTTTTACAGAAGTCTTTTTACTACTAGCCTTGCAATCCTTTCTCTTGTTTTCTTCTGGCTTTTTAACCAGTATGTTGTGAATTCTGGAAGCATTGCATGGGGAAGTGATGATCTTTTTAGCTGGAACGATTGGGCGATACAATGGTATAAAAATAACCCGGTATGGTATCTTGCAAATTTTTATGTTCAGCTTCTTCCGGTCACATGGGCAACCTCGTATCTTTTCAGTGGAACCTATGCAATTCAATTCTTTGCAAGAAGTCTTATGCCAATTTTTTTCTTTTACATACTTCTTGCGGGCTTTGATACCTTTTTGCAACGAAGGAATATTCTTTATTTAATGTCATTTATTGGATTGGGCTGGCTCTTTCTTGTCTGGAAGGGTTTTCCTCGAATGACTCTTGGACTTGCTGATATACCTGCGAGCTTTCTTGCCTTTTCTTCACTTCAAATGATTCTACAGGCTCAGGATGAAGAAAGAAGAAATAGATTTAAAATGCTTATCATTGGTGCAATTCTTGCCTCGGCTTCGGCTGTAACAAAGCAGTATGGAATGGTTTACCTTATGAGTTATATTCCTCTAAGCTATTTTATATTAAATGACCATAAAGAAAAAAGTTTCTTTAAAAAAATATTATTTTCGACTATTGTTCCCGCATTGATTATTGCTGCACCATGGTATATATACGCTTTTGTCGAAGGAAAGTATTATCAGAGGTCTGGTGCAATATTTCGGGAAGGATCTTTTGAAAGATTTAAGCCTGATAGAGAAGTCTCATCGGAAGCACATAATGTATCGATTTTGAGAGCAAAAATTGTTAATTCTTTTAAAATTCTGCAGAATAGTTTTACCAATCCTGTTCTTCTTGTGATTGTAGTTATTTTTTCTATTTTTTCTCTGGTATATTTTCCTTTTCGTTTAATTTGGTTATTTTCTCTTTTTCCTCTTTATTTACTATGGATGCTTCTTGTGGCTTATGATATTAGAAATTTTACTATGGGAATGTTATTTATGGTATTCATCAGTGGTGCAGGGATGGCATTTTGTTTAGAATTGGTTTTTGATAAAGAAAAAATAAACAAAACTCTTTCTACAATAATTGAGAGGTTGCACTTTTTCTTTTCATCAATATTAAAATCGAGTAGAATAGCCTTTTTTGTTTTTATGGCCAGTATAATTACAGTAATATCTTTTAATTTTCTTTTTACTTATCCTTTTCTTCATAAGCGCTTTATAGAACGTCAGAAAAAATATCTTGGAGACCATAGGGATATTAATGCAATGCTTTATAGTTACATTGAAAGCAAAGGGCAAAAAGCACCCCTTTATACAGATTATTGCTTTGTTCCATATATGCCAGATATCTCATATATTTATGGAAACTTTGAAGATTTAAAGTATTTAAAATCTCTTGTTGATAGTAAAAAGATTGGCACTATTCTAATTATTAAACAGTGGAATCACAAGAGCAAAATTAGCACAGATGTAGAACAATTGCTAAGGGCTTATCTTAATTCTGGCAAACTTCAAAAAATTTCAGAATGTGAAAATGGATATCTTCTTGAGGTTAGTGAAGATTAAGTTGATTTTTGTTCTTACTTTATGATTCTGTATGTAGAAGTAATCAGGAAATTATGCAGTTTATGAAGGTTGTAAAGAATCCTGCTATTACAGTGAGATTGCATTGTTTGCAGGTCTTCCTTGAATTGTTCGAGGTATTGAGTTTTTCCCTTGGATTTGTTGTGTATTCTAAAAGTGGAGAGTGTTCGATTAACCCGTGCTGGAGGGTATAATTTAATTATTCTTAGCCAGTAATCGTAATCCATTGTGTATCGCTTATTTTCATCAAAATATCCCACTTTTTCTATAACTGTACGTTTCCAGAAGGTGCTGGGTTGCGCAATATAATTGACAACATAGATAAGCCAGGAAAATGGTAATGCTTTTAAGAAGCGCCTGTAATAATTTATCAGTTGATGAATCTCTTTTCCGTTTTCATCAACAATTCTACAGTTCCCTGTAAGCCACATTGATTCTGAATGATTCTTAAAATAGTTTCCTACAAAACTAAGGGCACCATCTAGATAATAATCATCCGAATTTAAATAGGCAACAACCTCTCCTGTTGCTTTGCGAAGTCCTTTGTTAATTGCATCTGCCTGACCATTATCCTTTTCTGAAAACCAGATTATTCTATTTCCATATGATTTAAGAATGCTAATGGTTTCATCCTTTGATCCACCGTCCATAACTATAATTTCTTTTTCTGGCCAATCCTGATTTAAGATACTGTCAATAGATTCTTTTATAAAACATCCTTGATTGAAAGATGGAATGATAATAGAAATTTTCATGTTTTCTTTTTCTTCCGCTTTAATTTGCATTTTAATTCTTCAAGCTCAAGTCGGGTAATTCCCAATTCCTGTGAGAGTTCTATTGTTTTTTGAGTAAGCTTTGAAATCTCCACAGAATATTGGACCAGTATTAAAAGCAGGGACAAAATAAGTATTAGAAGCAAAGTCACAGGTGGATAGTTTATTCCAAGTAATTTTGATATAAGATGTAACCCTTCTCTCCATATTGAGAAGAATAGTAAGAGACCTCCGAATAGAAGCCAGAGAATAGCATATTCCTCGCGTATACGCTTTCTGAACACCAGGGGAAGGGTTAAAAGTATATAGCAAATACTTCCAATAATAGCTATAATTTGAACCTTATCCATGTCTTACCTCTCTCGATAACGCAGTGCGGTCATTATAATGCATAGAATTACTTTTATCATATAGTAAATAGATTTTAGCCCCGATATGGAAGATTTTCCGTGGGATCTTTCTTTCATTTCTACAGGCACTTCTTTTATTTTAAATCGGTTTCTTCCCAAAAGTATCACGGCTTCCGGTTCGGGATAATCGGTAGGGTAGTTATAGGCTAAAAATCTAATAGCCTCTTTATTATAAGCCCGAAAACCGGAGGTGTTATCGGTTATTCTCTGCTGAATAATAAGGGAGTTAATCCACTCGAAAATCTTAATACCTATTCGCCTTGTCCAGCGACACCGAAATCCTCTTTGAGAAGGCTTCAAAAATCGGGAACCTATGACGACATCAGCCTTTTTGTTTATTATAGGTTGGATTAAGTTATGTATTTCCTTTGCCAGATGTTGCCCATCTCCATCAAACTGGATGGCTATGTCGTAATTATTTTTTAGAGCATACTTAAAGCCAGTTTGAACACTGCCACCTATTCCGAGATTGGTAGGCAGATCAATTATTTTAATCCCTTTATTCTGTCGTGCTATAGCTGAAGAGTTATCCCTGGAACCGTCGTTTACAATAATAATATCTGCTTGAGGAAAATTCTTTTTAAGATCATCAATAACTAACTGAATAGCTTTTTCTTCATTGAAAACAGGGACTATAGTTAGAATGCGCATTTTTTCTCCTATATTTATTAAATGTATTGTTCAAAATTTTTATATCAAAATAGTTATATGTCATTTCGATTCTTTCTCCTTGCCTCCCCCCTCCTCCGGAGGGGCTGGGGGGGAACCCTTCACACTTTCTTTCTGAATGACCAGAAAGAAAGTAAAACCTCATGTTCACTTTCTTTTGAACGGCCAAAAGAAATAGTTTACTGCTTTTCAAGGGAAAGCAGTTACAAACCAACTGTTACCTTTCTTTTGTCCGGGCAAAAGAAAGGTAACCGAAAGAAAACCCGCCCGCCCACGCTACACAAAGTTTGCAATGCAACTGCTCAGGCTCGGGAGCGGTGAACTCACCCTCACCTTGAAAGCCCTTTACTTTACAAATCCTCTTCCTTGTTTAAAAACATTCCTTCACTTTTTATACAAGGTGAGGGTTCAAACAACACCGCTCTCACACCTCGCCTTCGCAGGCATTGCTTACACTTTGCTCCGCTATGGCGGGTTTATTTAGTTATATAACTATACCATATTGCAGTGTCGGTTTTTTTCCCTCAAATCCCCCTTATCAAAGGGGGTAAGGGGGGTTGTCCTCAGTTACATCCCTTTGCCTGTTGATTTTATGAATTTTTCCTAAAAACTTACAAAATAGCGTTTTCTAACATATTGCTGTTAAAGAAGTTAGAATATGCCTATTTTTGCCAAAATGCTAATTTTTGATAAAATCAACAGGCAAGTATCGCGGTGTCGGATTTTTCTTCTTTTTATTTTTTTATCTTCTCTACCCAATAATCCCCGCTGTGGTCTTTACCTGCTATGGTCATTGTCATCATCTTTCCGTCGAATGTCTCGCGATTTGCACCCACAGGAAAATCCTACCCGTCATTATGCCAAGAAATGCAGGAGGCATTTCGCCCCGAGCACATGAGGCAGGAGGCCGAATGTGCGAGGGTAGATTTTCCGTGTTCTTCCTCTGAGCAAGACCTGAGGAAAGGAAAGATGATGACAATGACCTTCTACCCTCCACAGCGGGGTTTTTGCATTGTAGCACTGGCTGGCAAGCCAGTGCTACTTCATTAAATAAATTAGATTTATAACTCCCTAAAATATTAATATTTTTATTATAACATAATAATATAGCATAATAAAAAATTTAATAAAAGATTTTACTTGAACTAAGAGTTTTTTCTATAGAGATATAAAGGATTATATCTATATTTTAACACGATTGACAGCATATTCAATATCTTTTTGGAAATCTTTCAATAGATTCATGTTTCGCAGAACTGCGGCAGGATGATAAGTAGGCATTACAGAATATCCCAGAGGAGATTGCTTTTCAATACCACGAAGACGGCTTATACCTTCCTCAGTGTTAAGGAGAAATTTGGTAGAGAAATTACCGAGAGTAACAATAAGAGTTGGCCTGATAATGTTTAGTTGTTCAACAAGATAGGGAGTACAGGCGGATATTTCATGGGGTAGGGGATTACGGTTTTCTGGTGGTCGATGCTTTAAGATGTTGCAAATGTAAACATCTTTTCGTGGCATTCCCATTGATTCAAGGGTTGCTGTTAATAGTTTCCCAGCTCTACCCACAAAAGGTTTGCCCTGGGCATCTTCTTCTGCTCCCGGGGCTTCACCAACAAACACGAGTTTAGCCTCAGGACTTCCATCGGAAAAAACAAGATTGGTTGCATATTTATGTAATTCACATCTTGTACATTTTTTACACATTTCCTCTAACTTCATTAACTGACTTGCCTTTGGACTTAGATCCTTCTCTTTTTTTTCTAAGATCGTCCATTCTTCTTTTAAATAGCATTCTATCTGGGATAATATTTCTATTTCTTTCATATGATGCCTATCTGTTTTAAGATTAGTTTTATATTGTCAAGAGCTTTTTTTCGATGAGAAATTTTGTTTTTTTCTTCCTCGGAAATTTCTGCCATAGATTTTTCATAGTTGTATTCTTTTGGGAGAAAAATGGGATCATAACCAAACCCATTTTTACCTCGTGGTTCAAAGCTAATTTTACCCTCACAGTAGCCTTCTGTTTTAAAGGTGATTTCTCCAGGACCATATAATACCATTGCACATACAAAGCGAGCGTTCCGTTTTTCAAAAGGCATGTCTTTCATTTCTGTTAAAACTTTATTTATTAAATCATTCTGAGTAGCATTCTTTCCTGCATAGCGCGCAGAATATATTCCCGGCCTTCCCTCAAGGGCTTCGATTTCAAGTCCGGAATCATCTGCCAGAAAAAAAGATTCTGGATATTGTTTGTTAAAAAGCCTTTGAATTAACCGTGCTTTAATTGCGGCATTTTCAAGAAAGCTGTTACCTGTTTCTTCAATTTCCCCTGAATAATTAAGGTCATTAAGAGATAAGACTGATAAAGGTTGCATTATTTTTTTTATTTCTCTGATTTTTCCATTATTCTGGGTTGCTACTATAAGGTAAGTCATAGTTTCCTTTTTTTGTTTTGTATATTATAATATTCAGTAGAGTTTATTTCAAAAAAGAAGCGAAACTTAAACATATATGTGGTATAAACAATCGAATGAAAACGCTTAATTTTTAATAGTTAGAAAGCCGATAAAGAATTAAGAGTAGTATTTTCTTTAAACTATCCACCAAGAGGGGTTTCTATGGCTGAAATTGTGGCTTTTTCTGGTATATATTACAATTCGGAAAAAAATAGTGGTAGAATAAGCGAGTTACTGTGTCCAAATTTAAATTTACTGGATGAGGAGGAAATTAAAAGACTAAGGGAGAATAATAATAACATTATAAATGGAATACTGCCCGATAACACAGAAAATTTAAAATTTCAGGGAGCTGTACATAAAATATATGGGTGGCTTTTAAGGGATGTTTTTTTAATAGATAAAGCACCTTCTTTTTATATTCGTGAACAGAGAGTTATAATTGGTGGAATTGAATACAGCAGGTTTGGTATTACAGGATTGATCAGGGTAGAGGAATATGGGAAAAATGTAAAAAGATGCGAAAAAATGGTAAATAAAGAGGTAGAGAAACAATTCCTTTTACTAAAGGAAACGCAGTTTAATCTTGAACCTATAGTTTGTCTTTATAAGGATAGTAGCGATGAAATAATTCAAAAGATAAAGAGTCATATAGACAAAGAAAAGGTACTTTTTGAATATAAGGATTATAATGGGTATAAAAATATAATATACAAGATGGATAATAAAGAGTTTTTTAAAGAGCTTGAATCTATGTTTGTTGATAAGCCTTTATATGTTATTGAAGGACAGGATGCTTATGAGGCTGGTGTAAAATATCGTAATGAGATGAAAAAAAGCAAAGGGGACAAATATACTGGCAAAGAGGCTTTTAACTATGTAAGAGTGGAACTTTTTAACGCTTTTGACAGGTATCTGAAGCTCTTGCCTGTTAACAGAGTAATAAAAAGTCTGCGTAAAAACCCCGTGGATTTAATAAAAAGCTTAACACAGAAATTTAAAGTAGCAGCTTTAAATATAAGCGATTCTAATACAGAAAAACTGGCAAGAAAGAAAATAAGAAAGCTTCTTGATGACAACCTTGCGAAGGGTATATTGTCTTATGGTTTATATTTTAAAGCTATTCCAAACAAATATTTTTTGTTAAGCAGTAATTATTCTGAGGGTTTAGAATTGTCTGATGTTGAGTTTTTAGAGAAAAATATATTAAGGCCGATTTTTCTTATGAATGATGCGGATATTGAAAATGAAATAAGGTATGCTTTTTCGGATAATAAGGCATATAATTATATAAAAGAGAAGGATTATTCAGTAGCCTTTATTTTGAATGGGTTTAACATATATAAATTGCTTGACTATTGTGATAGGGGAAATCTATTACCTGTGTATTCTACTCTTCTTTCTCCTTATACTATGAAAGGGGTTATTTCTTATTCTCATAGATATTCAAAAATAAGTACATAGGTAATATGTACATAATCTGGAGGAAAGCGTGAAAAAGAATGTTTTTCTTTTAAGCTTGATATTATTTATCATCTTTAGCGGTTGTCAGAAGAAGTTTAGCTTTAATTTTGGTAAGGAAGATACTTCTAAAACGAATGATTCTTATACAGAGTTAATAAAAGAGGAATTGAAAGTTAGTATGACAAACAATGGGGTGGCTACAAATTTGAGTTTAACAGAGCCCATTCAGGAAACGGATGAAAAGAAAGTTGTTAAAGAAGCTATAGTAGAAAAACCAAAGCAATCTATTCCTGTGGAACCTGAGGTTGGTAGCAAGGAGATTCAGCAGAAGAAAGAAATCGAAATAAAAGAGGAAAAGGAGAAAGTAGCTAAAGAAAGAATAAAAGATGAGGCAATAGAGGTTACTCCGGTAGAGAAAGCTGAAGAAAAGCTAACAGGGCACTCCTATATTAAGGTGGGAAATAATCAGACAGTACAGAGTGTTTCTCCCAGGAAATTTATAAAAATTACATCCGTAGTATTTGCAAAAAAGAAGGATGCATCGAGTGTGGATTTTAAAATATATGCCCTTCCTGTAGGTAGAGAAAAACATTTAAACTACTTCTTTCTTGTAGCTTCTATAAAAAACATTGAGGTTATTAATGGACAGGCACAATATACAAAGTACTGGAATGGGATGAATATTTCGCGTGAGTTTCTACCTCGGAGTAAGTATAATATTTACCTGGAATATACAATAAAAGATAAAAAGGGTCATATTTTAAGGACTGAAAGCCGATATTGGGGTAGTAGAGATAAGAATTATGTGACATTATATTAGTTAAAAAATAACTTTTGAACCCTTTACTTATATTTTTTTGTATATTACAATAGAACAGATTGATAGGTTATTAAGTATAATGCTACTTTTAGTTTTGAAGTCTAAGATTCATAGGGCAGTGGTTACAGAAACGGCTCTAGATTATGTTGGTAGTATAACCATAGATGAGACTCTTATGGAAGCCGCCGGGCTTTATCCATATGAGCAGGTGCATGTATGGAATATTACTAATGGTTCAAGGCTTGTAACCTATGTTATTCCAGGTAAAAGGAATAGCGGTGTTATATGCCTTAATGGAGCAGCTGCCCATTTGAATAGGGTTGGTGATAGGGTTATTATAGCTTCTTTTGGCATGGTGGAAGAAAGTGAGGTTGATAAAAGAAAGCCTTTAATAGTTCTTGTGGATGATGATAACAAGATAAAAGAGAAATTATTATAGATAAAATAAGATCTAAGGAGAGGTCTATGAAATACAAAGGATATGTAGTTTTTGCGGGTTTCATCTCTATACTGACTTTTTTAACTCTTTTTCAGATAAGGGCTTATCCATTTGGCTTTTCCGAAAGAGAACGAAATACAGTTAATATCCAGGCATATTGTGTGTCTGATTTTGGTGATGAGAAGGATCAATCCAACAATATTATCTGGAAAGCAAGGTTTTCCAGATTTGCCAAACCGTCTGATCCTACAAAGGAAATGAGTCCTCCAGATCCAAATGCCTGTTCTGCTACTTATATGACCGGGAAGCCTCTTGGATTACCTGAAGAGATTAATGTTAAACAGAAGTGGTGTCTTGGTATAAAGGCTCAGTTCTTGAAAAAGGGGTATAACTGGATTGAAATTTATCCTGTTAAATCCTCCAATAATATTGTGGGTGGTGATGGAAAGCCAAATAATAATCAGGAAGGGTCTCTTTATCCTATACCTTTGATTGGAATTATTAAAAGTCTGGATATGTGGGTATGGGGTGGAAATTACCATTACTGGCTTGAGATGTATGTTCAGGATTTTAGAGGATTTTTACATCGTCTTCCAGCAGGAGATATTAATTTTGTGGGCTGGAAGAATTTGAGAACAGAAATTCCTGGTTATGTGCCTCAATATGAAAGAAGAGTGCCATTTCTGAAGTCTCTTACATTGCAGTTAATTAAGCTCTGGTCATATCCTGATGAGCGTGTAGATCAGTTTTACTGCTATTTTGATTATCTGCAGGCTCAAACGGATGTTTATATTGAACGCTTTAATGGTGATGATCTTGCCAATAACAAATGGTAAATCTGTTTAAGGAGAAAAAAATGAAGATAAAATATTTGATAGTATTTGGTTTGTTCATAATATATAGTGTCACATTTGGCCAGCAGCTTGGTAAAAGCGATTTAAACAGAACAGGAGAACTTGAAATTATAAATACCAATGCAGGAGAGACTGCAGATAAAAAAGTTGCGACAGAGCTTGTCCAGACTCTTCTGGTTGATGATTTTGAGACTGCTGGTGAATGGTCGGCTTTTATGCCAAGAGATTATGGGGTAGCGATAGCGATGAGAAGGGATGGAGCTCCAAGGGATCTTTATTCGGAAAAAAACAAATATGTGCTTGGTGTAAAGGTTGAGTTTATGAAGAGGGATTGGAGCTGGGCCTCTGTTATGCCTGCTAAACCGATCAAAATTAAGGGAATAACAAAAATGGTATCTGTATGGGTTGTGGGTAGAAATTATAAGCACACACTGTCGCTTGTTTTAAGAGATTTTATGGATAATGTTAAGTATATTAGAGCAGAAAAAATGATATGGATTGGTTGGAAACAGGTTAATATAAATATCCCGGATACTATCCAGCAAGATAATTATAAAATATCTGAAGATAGAGGAATTACTTTTCTTGGGTTCCGATTTGATTTTGATCCAGATGATATCTACGGAAGGCCATTTTATACCTATTTTGATTATTTAACGGCAGATGCGGATTTGTTTAGCGAAAGGAATCAGAATCCCGATGATATGCTGGATAACTGGTAGTTATATCTTTAGTTAAAAATAAAAAGGCTGTGGACTTTGTTCCCAGCCTTTTTGTGTATATTACCTTTACCTCTCAGAAGAATTAGTATCCTTTCATGAGTTAAAAAAGTAAGAGAAACGAGGGGCTTTTGTGGAATTTGCTTCATAATTGTGTTATTTTATTAAATAATAGGCGGAGGTTGTGTGGAAAAGGAGATACAACAAAGAAATGAAATTATAGCTTTGTTGAATAATATACGCCTGAAGCATTTACCTGTTACTCTAATGGATAACGATAAAAAATATGTAATAAATGGATTTATTACCAGGGCTGATACAAATTCTTTTGCTGTTTTCTTTGATAGATTGCCTGATTTATTGCCGGTGAAAAATATAAAAATTACTTTTGATTATAACAGAAGTTTTTATTCTTCCTCTGCAACAAATGTTAAATTATTAAATATGTCTCTAAAGAGTTTAGAGGTATCTCTTCCAGAAAAGCTTTACTATCATTCAATTAGAAAATTTAACAGGTTTAGAATTCCTGAAGATCTAGAATTTAATATAAAGAGGATTGAAACAAGTACACCAGAAACTTCTAGTATTAATGTAGATGAATTACCAGCTACACTGAGAAATATATATCTCGAGCTTCAGGTTGAAAATCCTGATATAAAAAAAATTATAGGTATGATAGGAGAGGAATTGTCAAAGTATTCAAATCGGTTCAGAATAAATCTGTTTAAAGAACTTGATAAATTGTCTCCTCTGGAAAAGGTAGTTAATATATACAAAAAAACTTTCTGGGTAGGAGATACAGAAAATCTTAATAATTATGTACATCTGGGGGACAAGTACAGTATTATTGGATATGAAAAGTATTTTGAATTAATAGGAAAAAAGACTTCCCCGGACATTCTGGAACAAATAAGGCAGAGTTATATAAGCCGTGGTATAGCTTCTTATGCGATGGTGCCGATTATTGTTGGAGATAGGGTTGTAGGTATAATAGAAGTTTCTGTTCCAGATGATCTTAAGTACAAGAAATTGACGATATATGAAATATTTTACATAAAGGGGCTTGCCGATATATTAGGTGAGGTTGTTGTGAAAAGCCATGGAGAAGTACATAACGCTAATTTGAATTTTAAAGTTGTAGATCTCTCCATTGGCGGGATACTTGCGAATACCAAGAATATTTATTTGACGCATTCAATAAAAGAAAATAACATTGTTCTGGTTAATTTGAAAGCCGAAAATAAAGAGATTGATATACCGTCAAGGGTGGTAAGATATCATTATATGCCTGGAGATAATGCTGGACTTAATGTGGCTTTTGAATTTATTTATGATGATGAATCCAAAAAATTGGAGTTGAGTAACTTATTAAAGAAATATGCAAAAGCCTCTTCCGAAGGTAAATGAATTTTATTCAGAGTCTTTTTCATTTCCTATAATAGCTGTTATAAGATTGACATTATCCTGAGATAGTTTTCTGAGTCTTGCTGAAAGAGATTTTGCTATTTCTTTAATAATGTAATAGCCAAGTTCTGGATTGTTTTTGCATAGCTTTTCAAAATCCTTTTTTTTTATAACATAGCACTCGGTAGGGGTTCTTGCTATAACAGAAGCAGACCTTAGCTCATTATCCATTAGTGCTATTTCTCCAAAAAATACATTGCGATTTTCATGTAATATATCCACAACAAAACTATCATTGGAAAGTGTTTTTTTTACTATATTAACCGTTCCCTTGTTCAGTATATACATACTGTCACCATATTCTCCTTCCTTAATGATGTAGGAATTTGGTTTAAATTTTTCAATCTTTATGATTCTTGAAAGTTGCTCAAGCGAATTTTTTTTATTTTTAATTTCAGCAAATATAGAAATACCCTTAAGCCTTTTAATAACACTATCTGTATTCATTAAGCTTTCTCCCTTGTTATTAGTATTGCCATTGAATTATATGGTATAAGATAGTTATCATCAGGGTTTATATTTGGAAGATTATTCTCCATCCTTTTTGCACTTTGAAGGTTATTTATTAGTTTGCTTATATCGGCAGTTTTCTGTGCCTCTCGAATTGCCTCTTTTTTTCTTTCAAGATAGCTTCCGACATTTTCCAGAACACCTATTACAATAGAGTTGTTCTTTGATTTAAAATAGTCTTTTAAAGTTAAAAAAGGTTTCCCTATAAAATTCGATGGTATTTCTTCTGTTTTTATAAAACCTGGTAGATTTGCATTTAAAAAATTATTAATTATTTTAGTTATACCTACCTGTGTAAATGAATTAGCAATTAAAACCTTGTTATATTCATTTGTATATATAATTTCTTCTACATGGTAAGATTTGAGAAATTTTTCAAATTTTGTATTTATAAGTTCGGCGCACATTTTTACATTTTTAGAGATATTGCTTATGGTTATGGCAGTCATTATTGTTTTTGAATCTATTTCGGTGGATGAAGAAGAAGCACTTTCATCTGCTAATATCATAACTTTAAAGGCATGCTGTACATTTGCTTTTCTGAGGAGTGTTTCATTGTAGTGTTCTCCACGAAGAATAATTATTTTTTGATATTCAGGATATTGTTGATAGAATAACTCAATTGCATCAGGCTCGATGTTTGCTATTATTATGACTTTTTTCAGATCCAGTTTAGGGTTATGGAATAATATTTCTGAGAGTATTTGATTCATCGATTTTTTCCATCCACAAATAACAAAATGGTTTTTTAGTTTACCCGGGTTCATAATACCTCTCCTTTCCATCATCTTTTTTGTAGTTAGGGCAGAAGCAAGATTTGCCGTGAAAAGAGAAACTGTGCCTATACTTAAATAAAGAACTACTATTACAAGTATTTTTCCTGCCGAAGTATATGGAGTCATATCCCCATATCCACATGTGGAAATGGTGACGATAGCCCAGTACATTACAGCTATAATTTGTTCAATAAAAGAAGGAGTTGTTCCTTTTATATGTGTTGATATGATTCTTTCATGTTCTAAAATGATGAAAAGCCCGGAGGCAACTAACATCAAAAGAAATATTCCAAGGAAATATTTAAATACATTTTCTTTCTTAAAAAGATAGTAGAAGATTCTTATTTCATTTGAAATATTTAGAAAGGTGTCGGAAATCGATTCTAATATTTTTTTCATATTTATAAGTTTATCGGAAAGTGAAGTGCTAAATTTTAGGATGTTAAACTTATTTAAGATTTGATAAAATTTTGCTTGACATTATACTACATATGTAGTATAATGTCATAAAAGGTAAGGAAAGATTATGGAGCAAAAAAGAAGATTTGGAGAGTTAGAGCTACAGATAATGAATATCCTTTGGGAGAAGAAAGAGGCAACTGTTCTTGATGTTCAAAAATCAATTGGTGACGATATTGCTTATACAACTGTATTAACAGTCTTGACAAGGATGTATGCCAAGGGTATTCTTGAAAGGAAAAAAAGCGGGAAGAATTATATTTATTTTATTAAAGTGAATAAAGAAGAAGAATTAAACAATATGCTTGATAAAATAAAAAATTCTATATTTGGTGGTAAAGCGATCCAGCTTGTAAATTACCTCATTGATAATGCAAGAGACATAAGTCATGAAGAACTGGAATTAATTAGTTCCTTAATTGAGAAAAGAAAAAAAGAAATAGCAGAGGAAAGTAAAGAGTATGAGAAGTGATGTTTTAATATATTTTATTGCTAATATCTTTATTAATAGTATCCTGGCTTTTGTTATTAGCGCTTTAATGGTTGAGTTTTTTGTATTTATGTTTCGTCTGGAGAAATATAAGGCATACCGTACGATTCATTTTTTAAGATTGTTGCCTTTTATAAAAATAATCTATGATGTTCTTTTTAACTTCAAAGTTTCTTCCTGGGCTATAGCGAATGGGGTAGATATTATTAATCGAAATCCTGGCTCAATTATGTTTAATCTAGGGGCTATTTACCTGAAGCCTTTTATTCCAGTTTATTACTATTTTGATTTTTCGATTTACAGGAGTTACACATTTAGTCTAGGGGATATAATAACCCAGAATATCGGTTTTACCTGGACATTTTATATTGTGCTGTTTATATCGATGATTTCTATTACAATGGTAGTTTATAACTTAATAAGACTATTCTATTCTAATGTTGCCATTAAGTTAATAATATCAGATTCAATTGTGAACACGAGAAAAATATATAATGCAGAATTAAAGCAGAAATTGATTAATAGAAATATCAAAGTTTTTATTTCAAAAGAAGAAGGCTTTACACCATTTTCTTATGGTGTACTTTTCCCAAAGATTATTATACCGTCGGGCTTTATAGCAGATCTTACTCAGGAAGAGTTTGAAGCTTTAATTTCTCATGAAGTAGAACACCTCGGATGGTGGGACACAATCTCAAACTTTGTAATTATAATCATTAGTTCTTTTTTCTGGTTTATTCCTTTTATGAGGAGTTATATTAAAAGAGTTCAATTAGCAAAGGAACTTGCGTGCGATAAGAGCTGTTTAAAATATTATTATAGCACTTTAACGCTTGCAGAGCTTTTGCAAAAGGCGGTTTATTATGTAAGGTCTGCGGGTTTTACAACAGTCACACCATTATTTACTTTTTGTTCTACCCTGGTTGTAAGGGTAAAATCTTTGATGGATCTTTCTGCTATAGATTCAGGAAAGGCAAATAATGCATTCAGAAGGGCAATAGGTACTCTGGTAGTGCTTGTAATATCTTTGTTTGTTTCTCTTTTTGTTTTGAATAGTCGTCTTGGAATTATGTAGAATGGAGCCTTGATTTTTTAGATTTAGATAAAGAAGGGGAGCCAAGCAGGAAAAAGAACTGGGTATAGCAAGCTGGTCCAACCTCCTACCAGCTTGCTTTTTTTTGCTTTTTTCTTTTATAATAAAAGCTATGGATGAGGAATTTAAGAAAGCAAAGAAAAGGGCTGAAGAGCTAAGAAGGATAATTGAGCATCATAACTATCAGTATTATGTGCTTGATAAGCCAGAAATAAGCGATTATGAATATGATCAACTTTTAAGAGAGCTTCAAAATCTGGAAAGTATCTATCCCGAGCTTGTTACTCCCGATTCTCCTACCCAGAGGATTGGAGCAGAGCCTGCCAAACAGTTTGAAAATTATAAACATCCTTTTAAGATGTATAGTCTTGCCAACGCTATGAATGAAGGAGAGTTTAAAGACTTTATAACAAGAGTAATGAAGGAGAATGAAGGAGAAAATCTTTTTGAAACTGTTTACTTTTCCTGTGAACATAAATTTGATGGACTTGCAATAGAGTTGATTTATGAAGATGGTATATTAACCTATGCTTCTACGAGAGGAAATGGTGAAGTAGGGGAATTAATAACTAATAACGCAAGGACTATAAGAAGTATTCCTCTAAGACTTTTAAATGATTACCCATCTTTTCTTGCGGTTTATGGCGAAGTCCTTATGTTTAAGGATGACTTTATAAAGCTTAACAAAGAACGGGAAGAGGCTTCAGAAGTAATCTTTTCTAATCCAAGAAATGCCGCAGCGGGTAGTATTAGACAGCTTGATTCAAAAATAACTGCGGAAAGAAATTTAAAGTTCTTTGCCTATGGCGCGAGATCATATCCTGGCGATAGAATACTTAATTCGATAGATTCTCATTTTGAAAGATTAAATTACTTAAAGTCTATAGGTTTTCCGATTAATCCGCATTCTATACGAACCAATCATATTGAAGAAATTTTTGCCTACCACAAAAGATGGGAAGAGAATAGGGATAGTTTGCCATATGATATTGATGGGGTTGTGGTTAAAGTAGATTCAATAGAAAGACAAAATCAATTAGGATACGACGCCAAAACCCCGAAATGGGCAATTGCCTGGAAATTTAAGCCTGCAAGGGCGGAGACCATTTTAAGGCATGTTGAATTTAGCGTTGGAAGGCAGGGAACTATTACTCCGACGGCAGTATTTGATCCTATATATCTTGCTGGTGCAAGAATTTCAAGAGCTACGCTTCATAATTTTGATGAAATAAAAAGGCTGGATGTTAGAATTGGAGATTCAATAATAGTTGAAAGATCAGGAGAGGTTATACCAAAGGTTGTAGAAGTAATAAAGGAAAAAAGAAAAAATGCTACTCCTATTGAGCCTCCCGGGTTCTGTCCTGTATGCCATGAAAAGGTTGTTCAATACAAAGGAGAGGTAGCTTACCGATGTGTGAACTTGAATTGTCCTGCTTTGGTAAAGGGAAGACTAATCCATTTTGTTTCCAGGAACGCTTTTAATATAGAAGGTATAGGAGAGGAAATTATAAATAGGTTTTACGAGCTTGGTTTTCTGAAAAAGTTTTCTGATTTTTTTACTTTGAAGAATAGAAAGGAAGAACTGCTTAAGCTGGAGCGCTTTGGGGAAAAGAGTATAAATAATCTTCTGGAATCCATAGAAAAATCTAAAAAGATAGAGTTCTGGAGATTTATCAATGCCCTTGGTATCGATTATGTCGGCGAGGAAACATCTCGATTACTTGCAGAAAATTTTAAAAAGATAGAAGATTTCTTCAATGCAGATGTATCAGATTTCCTTCAAATCTATGGCATAGGTGAAGTTGTTGCAGAAAGCATTGATTCTTTTTTTAAATCACCTTCAAATATTTCCCTTATTAGGGAAATGCTTACTCTTGGTGTTGAAATAATATATTCAGAAAAAAATGAAAAGTTAAATTCTGCTATATCAGGAAAGAAGATAGTATTTACTGGAAAAGCAGAACATTTCAGCCGTGAAAAATTTATGGATCTGGTAAGAAAATACGGCGGTATTCCATCCGATAGTATTTCAAAAAAGGTGGATATTCTTGTTGTAGGTGAAGATCCGGGTTCAAAACTTGAAAAAGCTAAAGAGCTTGGCATAAAAACAGTTTCCGAAAGTGAATTCTTGAAAATGCTTGAGAAAGAAGGAAAATAGAAAATTGAAAACAAGAGAAATGAATAAACTTAAGCCTTTTAATCGAATGATTGTATTGATGGCTATTGCTTTTCTTGGCGGAATAGTTTATGTCCTTTTAACCAAAGATGCCACATTGAGAAGTATGCAGAATATTTTTGAACTAAAGAAAATTGATGAACCACCGGCTGGTTTTGTAAAGGTTTTTCAGTCTCCGCTTACAGGAACATTTCAGTCAAACTCTAATATTTATAGTTTTTCTGTTGATAAACCATCTATTGTACATTTTTATTTGTTGAGTCAATATGATGGAGAGAAATGGTTAGTCTTGAGGAGTAAAAAGAAATTAATAGGAATTAACAGTAACGAATTAAACCTTCTAAAGGGTGATTACTGGAGCGCCTCTGCTTCTTTATTGCTTGACTCAGGCTCTTATCAGGTCCTGGCGCTTAATCCTGAACTTAGAGGAGAAATAGTTCTATACATAAGCAATCAGCCTGCTGATAAGGATATGATAAAACGTATGGTAAAAATCGATAGAGGGGATTTGAATAATCCACCTCCAGGATATGAAATGCTATTTTATACAAATCTTGGAAAGCTTGATGTTAGTTCGGATTTTAATGCTATTAGTTTAAAAGTTACAAATAATATCATTTTTTCTTTTTCCGTTTATAGCAATATTCGCAGAGGTAAACTTAGTGTCAGGTTTAAAGGGTCTAATCTAAGAGAAATAGAAATAATCAATGAAGAACATCCTGTAAGTGATTGCAGTACAATAAATGTTAACAAAGGTATTTACTCCTTCAGGGTTATTGCAGAAAGTGCAGATGGGGAGCTTGTGATTTTCATAAGTAACCAGAAATGTTGTATTATACAGTGATCTTTTGCCAGGGCAGATTGCGACGAACTGACAAAATAAAACTATTCAATTAATTCCTTTAACTTCTTTTTTATCATTTCATAATTTTCAGGTACTTCTATATCAAGAAAATAGCCATCACATACATATCCATAGAGTCGCCCGAGTTTTGTCAGTAGAGGGAAAATATCTTTTTCGAGAGATGTTGCATCATCGGGCTGGATAAACTTTAATGTTTCGCGATTGAATACATATATTCCAGTATTTACAAGCCTTGCATAATCTCTGTGCCCTCTCTCAATAAAACGGGAAATCTGGTTATTTTCAAGAAGCTCCACAGCCCCATATTTTTCCGGATTCATACTTTCCTTTAAAGCCATTGTTACAAGACTATCGTGATGAAGGTGAAATTCTATCAGGTTGTAGACAGGAATGTCATGAAAAGTGTCTCCATTTACTACCAGAAAATGGTCATCATTAATTAGATTTTCTGCAAGCTTAACACTTCCTGCCGTTCCCCTTAAGAAATCCTCATCAGTATATTGTATTCTTATTTTCCATTCTTTACCATCACCGAAATAGCTTTCTATTACCGCTTTCATGTAGCCCGACGAGATTATAATATTTTCTATTCCATTTTTTTTTAGAAATAAAAGCACAAATTCAAGGAAAGGACGTCCATTTACAATAGCCATTGGCTTTGGAGAATCTCCAAGCTCTGATTTGATCTGTCTACCCATACCACCGGCGAGAACAACTGCCTGCATTTTTATCCTCCGCAAAAAAGTTTTATAGCTTCATTTAGCTTTTTTATTAAATATATATTATCTGCCATTTTTCCTATGCTTATTCTTACATAATTGGAAGTAAAGCCGAAACTTTCAAGATTTCTAATAGTAATACCATTTTCTTCAAGATATTTTACTATTTTATCACTTTTGTTCCCAAGGTTTGCAAAAATAAAGTTTCCATAGGATTTAAGATACCATATATCAAGCTTTCCAAGTTCTTCTTCAATATATATTCGTCCTCTTGTGGTTTCCTTTAGAGTCTTCATTAAAAAGCCTTCATCACTCAAAGCTGCCTTGGCCCCTTCCTGTTGAAGTATTCCAAGATTAAAAGGAAGGCGAACTTTTTCCACCTGTTTTTCAACTTCTGGATTCATAACGGCATAACCAACACGAAGCCCTGCCAATCCATAGGCTTTTGAATATGTGTGAGAGATAACAAGGTTAGGAAATTCATTTATCATACCTATCAGGGAGTTTTCTATTCCTGCAAAGTGTATATAAGCCTCATCAATAAGAACTGCCATCTCAGGAGGAACTTCTCTTAAAAAGGAAATCAATTCTGCTTTCTCCAGCATTGTAGAAGTGGGATTATCTGGGTTTGCAAGTATAATCATCTTTGGTGCTTTTGTGGTTTTTATGGCTTTTAGCAGGGCATCCAGGTCAATTTTAAAATTCTTACGTTGAACTTCTACAAGATTAGCTCCTTTTGGTATAGATAATAATGAATATAGAATAAAGCTTTTTTCGGGTATTATTACTGCATCATTCTGACTTATAAATGCCAGCATTAGCATATTTAATATTTCTCCAGAACCATCCCCGAAAAGAAGTTGTGTCGGATCTATAACGATATTTCTCTTTTTCCAGAAATTCACAAGGGCATTTCTCAGACCATTTATTCCCGGGTCGGGATAGCGGAAAAGCTTTCCTTTTAAAACCCTTTTTATTTGTTTCAGGGCAAGCGGAGAGCTTCCAAAAGGATTTTCATTGGAAGATAATTTAATACAACGTACTCCTTTTTTGGCAGGAACTTTTCCGGCAGTATAGTAGTTAAGATTTAAAACTTCCTTACGGATCGAATTTAGTATTTCCACTTTAGACCTCTTTTTCGTGATTAGTCTTTGAAGTTATAAGTTTTATTATTTATTATTATAATTCAAAGTGGTAAAAATTAAAAACTTTTGCAATTAATAATTATGTTATATAATTTTATTGCTGAAAAAATAGAAACGGGGTGTTGAATATATGGGAGAAGAAAAAAGGAATTCTCAGAGGTTTGATCTGGAAATTCAGGCAAAATATGTGGTAAAGCATGTACTTGGTGAGGCAGAATATAACTGCAGGATTGAAGATATTAGCGAAGATGGAGTTGGTATTGAAGCAGAAGTTGAGGATGGCTTGAACACGAAACCGAAGGGAGGCTTGAAACCAGGAATTTTAGTACAATTAAAGATAAACAATTTGGTTTTGCACTGTAAGGTGGTTTATGTAGAAACAAGCAGGGTTGGGTTGAGTTTTGCTAGTATTACCAGTGAGCAGAAAGAAGAGTTAAAGAAAATAATTATAGGATAAATATTTATGAAGTCGTATAGAAAAGAACTTGTATTTAATATTCCAGAGAGGATGGCTTTTGTTAATATTACAGGAGAAGTGGAAAAGGCGCTTCAAGAAAGCGGTATTAAAGAAGGTTTATGTCTTGTAAATGCTATGCATATTACGGCAAGTGTTTTTATTAACGATGATGAAAGCGGGCTTCATAAAGATTACGCAGAATGGCTTGAAGAGCTCGCTCCCCACGAACCTATCAGTCATTACAGACACAACAGGACCGGAGAGATTAATGGGGATGCCCATCTTAAGAGACAGATTATGGGGAGAGAGGTTGTGGTTGCTGTTACAGATGGGAGGCTGGATTTTGGACCCTGGGAACAAATTTTCTATGGTGAGTTTGATGGAAAACGGAGGAAAAGGGTCCTGATTAAAATCATAGGTGAATAGACTTTATTTTGAGGAATTCTTCTTTTCAAATCGAACTTTTAGACCTCTTTTGTCGATAATTATTTAAGCTCCTGAAGTAGTTTCCGGGATTATTTTGGAGAAAATAGGGGATGGTAAAGAAAAGCTATAAATTAATAAGCGATGAAGAACTTTTTAAACTTCTAAAAACCAATAGAAGGGCAGAAAATGAATTTTATCGTCGTTATAAAAACAGGGTGAAAAATATATTGAGGAAATATAATATTCAACCTCTCGATAGAGAAGATTTGATACAGGAAGGCATGATAGGGCTCTTTCATGCAATAGAAACCTTTGATCATAAAAAAGGAGCCAAGTTCTCAACCTATGCAAATGTTTGCATTAAAAATAGGATTTTAAATGCATTGTCCAGCTATTGGCAGCACAGGAAGAATATTGAACAGGATCAGGATATAGAGGATATTGTTTCTACGGAGAGTCCCGAGAATGATTCTATTCAGTCTGAGTATAGTGACTGGTTGAAGAAAGGAGTTCAGAATCTTTCCATTCTTGAGCAAAAAGTACTTGAAGGATACCTATCAAGGAAAAGTTATAAAATGATTGCGGAAGAGCTTGAAATTTCTACAAAAAAAGTAGATAATATCCTGGTGAAAATAAGAGCAAAGCTTGCCCTTTATGCAGAGGAAAGTCAATCCCAGAGTAGAAATAGGAGATTACAAAATATAGAAAGGGGGAGGAAATGAAGCTTAATATAAAAGCCTTTTCGATATCCTTTGGAGTTGTATCTGCAATATTTATTCTTATTATTGGATTATGGTACTGCTTTACAGGTTTTGGGAGCCAGATAATTGAATTGCTTTCTTCATTTTATGCAGGAATTATTAAATTTGAGTATAATCCTCTTTTTTCGGTATGGAAGAATCTATCTGGCAATATCCTTTCAGTCTTAATTCTCTGCGTATTTTCTGCAATAGATGCTTTTATATTTGGTCTTGGTCTTGGCTTTTTTTATAATATGCTCTTGCCAAAGGATAAGTAAAAAAGAGGTTTAATTAATGAGATGGGCTGGGAAGCTATTCAGCCGTATTAAAACTTCGATTCGTGGTAAGATTAAATCTTATGGTGGAATAGCAGCTTTGATTATCTATTCACCTCTGGCGTATTTTGAGGATAAAAAAGGTCGTTCCAGGGTTAATAAAGTAATTACTATGCAGATTTACTTTACGGGCACCAGGGCGATAAAGATTATAAGTCTTGTGGCTCTTTCCCTTGGGGTTGTTACAGTTCTTCAGGCTTTTCACTGGTTCAGGTTGATTGGTTCATTGGAGACTGTGGGGCTTGTTCTTAATATGGTAATTGTTAGAGAGCTGGGACCTATTTTTACCGCATTTATAATCTTAAGCCGATCTGCTACTGCAATTGCTGCGGAAATAGGTACAATGATGGTAAATGACGAAGTAAATGCTATGGAAATGCTCGGAATAGATACATTAAAGTTTATTGTTTTTCCAAGAATAGCAGGTATGGTTATAGCAGGAGTTATTCTAACGATTTATTTTAATGCAATTGCACTTATCGGGGGATTTGCAGTGGGGAATATAATCAGTGGAATCTCTTTTGAGATGTTTATGACTTATGTTATGAATTCTATAACATTTATGGATATTCTTGCTAGTATTCTTAAGAGCATTATATTTAGTATTTTTATATCTGCTATATCGGTTTATTATGGTTTTCAGGCATTTGTTTCAACGCAGGTTCCTCAGGTTGCAACTAATGCTGTGGTTGGTTCTATTTTTTCGCTTTTTTTCCTGGATATTTTGGTAACTCTTGTTTTTTATCTTTAGGAAGAGAAAATGGGAGACATTTATATAAAGGATCTTGTAATGAAATATAATGATGCTCCGGTGATTGATCATATTTCCGAACACATTCAGGATGGAGAATTGTATGCCTTTTTAGGAGCTTCAGGAAGTGGTAAAACAACCCTTCTAAAGCTTATTGCAGGTTTGCAAGATGCTGATTCAGGAGTGGTGGAGGTTAATGGCAATAATATTATGAAGTTTAATAAAAAGCAGATGCTTGAGTATCACAAAAATTCGGGTTTTGTTTTTCAAAATGCGGCACTTATAAGCAATATGAGCATTTACGAAAATCTTTCGTTGTATTATAATTATCATACCGATATGAAAGATAAAGAAATATATGAAAAAATAAAAAAGTACCTCGACTATTTCGAGTTTGATAATGATTTGACCTTGAGGCCAGCTTCTCTTAGTATGGGAGAAAGAATGGTCATTAATATTATCAGGGCTATTTCACATGAGCCTGAGTATATTTTCTGGGATAATCCTGCTACAGCATTGGACATTCATTATCAAAGGAAAGTTAAAAACATTATTATGGATTTAAAGAAAGAAAGAAGGACAATGATTCTTTCTACCGGAGACTTTGGGTTTGCTGCTTCTATAGCGGATAGGATTGGAGTAATGTATAGGGGAAGGATTATCGAGTATGGTACTCCTGAGGAGATAAAAAATTCTAATCTGGAAATAACAAAAAATCTTATTGGATAGAGGAGCAATCTATGCCTTTTACTTTTAAAAGTGCTCAAAAGGCTGTTGCTATATTTTTATTAGTAGGATTATTTTTTCTTATAGCTATTTTTATCTTAATAGGAAAGGGAAGTGATCTTTTCACAATTAAAGATTATTATAAAACAATTTTTGACGAAGGATATGGCCTTACAAGTGGAAGTGTTATAAAATACAAGAGCATAAACATAGGTAAGGTTAGAGATCTTCAATTAACTTCTGATGATCATGTTGAAGTAAGGGTCTGGTTTAATTCGGAATACAGGCATCTTATCAAGAAGAATAGCGTATTGAAAATTCAAGCCACTTTTATTGGTTCTCCTGTACTTGTATTGGTTCCATCTTTAAGTAAAGATGATGTTCAACTTCTGCCAGGTTCTCTTATTTATTCTTCAGACATGCCAGAGGGTAGGAAAATACTTGCCGAAATTGCAGAGCAAACCCCGCTTAAAAAGGATGATCTAACGGCTACAGCCCAGAAGATACTTAATAATATTGATAACATGCAACCGGTAATAAATAGTTCACTTTACAATTTAAGGGATACCCTTCAAAATATCAGGCAAATTACCGCCGGAGTAGAAGAAATTCTATCAAACATAAACTACGGCAATTCTTCTATTGGGGCACTGGTAAAGGATAACAGGGAGCTTTATAATAAAATAAACAGTATGATGGATTCACTGGATGCAACTTTGAAGAGTGTTAGAAGTGCAACAGAAAGACCGGAGGATATGAAGGGAATTATGGTGCTTCTTAGAGAAAATCTTGTAGAGCTTAGAAAGGTTTTAAGCGGAATAAAAACACTGGTAGGTGGTGAAAAGGATGTAGAAAAATCTATAAGACCCGGGGAGAGATTTTAATGAAAAGGAAATTTTTTGCATTGTTTTTTATTTTTCTTATATACTCCTGTGCTCCTCCTGCAAAGAATCCTACCATTCGGGAAGAAGTAAAGAATAGTACTACGGAAAATATGAAGCTTGGTGTAAAAGAATATAAAAATGGAAATTATCCCTCAGCAAGAATGTTTTTTGAAGAGGCTTTAAAGCAGGCTTATTTAATAGATAATACTTCAGAGATTGTTAATATACTTATCAATTTGTGCGAAATTAATTTAAGACTTGAAAATTATACAGAAGCCTCAAACCAGATTTTTAGTGCCCGGTATATTGCTAAAAAAGAGAATATTTATGAGCATAATTTTATGCTAAATCTAACCATTGGAAGGTATTACGAAAAGGCATACAAAAACGAGAAGGGATATGAACTGGCGCTTGATTTTTACTTAAAAGCTCTTAATGAAGCTAAAGAAGATACTGATAGAGCAATAGTTTACAGTAATATCGGACTTGTTAAAATAAGAACCGATCAGCTAAGGGAAGCAAAAAACTGGATAGAGAAGGCAAGAGCTATAAATGAGTCCCGACAGATTTATACAGCCCTTGGAGATAATTATTTTTATCTTGGTGAAATCTTTGAAAAGCAGAATAATTATGATATTGCAATAAAAAACTATTTGCTTGCATTAAAGTATGATAAAATTGCAGAAAAAACTATGGCGATACTAGAAGATTTAAAGAGAATAGCCCTTCTTTATTCAAAAATGAACATGGAAGAAGATGCTATTTTCTATTTTGAGAAGGCTTATAAAGTGGCAGAAGGACTTAACATAGCCACAGAAAAGGCTTTTATTCAGGAAAAGATAGAAAATCTTAAACAGAAAACATCGGGAAAATTATGATCGATTTGAATTTAAGACTTCATCAGGTAAATGAGGAATATTTTCAGAGCAGAACTCTTCCTGAAATCAAATGGAGCAGGGGAAGGATTAAAAAAAGGTATAGAAAACTTACTTTTGGAAGTTACGATTTTAAAAAGGATGAAATCAGAATCCACCCCCTTCTTAAGGACGAAAATATTCCATCTTTTGTTCTTGATTATATATTGTTTCACGAAATGCTTCACTATCAGGATAGAGAAGATTTGAAGAACATGAGGCAGGGCAAGTTTTTTAGAAGGAGTGGATATAGAGCTCATTCTCCAAGTTTTCGATTTAGAGAAAAGATTTTTCACAGACGAAAAGAAGCCCTGAAAATTATGAGAGCTATCGTTATGGGGCAGGAATGGTGATAAAGCTTTTTTAGATAAAATATAGTAATGTATTTATACTATTTAGAGGATAATGATGAAAGGTGTAATAGTTGCTGCAGGTTATGGAACAAGGTTTTTACCGGTAACAAAAACTATTCCAAAAGAGATGCTTCCTCTGTTTGACAAACCCCTGATAGATTTTATTCTGGATGAATTTGAAGAGGCTGGAATAGAGGATGTTATTGTAATAACGAGCAGAAGAAAAAAGGCTCTTGAAGATTATCTTGACAGGGAAGTCGAATTAGAGCTTGAGCTTAAAAAAGGGCATAAAGAAAAACTTCTTGAAAGGATACAATCAAGAAGAATGAATTTCTGCTTTATAAGACAGCAAGAAATGAAGGGTACGGGGCATGCCTTGCTTTTGTTAAAACCAGTCATTAATAATGAACCATTTGTAGTGGCATATCCCGATGATATAGTTTTATCGACTCCGGGGCTTTCCTCTAATATGATAAGTTTATATTATAAATCTAAAAAAAGTATACTTGCAGTAAGAGAGGAAGAAAATGTATCAAGATATGGCGTTGTTAAACTTAGATCTGATAGTAATTTAATAGAAAAAATTGTAGAAAAACCCCCTGTGGATAAAGCTCCCAGTAAACTTGTATCGATAGGAAGGTATTTATTTAATTCGGAAATACTGGATTTACTGGAGGAATTATACAAAAAGCATAGAGAAGGAGAGTTCTACCACATCGGAGCAATCAATAAAATGGCTGAAGAAGGAATGGTTATAGCTTATAAGACAGAGGGAATTATTCTTGACACTGGCGAAATTAAAAGCTATGCCTTATCATGGTTAAAATACTTACAAAATCATCCCGAAGGTAAGACTATACTTGAAAAATTTATTCATTCTTAAAGAATAAGAAAAATAGCAATATCCCTTTCCTGTTATTGCAATTCTAATTACTTTAAAGAGGAATTAATGTCGGAAGTATAGAAAAAAAGAAAAAATGATGGTATAATTGTTTTAGTTGGCATAATTTTTTTAATGTCCGTAGTTTTTATGTATATCCTTAGAGAGGTAAATTTTGAAAACTTATTTTTACAAGATTGGAATAGAACCTCAAAAAGAAGGTGGTTTTGCTGCATATGTGCCCAAGCTTCCAGGTTGTGTTACTGAGGGAGAAACAATGGAAATAGAAGTAGCACTGGCTTGCCAGCCAGTGCTACAATACAAAAAAAAACCGCTGTGGAGGGTAGAGGGTATGAACAACTTTTTTCTTTCAGTTTTCCTGTAGAATCGGGCGGAACTCCACATCCGTGTGTTCGGTAGAAAGTAA